>Ga0315278_10000815_pt1 | contig 26906 bp, 26 predicted proteins | sample YL17G06_0_MG_FD_203880 | JGI IMG/M metagenome (GOLD analysis project Ga0315278, IMG submission 203880) | Sediment microbial communities from Yellowstone Lake, YNP, Wyoming, USA - YL17G06_0 | ecosystem: Environmental > Aquatic > Freshwater > Lake > Sediment | place: USA: Wyoming | collected... | reverse complement strand
GGCCAGTGGCAGTGAAATTCTTCTCTTCCTCCATGCCGACACCAAGCTTCCAGACGATGCGAAGACGATGATCGAGACGACGCTGGCCGATCAAGGGATCATGGGTGGCCGGTTCGATGTCCGATTCGATCGCCCATCGATGTGGGGCACCATCATCAGCAGGATGATGAACTGGCGATCGAGACTAAGTGGCATCGCCACCGGCGATCAGGCCCTGTTCGTGCGTCGGCACATCTTCGAACAGATCGGAGGCTTCGCTGACATGCCCTTGATGGAAGACATCGATTTCTCACGCAGACTCAAACGAAAGGGAGCGACCGCAGCCCTGACTGCGACCGTGACCACCTCCTTCCGTCGCTGGGAGCAGCAGGGCCCCTTGCGGACGATCCTCTTGATGTGGGGACTGAGATTCCTATACGGGATCGGCATACACCCTCATACACTCAATCGATGGTATGGATTGGTGAGATAAATGATGAAACAACCTTCCTCTCAGTCGCCTGATACCTCCAGCCTCTCGCTTCAGACGGCGTTGGTGATCTTCGCCAAGGCTCCGACCCCCGGCGAGGTGAAGACGCGGCTCTGTCCGCCGCTGACGCCTGACGAGGCGGCCACCCTGCATGGCAGCTTCATCCTCGACATGCTGGAGCGGACCAAACTCGCTGTCGCAAAATTGCAGCTTCCATTCCATCGGTACCTAGCCTGTGCGCCGTCCTCTGAACTGGTGTTCTTCAAAATTATGGAAGAACGGCAGGGCGTCCGCCTCTTGGATCAAGCAGGAGAGGATCTGGGCCAACGGATGCACCGCACCTTTGTCGACTTATTCGACAAAGGTTACAAGCAGGTGCTCATCGTGGGGACCGATGTCCCAACCTTGCCTCAGTCGGTGTATCAAGAGGCCTTCGTGATGCTGGGTCGCTCGGACGTGGTCTTGGGGCCAGCCTTGGATGGCGGGTACTATTTAATCGGGCTCAAACAGCCGGCGGAGAAACTCTTTACAGGGGTGCCGTGGTCCACCAATCAAGTCCTCGCCGTCACACAACAAAAGGCCAAGGCGCTGGGTTTGTCTGTCGGACTCACCACCGCCTGGCGCGACGTGGATACGATCGCAGACTTGCAATCGCTCATCACAGAGTGCCAAGAAGACAATAAGAAACCCAAACAAGACCGGACCTTCTCCATGCGAACAGCCGGCACATTGCAGCTGCTCGCGACTAGACTCAAGACTCGATAAGCGACACGATCGTCAACATCGACCACGTAAGGTATCACCGATGGCAGAACGAGTTGCGCTCATCACAGGCGGGGCCAAAGGCATCGGACGCGGGATCGCGCTCGACCTGGCGGCGCAACAATGGTCAGTCGCCATCTGCTACCGCACGAGTGAAGTAGAGGCCACAGCCACAGCCGAGGCCATCACCAGCCGAGGAGGTCGTGCCCTCTCGATTCGCTGTGACGTGTCAGACCCTCAGGCAGCCAAAGGCCTCGTGGCCCAAGTCGAACAGCGGTGGGGGCGGATTGATGCGCTGATCAACGGCGCGGGACCGTACCATCGCGTGAACCTGTTCGACGAAACGGCCGAAGGCTGGAACGAGATGTTTGACGGCAACCTCCATCCGATCTTCTATCTAGCGCTAGCCGTCGCTCCAGGCATGAAAGCCCGCAAATCAGGCCGCATCATCAATTTCAGCATGGCCAACGCAGACCAGATGATTTCTCAGCCGGACGTCACGGCCCATTATATCGCCAAGGCCGGCGTCTTGATTCTGACTCGCACACTGGCCAAACTGCTGGCGCCGCACGGCATTACCGTCAATACGATTTCGCCCGGCTTCATCGATTCCGGCAGTGCGCCGCTGGAAGAACTCGCCGGCATGACTAAACGCATTCCCGCCGGCTACATCGGCGAGGTGAGCGACACCTTAGCTGCCGTGCGTTATTTACTGAGCGACGAGGCCCGCTACGTAAACGGCGCAAACATCCAAATTAGTGGGGCGTGGGGGATATGAAGGGTAGCCTGAGTGCCCTTCTTGCTCGCAGAACGCGCACAGCGAATCAGTAGTCGTTCGATGCGCGCAGTCAAAGGGTACATCAGGCCACCCTCTGAGAGAAGTAAGGAGGAATGAGGAAGCTATGAAATCAGAGCAAGAACGCGAGACCCACCGTCGTTTCGTGCAGGCTCTTCAGCACGAACATCTCACCTGTCCCAAGCCTGGATGCAGCGGAGCGATGCACAGCAGGGATCTGTCTCAACACACAGACCGGATCAAGACCTATGATGCGGAATGCGAACGATGCGGCTTGAAAGAGCGGATTGCCGGAAAAGAACAAGCCACGCCATCCTGGGACAACGCTTCACTGGAAATGATGGCCGACGAGCACCTCATGCATCAGCAACCGGCATGCCCCTTCGACGACACCCCAGTCGTCTTCATCTCCCTGCCCAATCCACGACGTCGCGCACGGTATCGACTCTGCTGCTTCTACTGCGGCCGCCAAACTGAAATGGACTGGCCGCCGGCAGAGACCAGGCGGTGATAATAAATATACGCTGGGTGAGCGTATATTCCGCTTCCCCTCCCCAAGCGCCCGCTTCGCGCATCAAGCAGCCCTCATCCTTCTAAGTGATCCTTCCAAGCTCGCTTGCTTCTCTCTCTTGGACTGGCACCTGTGTTGGTCCCACTGCGGCTGTCGAGCGAGCATATTCTGATCGTGCGCGCTCCGGGAGCACAGGACCACAGGGGTGCCATTCCTTCTTCCCTCCCCCACCCGCTGGCGCATAAAAAGCGAGGGCGACGATTATGCTCTCACTGCGCGCGTCCAACGAGGGCCTTCAGGGGCCGCGCGTTGCGCGAGCAAAAGAGCATGACCGTCGCCCTCGTCTCTTCGAATCTTTCTTACTTCCCGAATGCTTTTTTCAGCAGCGGCTCTATCTCGCCTTTGGCTGCCATGGGATCCAGAACATCGGTATCGCCGTAAAACTGCCCGTCGATGAACACCTTGGGGAGCGTCGGCCAGTTGGTCATTTTTACGAGTGCCTCTCGCTTGGTCGGTTGAGACAGGACGTCGATGAGTTCATACGGATACCCGTACTTGTCGAAAAACTGCATCGTCTCTCTCGTGAACCCGCACATCGGCATTTGCTTGGTGCCCTTGCCGTAGATCAAAATTTTGTGCGCGGCGACTTCTTTGTTAATTTCTTCTTGAATGGAATCTGCCATAGGGCGGCCTCCTTCTTTCTCAGCGATGAATGTAAAACGAGGAACGAATGCCGAATGAGTACTCACTCAGTTCATCGTTCATAGTTCTTCTGTTGTTTTTGCTGTGAGTTCGAGGGCATGAATCCGCCCGTCTTTCATCGGAATATCTAATGCCTGATAGATCAGACGATGTCGATCTAGCAGATTCTTCCCTGCAAAGGCTGCCGAGATCACTACCACTTTAAGATGATCCATTGTGCCGGTTCGGTCTGAGACCGTGACCGCGGCATCTGGCATCATCCGGCGCACGTATTCCGTTAAAACATCAGGTGTAATCATACCCTCTCTAGTTTCTTATTTTCACAATAACTCAGCGCCGGACTGAAAGGCAATTCGGACCCGCCAGAACTAGCAGGATAGCCGAGCGAGGGTTCGAGGTCAGAGGTTTGAGGTTTTCTGAACTTCGAACCCAGAACTTCGAACTTTGGATCTCGCCTTTCTCTCCCGTCTCGCGCTTCACGCGCCACGACCTCTGACGCTGGTGGTGGATTTCAGCACATGATGGTGGATATCAACCACGTCCGACTGCATCACTTTATTACAAGACTCCATTTTGCAGGGAAATTTGAGCCATTCCCGCATGGCTATGTTGGCACGTACATTGCGTTTCACGTGGGACAAGAGCAAGTGAGCAGACCATGATGCAACCACATCTTACTATCAACCAAGGAGGGTGCCATGAGTGAGTTCAAGTCCGGGTGTTTCCTCGGGGGAGAGGCCTGCGAGGGACGGGTGCTTGTGGTGGACGACGAGCCGGATATTCGCAAAGTCGTGAAGATGACTCTGCAGAAAGCGGGCTATGACGTGCTTGAGGCCGAGAACGGAGAGAAGGCGATCGAAACCATCAACAGCGGCGAGAACCGGCTCATGCTGGACGTGATGATCTGCGATATCCGGATGCCGAAAGTCAACGGGGTCGAAGCCATTGCCTATTTCAGAAGCAACTACCCTCGCGTCCCGCTCATCGTGCTGACCGGCTTCCCGGATACCGATATGGCGACATCCTTTCTCCGGCAAGGCGTAGTAGACTATCTCGTCAAGCCGGTCGAAAGCGAGAAACTCAGATCAGCCGTCGCACGGGCCATGGAACAGCGGGAACTTGCACGGCTATGACAGTGAGCCTTCATCCCCTTTGTGCCGAGGAGAGGCACTTCCCTCCTTGCTCTCCTCGGCAATCGGGCCATAACCCTGCCACACGGAGACCGCCTGAATGGAAAGCTTCGACCATACCAAGGTCGCCATTCTTGGAGCAGGTCACGGCGGCCGCGCGCTGTTAGATCTGCTGCACCAAATCCCGTCCATTGAGATCGTCGGCATTGCAGACCGTGATCCTGCTGCACCAGGACTGCGGCGCGCGCGTGAACTTCATGTTCCCGTTACCACCAATGTGGCAGACCTGATCGACAACCATGGCGTGAGCCTGATCATGGATGTCACGGGCGATCCAGAGATGGAAACGTACCTGCGTGTCCACAAACCTCCTGCCGCAGATATCCTCAGTGGATCAGCCTCCCGGCTGCTGTGGGAGCTCGTCCAGCGCGAATCCAAGCTCGAGGCCGAACTCCTCCAAGCAGAAAAACTCGCGGGAATCGGCTCATTTGCTGCGGGAATCGCGCATGATATCAACAACCCCCTGCAACTCATTTTGGGCCTGGCGGAAAGTCTCGCAGAGGAACGCGACCTGGCCGTTGTCCACGAACAAGCCCAGGACATTATCGAAGCCGTCAAACGGACGAGTGCCATCTGCCGAGACCTCACCCGCTACTCACGGCTCGCGTCTCCCCACGAGGATGTGCTGGTATCTGTAAACGGGAAGCTGGACGAGGCGCTAAAAATCGCACGCTATGCGTCCAGTTTTCACGATATCGAGATGATCAAGCGCTACCAGCCTGGCGCCGCCGTAAAAGGCAATCCGGATGAGTTACTGCACGCCCTCGTCAACTTAGTCACGAATGCGGTCCATGCCATGGAGCAGGATGGCGGCACACTGACGCTCGAGACCAGACTCCTTGACGGACAGGTCGACATCCGAATCTCCGATACGGGATGCGGCATCGACCCGGACAAAATCCCCGAGATTTTTGAGCCATTTTTCACGACGAAGGCCCCAGGCAAAGGCACGGGGCTTGGACTCTATAACGTCAAAACCATCGTCAATAAAATGCACGGTCTGATTGAGGTCGAGAGCGAGATTGATAAGGGAACCACCTTTACGTTGACCTTCCCCAACGCCGAGCCGGCCGGACAAGGATATCTGTCATGAATCCCGCACACCCCCCGTCTCGCGCTGAAACGAAGTGGGGGCTTCAACGTAAACTTATTCTGTCCATGTTGCTTGTGGGGGTGGTTCCCCTCATAGTGGGTTTTGCTCTCGCTTTTTGGCAAGGATCTCGCGAGATCCAGACCGTCAACGGCGAAAACTTCAAGACCCTTGCCGAGGAGACAGCACGAAAAGTCGATCTCCTGGTGTCAGATGAAGTCGCACGGACATCACGAATTGCGGCAGACCCTTCGATTATCCATGAACTTGAGCAACGGCGCGATGCCCTGCTGGGCATGACGGAAGATGAGCGCCGCCGCTCGGTGGACGAACTCAAGGGAGGCTGGGAGGCCAAAGATCCCACGGCAGTCCAGGCCATCACGGGAAGCAGGACGGCCGGCCTCCTTCAAGAATATTTCTCGGGAGCCCACAGCGAAGCCGATCAACTGATACCGCAAGTGGTCCGGTCGGCCACCAAGATGCTGTACATCACCGACATTGAGGGCACCCTGGTTGCCGCGTTGACCGCGACGCCTCCCGTGGCCAATAAAGACACAGCCTGGTGGAAAGGCTCCTTCCATCACGGAGTCGGCCAGCTCTTCATTGAAGATGTGCACTTCGACGAACGTGCCCAGACCTATGTCGTCAGCATCTCGCTTCCTATCATGGATCGCATCCGGTATGGAGCGGTCGGCGTGATCCATCGCGTAATCGACGCCAAAGAGTTCTTCACGCCCTCGATCGCTCCCATTCGCTTCGGCAAGACCGGACATGTGATGCTGATCGACCATCGCGGCATCGTCATCAGCTGCCCCATTCTGCCAACTGGCGTCCCGCTCTCCAACGTCCAGCTCGTGCCCCTAGTCACGCCTCTTCATGCCGGCTGGGTCAGTGCACCGAGCGATGGCCACGGGGGGCAATCGACCTCGATTATCGGATTCGCCCCGGTGACGGAAACCAGCCGTGCCACCAATGGTGATCTGAGCAAAGGATCCTGGCACACCTTCGTGTGGCAAGCCTCTGACGAACTCTTTGCCCCGATTCGTCACTTGCTCACCTGGATGGCCGTATTCAGTCTCGTCTCCGTCGGATTGATGGCCTCTCTTGGCTACCTGGCGGCTAATCGGATCGTCATGCCGGTGCGCCGATTACAGACAGCGGCACAATTGATCGGGCGCGGTCAACTTCTGGAGCCCATCGACATTCGGAGCGGCGATGAGATTCAGGATCTGGCCGACGAATTCAATCGGATGAATCGCCAATTGGAGGCCGCCTTTGCAGGCCTGACCGATCAAGTGGCCATCAAAACGCAACAAGTGAAGTCCCTGCTTCACTCGACGGACCAGATCCTGGACGCAGTCCCAACCCCAATCATCATGGTCAATCAAAACGAACAGGTGCAGTACATTAACCGGGTCGGACGCGAGTCGTTTCAGACGATACTTGATTCGACCCAATCAATCCCGTTGTTCGATATGCTCCCCCTCGATGCCGCTGTGCGAGAGCACCTGCGAAAAGAATTCAGACGTGTACGAAACGGAGAAAATGTCGAGATCGCATCTGGGGCAGAGGATGCCTTTGTCGTCAACCGCGCCCATGACCCGTTGGCCCCGGCCATGGGAACGGCGGAACCAAGCAACCGACAGGAGATTCAGATTGCTGAGCGGCGGTATCACTATCAGTGGTTCCACATGGCGGGGGAAAACCAGGGAGAGGATCGGATCGGCCTTGTCTTCAGAGACACGACTGACGACAGCCGCCTTCAAGACCAGCTCATCCAGGCCGAGAAATCAGGCAGTCTCGGGACCCTCACCGCCGGAATCGGACATGAATTAAACAATCCGCTCTTCGGAATTCTCGGACTGGGAGAAGCCATCGAAGACGAAGCCAACCTCAACCGCATCAGATCCTATGCCCGCGATATTGTCCAGCATGGTCGTCGAATGGCCGCTATTATTCGAGACTTTACTGGCGTCACAAGCCGCGAGACATCGGACCAACGGCAACCGGTTCACCTCGAATTGGAACTCGATCAGGCCATTGCAACGCTCACTGGCAGCATGGACCCTTCAGGACTCGCGATCCAGAGAACGTACGCAGGAGACACCTGTGTGCTGGCTCTCCCCGACCAACTCAGACAAGCGTTCACGAACTTATTGATGAATGCCATTCAGGCGATGAAGGGCCGGGGCACCTTGCATCTCTCAACATCCCTCGCCGATACATCTGCCATAACCACGATCGCGGATTCAGGCCCCGGCATTCCGAAGCAGCATCTGTCGAAAATTTTCGATCCGTTCTTTACCACCAAGGGACAAGGCGAGGGATCCGGGCTCGGCCTGACCGTCGCGCGCCGCATCATCAAGAAATTTGGAGGGGACATCAGAATTGAGAGCCAGGAGGGGAGCGGCACCTCGTGCATCGTGACCCTCCCGGTGATTCCTCTTCTGCCACCCCCATAGGAGGCTTTATGCACCGAGGCAACGTCTCACTCTATGCCGTAGCCCTCACCGTCCTAATCTCCGGGCTCTGGTGGGGGCCCTATGCCCTATCCGCAAAGGAACGTCCTGGATCGCCTGGCATCCCGCCGGAGAAAGTGGCGGCCTATATCTATGCCGTCATCAAAGCCGATCGCACGGTGTACACGATGGAGATCGTCAATCGACTCCAGGAGAAAGGAGTCACCACCGCGTCTGAACATTGGGAGCAGGAGAACACCCTCATGTTGCCGGCCCAGTTTCTGCAGCAGGGGGGCAAGCTGGCAGCCGAGAGCGGAAGCGGGGTCCGGTATCGACTGATCGGTCTCTGGCCTATTTACCGGCGCAACGCTCCGGCGAGCGACCTGGAGCGCAACGCGTTGGAGTCTCTCAGGAAGAATCCCGACTGGCCGATCACGGGAATCGTGACCAGTGGGAGCAAACAATACTTTCAGGCCATCTATCCCGACTTCGCCGTCTCACCAGCCTGTATCAACTGTCACAACAGTCATCGGCTCAGCCCCAAACGGGACTTTAAGCTCAACGATGTGATGGGCGGGATCGCTATCACCATTCCATTGGAGTAGGGATGTCGAAAGAACACGGCTCGGCCCTTAAGCAGGCTACGGAAAAACTATGTTGGCACGCAGGCGCTCCGGCAAGCGGTCAATCGCACGTGAGCCGGATAGGTCAAGAGCCGAGGATCACCGCCGACAGCACGGGGAAGAGAAACGGCTGAAACGTCAGGGCGATCTGAGACAGGAGCAAGGCAAGAACTGCGAAGAAGACGGCTGAGAAGAGTTGTTACCTGGTCATCAAAGATGAAGAATGCCTAGGCGGAACCGGTATTTTAATGGAACTGACAGGGGTGAGGTCCAGCCACTACAAGGCTGAACCTTTTTCAAGCAACGTAACTTTTTGGGCTCGGTGTGCGGAGAGATCACGGACACTGCCTGGCAAATTCGGAACCTCGTCGGGCCAGGAGGTCACCCCCATATCCGTCACACCTTGGATCTTGGCACCTTCTTCCATGATGAGCACCGGCGTATGGACTTCTCCGATGAGCGTCGCCGTCTTCAGCAACTGGACTCGCTCAATCGCCGTCACTTTCGCCTTGATGCGACCGCTGCAGATCACCGTGCCGGCCGTAATCGTTCCTTGCACCAGTCCATCCTCGCCGATGATGACTTGCCCCTTGGTCTGAATCTCGCCCTCAAGGCGGCCATCGATCCGCACCGTCCCTTCAACATGGATCTCGCCTGTCAACACCACCCCTTTAGCTAAGAGGGTAATGTTGTCATCTCCTGCAAAGCCATTGTTCTTCATGCGTCATTCCCCCCCTTCACACCCAATCGTTGACGCCAGCTTACACCATTCGTCTCAGCGAGGCCTAGGAGAATCCAAAAGTATGCCGGAGCCGTTCCCATATTCCTCCTCCATGCACCTCACAATAGACGCTGGGTTCCGTGTCCTCGATGAACACCTCTGACACCTGCTCGGGACACTGAAACGTGGACAGCTGCCCGGTCTTCGGATCGATGTTGCGGGTGACCACACCGGGCGGCATCACGAATGCGGGGACATTGGGCGGGATCACCCGACGCGCGAGATCCATCCAAATCGGCAAGGCCGCCTGCGATCCTGTAAGACGCAGAGGTCTTTCATCGTCAAATCCCACCCAGACCCCGATCACCACATCGGACGTGTAGCCCACGAACCAGGCGTCGCGATAGCCGTCGGTTGTGCCTGTTTTCCCGGCCACCGCGCCTTGAAATCCGATCGCTTTGGCTTTGCTCGCAGTGCCCCGCTGGATGACGCCTTCGAGGAGAGACGTCAACACATAGGCCCCTTGGGGCGAGGTCGCCTGTTGCCGATCCGGCACGGCATTCCAGACGATATCACCCAGTCGATCTCTCGTCGATCGTACCGCGGTCGGTCTCACGGCGATCCCTCCGTTGGCGACCGCGCCATACGCTGCCGTGATCTCCATCAACGATACCGACGAACTGCCCAAGGCCACCGAAGAAAGATCATCGCCTATGGCACTATTCACACCAAGACGGTGCAACAACTGCACGATCGGCTTGGTTCCCACAGCCTTGGCCACCCGCACCGCCGGCACATTGAACGACTGTTCCAACGCACTCCGCAAAGTGACATGCCCGTGAAATTGTTTGTCGTAGTTCTGCGGAGACCAGGAACCACTCTCCGATTCAAAGGTCACCGGCTCGTCCGCTAACAAGCTCGCCGCGGTCAAGTGACCGGCTTGACCCTCACGAGCCGCTTCCAGCGCCGCAAGGTAGACAAAAGGTTTGAAGAGAGAGCCCGGTTGCCGCCGTGCCTGAACGGCGCGATTGAATTGACTCCGCCGATAGTCCCGCCCTCCAACCAACGCCAGCATAGACCCGGTCTTAGGATCGAGCACCACCACCGCCCCTTGCACCGATTCAAGCGAACTATTGAGATGGGGATGCGTGGCTTCTAACTTGGCCAGTCCCTTCTCCAGCGATTCGGTGGCCGCCTGCTGGATGATCGGATCGAGCGTGCTATCAATCCGCAAACCCTCCGGCAAAGGGACCACGCCGACCTCTTCCACTTGCCGAAGCACAGCATCGACGAAGTAGGGCGCATCGGTCAGGACGTCCTCTGACGGAGTCACGCGCACCGGTTCATTGATGGCAAGCTTCCAGGCCTCTTCTGTCAGAAGACCTGTCTCCCGCAGCCGCCGCAACACGACATCACGCCGTTGTTTCGCCAGGTCAGGATGTTTCGTCGGCGCATAGCTATTGGGCCCCTTGATCAGGCCTGCGACCATCGCAACCTCTTCGACCGTCAATTCCTGAAGAGTCTTGCCAAAATAGCGATGGGCTGCCTCGCGCACCCCATAGATCGAGACGAATCCAGCCTGCCCGAGATAGATTTCATTCAGATAGCTTTCGAGGATGTCCTGTTTCCTATACTTAACTTCCAGTACCAGCGCCGCCAGGGCCTCCTTGAATTTTCGTCCCATCGTCCGCTGTGGCGAGTAAAATAAATTCTTCGCCAGTTGCTGCGTAATGGTGCTGCCGCCCTGCACCACACCGCCCCTCGTGAAATTGGTCCAGATAGCCCGCCCCACGGCAACCGGATCGATGCCGAAATGGGAATAGAACCGGCGATCTTCGATGGTTAGGATCGTCTCAATGATCCGTGGAGGAATCTGCGCCAACGGAACCCATTCGCGCACTTGGCGAGACGCACCCCGGACGCCACTGAGGAGTTCGGGCTCTAGATAGATAGGAAACAGCGGCGTGCCATCTAGCGGGGACAGAACATCAGTCACTCGCCCCTGATCCAGCGGCAACGTCACCCTCGTCGCGCCGACATGGCCCTCCGGCTGCGGATGAAGATAGACTGTCAGCGCCTCTTCGGTCAGCTGATAGTCGCCAGGAGACTGCACCGGCACGGTCACTCGTCGATAGTCCAACCGTTGCAACCGCTCAAGGAGATGGCTGTGCACCAGCGAGAGATCGGGTTTCAGCAGGAAAGTACCACTGTACAGACGCAGAGGGGGATGGTCATGGCTCTTGGGCAGTTCAAGGAAGGTCGCCAAATAGGCGCCATAGAGCGCAACGACGAGGCCAAGTGTGGCGACGAGGCCTACCAAAACCATGCTCACATATGGCACCCATCGTATAGGCCTATTCACAATTCTGAGACCTTACCACAGCATAACCACAAGCGGGACGAGAGAGAAGCGCAAGATGGGCGCGACCAGAGAGATGGATGAGGGTTCACGGTCCGAAGTTCGAGGTTTCCGGAACGTCGACCCTCGATCGTCACACGTTGACTCATGCCTGACATGATGCTCCAACCTATCTCGCCCGTCCCGCCTTTCCCGCTCGTCGCGCATCGCTCGCGTCTTGCGCGTCACGCTTCATGAGTTCCGATCTTCTGAGGCAGAAGCGAGCCGACAACCATCCCCATCGCCGACACGAGAAACCCGACCAGTTGCGGAGGCCAGATTGAATCGGACGGACCGAACAGTTCTAGCCCGATCCAGGTCACCAGCCCGGCCACGAGAGCACACAAGGCCCCTTGCCTCGTCGCTCGGGACCAAAAGAGCCCAGCACAGAGTGGAACGAAGGCTGCCACCAACGTCACCTTGTAAGTATTCACCACAAGCGTATAGATGCTGGAACTGGAGCTCAGTGCGATGGTCAGAACCAGGGCGGCAAAGACCACCACAACCAGCCGCATGACCCGAAGAAGCTCCCAGTCACTGAGATGAGGCAGCGCTCCCTTGATCACGTTCTCGCTCAGCATCACCGACGGCGCCAACAACGTTGCGCTGGTACAGCTCATCACCGCCGAGAGTACCGCACCGAAAAACACGATCTGCGCAAAGACTGGTGTGTGGCGCAGGATCAGGGTCGGCAGCACGAGCTGAGAATCCTGTTCGAGGAGGGTATTGAACGTCGTCGGATCGATCAGCGTCGCCGAATAGGCCAGAAACATCGGCACAAAACAGAAACAGAAGTAGAGCGCTCCGCCCAGGATCGATCCTCGAACGGCGGTTTGCTCATCCTTTGCTGAGGTGATGCGCTGAAACACGTCTTGCTGGGGAATCGATCCGAGCATCATGGTGATCCAGGCGCCGATGAAGGGTATCCAGGCCGCGGCCGTAGCCGGCGGGAAGAAATCTAGCTTGCCGGACTGGGCTACATGGGTGATCACAACCTCCACACCTCCAGCCAACCCGCTGATCACGGAAGCGATATACAGCAGCCCCCCCATGATTACTGAGATTTGGACAAAGTCCAGAATGGCGACAGAAAACATGCCCCCGAAGGTCGTATAGGTCAGAACGATCACCGCGCCGATCACCATCCCGACCGACTGACTCACTGCGCCGTCCGTGACCACGTTCAGAACCAATCCCAACACTTTGAACTGCGCAGCCACCCATCCGAGATAGGAGGCCACAATGCATAAGGCACAGAGCACCTCGACTGTGCGGTCATACCGCAGACGGTAATAGTCGCCGACGGTCAGGAGGTTCAGCCGATAGAAACGAGGAGCAAAGAATATCCCAGCCAGGATCAAACAGAGGCTCGACCCGAAGGGATCGGCAACCACGCCGCGCAACCCCTCCTTCACAAACGTGGCAGAAATCCCGAGCACAGCCTCTGCGCCGAACCAGGTCGCAAAGACCGTGGCCATCACAATCGGCAGCGGCAAGCTCCGACCGGCGACTGCGAAATCCTTCGTGTTGTGGACCCGCCTGGCGGCAGCCAGTCCGATCCCCACCGACAGAAGGAAATAGAGGATGACGAATCCGAAAATCATGGAGGCGATTCAGACATACGTGTGGGCGGATTCTAGCGAGGCTTTGGCAAGGGCGCAACGACCGAGAGGATGAGACGCAGCGAGGCGGGAGCACCGGAGGCCGACATCGATGTCGGCCTCCGGTGAATCATTGATCGACCCTGGCCGACCTCTGTGTATCAGTGGTCATGACACTCACAACCTGACTGGCTATGGCTTGCCAGCTTCCTTCGCCGCCTTCTTCTCCGCTTTCCGCTTTTCCTTCTCCGCCTTCTTTTCAGCCTTCCGGCGTTGCTTTTCCGCCTTCCGGTCGGCCTTGCTCTGGTGCTTCTCGCCCTCTCCCTTCATCTCACTACTAGTTGCGTGAGCTGCTGCGGGAGCCGGTGCTGAAGGGGCCGAAGTCATTGGTGCGGCTGGCGGTGCCAAGGGAGCCGGTTCTTGCGCAAATGCTCCCATGCCAAATGCCAAGGCAACAACGATCGTTGAAAGCTGAACAGTCATACGTTGCATATGAAAAACCTCCTCGAGTTAAGTGAATAAGGTAACGGCTGCGATAGACCGGACATATCCTCGTTAATCTTCACAATAGAAGCAAGAGTCTTCTCAATTTGAACCAGAAAGATCCCTCTCCGCAATCGGTGTATTTTCAGCCCAGGCACTCCCATCGTGATCGAAGACCCTGGCATCAGGCCTACCCATTACACCCACGTCTTTCGCCACCAACCTCTCTTGCATCTCCTCCTGTTTCCCTTGAGCAATCGCTTGGTAGGCTGACAAATAATAGTTACCACCAAGAGGGAGGCCTATGAACGATCACAACCTCCGGTATCTAGAATCCTCTCGGAAGTCAGAAGGACTGTGGCCGCAGTTCCTCATCGGAGCGATCGGAGTGCGGGTGGTGCTGTCTGGACTACAAGCCCAGGCGAGCGAGTCGCAGACACCGTGGGAATGTTCGAGTTATAACAGTGACGCCCACACGCGTTGTTTGGAGGCGTTCGTCGAGTCGCAGCGCGACCAGATCGCGGCACTCCAAGGAAAGATGCAAGCCCAACAAGAGACCGTCAATCATTTGAAAGATCAGATCGACCGCCAGGCGTCCTCACGTGCCGATCTGCAACGGCAACTCGCGCAACCACCCGCCGTCGTACAAGTAGTCCCTCCCCTCTACGCCTATCCCCCTATGGGACTCGGCCTCTAGGTGGGACGCCCCTGGATCTACGGGCCGCCATATTTTTTCCGCCCGTACATCTTCCACCCCCGCTACTATGGCCCACACCACCGGAGCCACCGCTGGTAACGGACCCACCGACAGCGCCCCACCTTCTTGTGTGTAGCAAGTTGCAAAAAACTATGTGGCCTGCAGATGCTCAAAAGGGCCGGACTTCTCACCCGCCCACCCTGGCGGCTACTTCACCCTCCTGCCCTGAGTCTGCCAAGACAGCCTCTTCGCCCGTGACACGCCTTCAGCTTCTCTTAAAGGGTGACTGGGGTGACCCCCACTGCGCGCATCGACCGAGCACATTCTGATCGTGCGCGGTCTGCGAGCACAGGGATCACCCCAGTTACCCTGCCCCTTGTTCAGCACCCTGTTAGACATAATTGTCTTGAGCCCCGCCGCGACATCGCATACCCTACGCAGCTCCAGGGCTTGTGATATCAAGTCCATTGCAGTCACACATAAAGAAAGGACAGCTCATGCGCTTCGTTGTCTCCTGTTTGGTGACCGTGCTTTGCCTTGGGAGCGCTGCGGCATTTGCTGCGGCCCCAGAGCCCACAAACGATGAACAAAAAACCCTCTATGCCTTGGGATTAGCCATCAGCCAATCGCTCGGCGCCTTCAGCCTGACCGAGTCTGAACTTGATCTCGTGAAGTCCGGCATCTCCGATGGAGTCTTCAAAAAGACTCCGAAAGTGGATCTCCAGACGTTCGGCCCGAAGATTCAACAACTGCAACAGGCCCGCGCCTCGATCGTCGCAGAAGCTGAGAAGAAAGCGGGAGCAGCCTTCCTCGCAAAAGCCGCAGCAGAATCTGGCGCCAAGAAAACCGAGTCCGGCGCCATCATCACGACCATTAAGGAAGGGAAAGGCGCAACCCCGAAAGCCACGGATACAGTGAAGGTGCACTATCACGGCACCCTGACCGACGGGACTGTGTTCGATAGTTCCGTCAAGCGGGGCGAACCGGCCACGTTCGCATTGAATCAAGTGATCAAGTGTTGGACGGAAGGGGTGCAACAGATGAAGGTCGGCGGCAAAAGCACGTTAGTCTGCCCGTCGAATCTCGCCTATGGCGACAAAGGCGCGCCCCCCAGTATCAAGCCAGGCGCGACATTAGTGTTCGAGGTCGAACTCCTCGGAATCGTCGCTGCCAAGTAGTTCCGCACTGCAGTCCGCACAAGGTCGAGCGGGACACTTTCCCGCTCGACCTTGTGCACTTCACTGCAGACAACCATTCATATGCTCTTCTCCATTTCAATACCCAACCAAGCAGGGGCGTGAGGAGCTTTTGACTGCGGCCGTCGAGCGAGGCCCTTCTGAGGGCGCGCGCTCCGGGAGCAAAGAAAGCTCCTCACGCTCTTGCACCACACCCCCTTGCAGTTCTGCCGCCCAACCCGTACACTGATATCCTCGCGATCCAGCCTGGCTTGAACAGTCCTGCCCGATCGTCCATCGGCTATTCAGTTAACTATTCATTCGGTCAATACAGCTATGCCACCTACAATTCTCTTGAGCTGCGAGTCCATCGGCAAAAGCTACGGCGTGAAACCGTTGTTTACTGATTTATCGATCGGGTTAGCCGAAGGCGATCATGTCGGGTTGGTCGGGCCTAACGGCTCCGGCAAATCAACCTTGCTGAAGATCATGGCAGGGCTCGAAGAACCGGATGAGGGCACCAGATCGATGCGCCGACAACTCCGCGTCGGCTACGTTCCGCAAGAACCGTTATTTGACGGAGCACACACGACCGAGGAAGTGCTCGCACGGGTCCTCATCGACGAAGGTCTGGACCCCCATGAGCATAGTGGTCGCACCTCCGCGGCGCTCAGCCTGGGGGAGTTTCCCGCAACCGACCAGTCTACTGCCACGCTCTCCGGAGGATGGAAGAAACGCCTGGCCATCGTCCGGTCGCTGATGCTGGAGCCGGACGTCCTCCTGATGGACGAACCGACCAACCATTTGGATGTCGAAGGCATCCTGTGGCTGGAACGATTGTTACGGGCCGAAGCCCGCGCCTTTCTCGTCGTCAGCCATGATCGGCGCTTTCTAGAAGCCGTGACGTCGCGGATGATCGAGCTGAATCGCAGTTATCCCAACGGGGTGTTCGAGGCCAAAGGCAACTACAGCGATTTCCTGGAACAGCGGGATGCCGCGCTGCACGCGCAAGCCAATTATGAAGCATCATTGGCCAATCGTGTCCGGCGCGAAGTGGAATGGCTTCGACGCGGCCCCAAAGCCCGCACGACAAAAGCCAAATCGCGGATCGACTCAGCCGGCCGCTTGATCGAGGAACTGAACAGCGCCGACGCTCGAAAAGACCAAGGCACGGCTGGCATCAATTTCACCTCATCGGGACGCAGGTCGAAACAGTTGGTCGAGGCCACGCAACTCTGCAAATCACTCGGCGGGAGGCCGATCGTGAAGGATCTCGACCTGCTGCTCGGTCCGAGCCAGCGGATTGGGTTGCTGGGTCCGAATGGAAGCGGAAAGAGCACACTTCTAAAGCTGGTGGCGGGCACAATGAAGCCGGACTCAGGCACCGTCACCCGCGCAGACAAGCTGCGTGTGGTCACGTTCGAGCAGCACCGCGAATCACTAAACCAAACCTCCTCGCTCCGTCGAGCCCTCGCCCCGCACGGTGACTCAGTCGTCTATCAAGACCGCGAGGTGCATCTTGTTTCCTGGGCGAAACGGTTTCTCTTCCGGCCGGAGCAATTAGATCTCCCCGTCTCCCGCCTCTCTGGAGGCGAACAGGCGCGGCTCCTCATCGCACGGCTGATGTTACAGCCGGCCGACCTCTTGATCCTCGACGAGCCGACGAACGACTTAGATATTCCGACGCTCGATGTGTTGGAGGACAGTCTGGTGGAGTTCCCCGGCGCCTTGATGCTGGTGACGCACGACCGATGGCTCCTGGACCGCGTCTCCACCATGCTGCTCGCGCTGGACGGCTCAGGCCAGACCGAATGGTTCGCCGACTATGCGCAATGGGAGTCCGCGCAACAACGAAAAACGGAAGAACTGAATCGCGCGTCGACCTCACGACCCTCCAAGGCATCCCGCACCGAGTCGGATTCGACTCCGAAGGCCAAAAAGATAGGCCTGTCCTATCGGGAGCAAAAGGAGTGGGCGAAGATGGAGCAGAGAATCCTCCAGGCCGAGGAGACCATTGCGACCTGTCAGGCCGCAGTGGAAGATCCCGCCATTGCCTCCAATGCGGCGGTACTACAAGAAAGATCCGCAGCGCTGGACGCAGCCCGCGCAGCCGCAGAGCGGCTCTATAACCGCTGGACCGAACTCGAGGGGAAACAGACGGAGTCAACCGGCCAACTCCAGTCCTAGCGCCACACTCTAGCAGGATGCTCCTGATCGCGGTATCGTCGAAAGAGACGTCTCATCCCCCACAGCGATTGCAGACCCCGGACGTAATCTTGGCGTTGAGCTTTTCTTCCAGATAATCCTCAAGCCGTTGCCAGAGCCCGCTAGCCGTCCGGACTCGCTTACACTTGACGCAAAGACAGAGAGTACCTCGAAGGGTTTTCAGTTCCTGCACCGTCCGACCCAATTCCTTGGTCTTGAAATCAAGCTCACGCTCGTGTTCTTCCCGATTATCGTATTCCTCCTTCAAAGTCATCGCCATCGAAACACGAGCCACAAGCTCTGCGGGAATGACCGGTTTGCGGATGTAATCCGTCGCACCGGCCGTATAGGCAGCCGTAAGATCAGACGCGTCTGTTTTTGCCGTCACGACAATCACAGGCAGATGTTGGAGTCGCTCCTCTGACCTGATGCGACGGCAGGCCTCCAGCCCATCCATATCAGGCATCAAGAGATCCATCAGCACAACATCAATCCGTTCGGATGAACTAACACCGGCACCGACGCCCAAACACTTCAATGCCTCGGCGGCCGACTCCGCAAACAGCAACGATCGATACCCGGCTGCCTGCAGGGTCGCGGCAAGCACTTCACGCTGCTCTTCAAAATCATCGACGATCAGGATACTCATAGTCGCGTCTCCTTATGCTCACTCATTATGTTCACTCATTGCGAATGGGATGTGTGGTCACGATCTCCCGGGCTAGTCTCCTCAGCCTCCCGGATAGCCTCGACCAACCGCTGCACTTCCACGGTCACTCTCTCCAAGTCATGATCGAGCGCAGCCTGCTCAATAGCGCTGCCGATCATCCCTATCGTCTCTAAACCATAGGAACCTGCAAGGCCTTTGATGCGATGGCCGATCGTTCGAATAAGGTCAACATTTTGTTCCATGATTGCGGATTGCAGTACCGTCACGTCCTGACGTCGGTTGCGAACGAACTTGGGCTGTAGTGTTTGCAAGTTCTGCTCACATTTCTCACCCTGCGAGACTGGCTGGCCAGCATCCAGTCCGGATGGAGAACCCTCCGCTGGCGCAGCCATGAACCTCTGGATCACGCCCATGATCCTCTCTTCCTTGACGGGTTTGGTCACAAAGCCGGTACAACCTGCCAGCACGCTTTTCCGTTGCGCCTCGTCATCTGCATTTGCGGTCAAGGCAACGATCGGAACCCGAGGCAGGCCGTGCACCTCCTCCCAAGCCCGAATAGCTCGCGTCGCCGCATACCCATCCATGCCGGGCATCTGGAGATCCATGAAGACGAGATCATAGCCGCCCGCCTTATAACGTTCGACGACGCTGGTGCCGTTTTCTGCACAGTCAATCGTGTGGGGAGTCCCACGAAGGTACAAGGCCATTAGCTCTTGAGACTCGACGCAATCCTCCGCGAGGAGGATCTTCAGGCCTCCCTCACCTCGAACCAGCGCGCCTTTTGGCGCGTCTTCGGCTAAGAAAGCCACCCGCCGGGACTCGAGGAGCTCCTGCATCTCCGCCGGCGCCACCTCGAACCGAACGGTCACGGTAAAGGTACTGCCGCAACCCGGCTTGCTCTCCACCACAATATGTCCGCCCATCAGACCGATGAGCTGCTGACAAATAGAGAGCCCTAATCCCACTCCGCCGTAGGCTCGGCTTCCGCGTGATTCGACTTGCGAAAACCGTTCAAAAATCTTGTCATACTGGTCAGAAGAGATGCCGAGCCCTGTGTCCGCCACCTCAAATTGCACCGCTCCTGCCTCTGCCGCACCAGGTACCGGTCTTACGTGAACCTTCACTCCTCCCTCTGCCGTGAATTTGACGGCATTGCCGATCAGATTGAGCAATACTTGTTGCAGACGCAGCGCATCTCCCAAAACGAGTGTGGGGAGGCCGGAATCGATGCGAAGCGAAAGAGACAGCCCCTTGGCCCACGCTTTGGTGCTCAAGAGATCCACCGTATCGGTGACCAACTCGCGAAGCACAAACGGTTCACTCACCAACTTCAGCGTGCGTGAATCGAGTTTGGCCGCCTGCAAGAGATCTTCGATCATACGGAGCAGTCCGGCACCTGCCTTGTCACAGCGTTTCAGCAAGTCCGCCTGAGTGGACGAGAGCGGAGTGCGGAGGAGAAAATCAGTGAGGCCGATGATTGCGTTCAGCGGAGTCCTCATTTCATGGCTCATGTTCGCCAGAAAGTCGCTTTTGGCCTGGCTGGCTTCTTCAGCCACCAGTCGAGCTGTCACAAGAGCGGTCTCGGCCTCTTTGCGGTTGGTGATATCCTCCGAGATGCCTAGCATATATTGTGGCGTGCCACTGGAGTCACAGATCGGAATTTTCTTGGTGTGGAGCAGGCGAATGCCCTTGGTCTTGGTCTGAATGGGTTCTTCCGGAATATCCACCGGAATGCCACCTGACAACGTTTCACGGTCTTTCGCCGTAAAGTAATCGGCCTCTTCTTTGGAGAAGAAATCGTAGTCATTCTTGCCCAGCAGGTCGGATCGAGAATAGCCAAGTAATTCTTCTCCGGCCTTATTCAATCGCACGAAACGAAGATCCTTGGCGTCCTTCACGAACACCATATTCGGGAGGTGCTCGAACATGGATTCGACGAAAGACGTAGACCGCCGGAGGGCGTCCTCCGCTCGTTTTCTCTCACCGATGTCGCGGATGAACGACGCGAAGAGGATTTGCTCGCCGAGGCGCAGGGGGATCACGGTGAGTTCAACGGGGAACTCCTCACCGTTTTTGCGGAGAGCCGTAATTTCGATGCGTCGTTTGAGGATGACTTCCTTCCCCGTCTTTAAATATCGCTGCATTCCCGCGGCATGTGCTGCGCGGTACTGTGACGGGATAATTAAGTCCAATAAGGTGACCCCCACCGCTTCTTCTCTCGTAAACCCGAACGTTGCTTCCGCTTGGGAGTTCCATTCGACGACTACACCGTACTGGTCCATCGTGACCACGGCGTCCAAGGCACCTTGAACGATCGCGTGAATCCTCGATTCGTCTTCGAACCGGGCACGCAATAACCGGCTATCGAGACAAAACAGACCCGCCATTAACCACATTGTCCCTACACCGAGCGCTCGATTAAAGGCGCCTGCAATAGGGTCTCCCCCCTTCGACAGCAAGACCGCACCACTCAAGACCAGCACCGACCAGAGCACTGTGGCGAGAAGAAAGACCCGCGGGGGATACAACCGTGACACCACGAACGCCAAGAAGAAATAGGAGAGCCAGGGAGCAAATCCAAGCGGGAAGTAGAGGTCGACAAGAAAGGTACAAACGGTGGCCAACCAGACGAACACAGGAATAGCAGGTTTGAGCCTGGCAAGCCACGGATGAGTTATGAGTTCATGGTCAGTCATGTTCTGAGCAACCGTCACGGAAAAGAACCATCTGAGGGATAGCCGAGCGAGACTGGCGGGACAAGCGAGGGTTCGAGGCTCGAGGTTTTCGAAACTTCGAACTTCGGATCGCGCCTTTCTCGCATGTCTCGCGCGTCACGCGGCACAGTCTGTCCCGTTGGAGGAATATTTCAGCATCCTGCTGTGGCGACGAATGATAGAAGAGCCTGACGCTAAAGCCTCAGAGAAAATATAACGTCAAAGAGAGGGCGAGCCTAAGCATTTTGAGAAATTCACAGACAGGATGGGGTAACCCCGCCGTCTTAAATCAGACGGCGGGGCATCGACAAGGACATCATAAGGTGGGAGCTGTTATCCGAGCGCAATACGGCTCTTGTTCTGGGATAGCCACTGATCAAACGTCTGTAATGCGGGGTTCAATGAGCGCGACAGGTCGAGCTTGCGCGCCCCACAGAAGACCGATTCGAAATCGCGATTGAATTGGAACATGTTACCGAGATCCTCGGCGCCGGGGAATCCAAAGCCGCGATACATCTCAGGCGTCACGGCGTTATAGCGCACCGGCTGGCCCAACGCCTTGGCCAGCGAGGCGGCCATCTGCGTGCCGGTCAGGTGCTCGCCTGCGATGCCGACAGTCTTGCCGATATACTCACGGCCCTTCTTGAAGATGCCGAGCGCGCACTTGCCGATATCTTCGGCTGCGATACAAGGGAGCTTCTTGTCATCCATCGGCAACGTGAAAGCCAGCGTCCCGTCCGGCCCTTTCTTCGGGCCCATACCGAAGTGAATCAGATTGTCCCAGTAAAATGACGTGAGCAAAAATGTCGTGGGCACGCCGAGCTTCGTAAACTCAGCGTCGGCCTCGCCCTTACTGTCGAAGTGCGGCACCTTATACTTCCCCATCAAGGTTGGCATGCGATTATCGCTGAGCGGCACCCACTTGCGCGTGTCTTCCAGGGTAGACCAGATCACATGCTGAACCCCAGCCTCCTTCGCTGCCTGCGCCTGCCTTTTGGCTTGGGCCAACTCTTTCTCCGGTGAGAAGTGCTCCCAAAAGTTCGTCAGACAAAATACTCCGTATGCTCCCGCGAAGGCCTTCTTCAGACTCTCCGGGCTGTCCAAGTCTGCCGCGACGACCTCGGCCCCCAGCCCCGCCAGCCCCTTCGCCTTGTCGGACTGCACGTTCCGAGTAATCGCGCGCACGGTAAAAGCTCCATTCTTGTCGTTCAGGATGGCACGAACCAATCCACCGCCCTGCGCCCCGGTTGCCCCCACCACTGCGATGATTTTCTTCTCAGCCATGATATTCCCCCTTCCACAAGTGGACGATGACAAGGATCATACTCTAGCACATCGACGGCCTATGAAGTCGGGAGCGTCGAGCAAAATGGTGGCGATGTGTCCTTGTAGACCGTCATAAAACCTGTACAATACACCCATGCGCACATCGACCTCGTTCTCCTCGTTGTTGCTCTTCACTCTCGTCTTGGCCACATCAGGCTGTGAGACAACCGACCGAGCCCTCACGGCGGCTGAACGCATCGTGACGGGCCAGACCGGCCGGACCATCATCGATCTCGCCGAGGGAAAAGATCCAGCACAGATCGCCAAGAAGCGTCTTGACCAGTACGCGCGCGATCCCGAAGCACTGATCAGGGATCTGCGTGAGGCAAAGAAGGACTTTGAGGCCATCCTCGCCGCCCTTGGGGTGAACGTCGGGAAGACCTGGGGAAAGGACGAAGTCAAACTGCCCGAACGCAAGAAGTATGTGAAGTACACACAGAACTACAAGAGCCGGGCGATCGTCGACTTTGACGCGGGCGAGATCCTGGTCGAGACCCTGGACGAGCAAGACCCCCAGCGCAGTCTCAAGAATGCCGTGATCACGACGATCTTGACCCCACAGGATCCCCGAGCGGTCGATTTATTTTCCGACAAAGAAATCGTACTCACCGGCGACAAGGAGCCCTACCTGTTCGGCCTCGTCCTCGACCAGCAACGCAAGCCGGTACGCACGCCGGCAGACGCCGAGCCCTTTGCTGCCTATCTCCTTGATAAGAAATCTGGCACGCGGGTTATCGACCAGGATGGGACCAAGAAGACGGCTCACTACGTCAAGATCCCGATGGTGTCCAACCTCGCCATGAAGCAGGCGGACAAATACCGAACACTGGTTCACCAATTTGCAGAACAATATCGGATCAGCCCCAGCCTGGTCTTCGCCGTCATCCGAACCGAGAGCAACTTCAACCCCTATGCCGTCAGCTCGGCCCCGGCCTACGGACTCATGCAGCTGGTCCCCACCAGCGGGGGTCGCGAAGCCTACCGGAAGGCGAAAGGCCAGGACGTGGCCCCCTCACGGGATTACCTATTCGATCCCGCCAATAACGTCGAGTTGGGAACTGCCTATTTGAATGTCTTGATGTTCAATCAGCTGGAACGCGTGGAGCACAATGTGTCACGCGAATACTGTGTGATTGCAGCCTATAATACCGGCCCGAGCAACGTCTTCCGGACGTTTTCGCGCGACCGCACAGCAGCCGTCAACCAGATCAACAGCCTCCAACCATCCGGCGTCTATGACCAATTACGACAAAAACTGCCCTACGAAGAGACCCGCTACTACTTGGAAAAGGTGACCGGCTACCGAAAGGCCTTCGTCAGTTCGTCAGAGAGCTCCACCCAATGAGGCTCCCCGCAGGGTCGCCCCGCGAGACAGGCGAGACTGGCGGGAAAAGCGAGACACGCGGAATCAGGGCGTGCCCGTCGCGCACCTGAGAAGCTGGCGGAATTTTTCAGAATCCCGTCAGGAACAATGAGATTGGTCTCGGCAGGAATTGTCCTGCTGATCCCGAAGGTCATAGTCGGCCACTCCACGACGCCGGTCGAGTGCAATCACGCAACAGGCCTCTAGCATGTCTCGCAATTGACGCCGCCCCCGCTGGACACGCGACTTCATCCCCGAAACCGACAAGCCAAGTTTTGCTGCCGCCTCTTGCTGAGTCAGCCCCTCAAGGTCGACCAGGGTGACCGCCTGCCGGTATTCCTCGGACAGCCGCTCGATCATGGGACGGAGGCAGCTGGCCAGTTCCGTACGGAGCTGGCCGGACTCGTCGGCCGAGGGCAAAGAAACAGGAGCACGATCGTCCACATCCCCCGCGAAGCCGGCAGGAAACTCCCGGCGTCGATCAGGCGAGCGGTAGTAATCCACGATGGCATTCCGCGCAATCTGGTATAACCACGACACCACACGGTCAGGATCATTCACACGATCCAGCGACCGATGCACCCGCAGAAAAACGTCCTGCAAAATGTCATCCACTTCCGCCTGATCGGCCACGCGCTTGGCAATGAACAGGCGCAACGCTTCATGAACCTTTGCCCAGATCGCGGCTGTACTCTGTGTCATAACAAACTCCTCTGTCAGCGTAATCATACCGTACCGCCTCCTATCGGCAACCGCAAGCGACCGGTATTGCAGTAGCCTCCTCGGTCGGCTTCGGCATGCAACAGCCGGCTGCCGCCAATGGTCCCTCAACAGGCAATTGCTCGTGAACAGTAAACACTTCCCAGCTGTTGCCATCAGGATCGGTGAACCACACCTTATCCTGCCTGGCGAAGCAACAGGTGACGTTCTCCTGAACCGAGTCGACAATACCCTGCTCACGGAGTCGTTGTTCCCAGGCCGCGACGGCTTCCGCATTATCCACTTCAATCCCGAGATGGTTCACCGAACTGATCCTGCCAGTAGACGACACCAGCGCCAAGTTCAGCGCCGGCTCCGTCAGATCGAACTTGGCATAGTCCGTCGTCTGCTTCTGCGGCGCCACACCAAAGAGCTTCTGATAGAACGCGACTGACGCAGGGACATCACGCACATCGAGAGACAGATGAGGTCTCATGAGATTCTCCTTTCGAGTGAATGGGACAGCACCATGCCTTCCCTCACCTCTATAGACGAAGAACTCCGGAAAAGGACGCAACGCCTGACGCGCGAAACGCGAGAGCCGGCTGGTTGCTCTGGTTTGTTTGGTCTGTCTAATTTGTCGGGTCTGTCGGGTCGGTCTGGTTGGACAAGACCAACCAGATGACCCAGAGAATTGTGGCCCGCGATGGAAGACCGAGAGACCCACTTCATGTTCACAACTGGGTCAGGTACACTGCGGGCGTCGCACGCCACGGTCCATGGACGCTGGCGGACTTTTTCAGCATTCTAATGGAACAGCAATGAGAGCTACAAGCTACGACGCGATTATCATCGGCGCTGGACATAATGGACTCGTGACGGCTTGCTACCTCGCCAAGGCTGGCTGGAAGGTTCTGGTTCTGGAACGTCGCTACATCGTCGGCGGAGCCTGCGTGACGGAAGAGACGTTCCCCGGTTTCAAGGTATCCACGGCCGCCTATGTGAGCAGTCTCTTCCGCAAGGAGATCATCCGGGATCTGCACCTTGAGACGTACGGGCTGAAGATTCTGGAGCGGAATCCGTCATCGTTCACGCCCTTTCCCGATGGCCGTCATCTATTGCTCGGTCCCGATCCGGTGCTGAACCATCAACAGATTGGCAAGTTCAGTCTCCGGGACGCGAACGCCTATCCAGCCTATGAATCCATGCTCGAACGGATGGCGACGGTCCTCGAACCGCTGCTGACCCTCAGCCCCCCGAATCTGGCAAAGCCCGGCCTGCGAGACCTATGGACCCTGTATCAAGCGGGGAAGCCGTTTCAAGCAATGGGACCTGCCATGAGCGAGGCCTTTGAGATCCTCACCGCTCCGGCCAGGCAGATTCTGGATCGGTGGTTTGAATCAGAGGCACTCAAGGCCACACTCGCGACCGATGCCGTGATCGGGGCGATGGCCTCTCCCTCGACTCCCGGAACCGCCTACGTCCTTTTCCATCATGTGATGGGAGAAACGAACGGGAAACGAGGCGTCTGGGGCTATGTGCAAGGCGGCATGGGTGGGATCACGCAAGCCTTAGCGGCCGCCGCTCGCGACCTCAAGGTCGAGATCCGTTGTGAGGCTGAGGTCGCGAAAATCCTCTTGAGAGATGGGACCGCCCGAGGCGTCGTCCTCGCGAATGGAGAGGAATGTTACGCACCGGTCGTCGCCAGTAATGCGGATGCGCGGGTGACCTTTACCCGCTTGCTCGACGCGAAGCAGCTTCCGCCAGAATTTTCCGACTCCGTCAGCCGCATCAACTACGAGAGCGCTTCGTTGAAAATCAATGTGGCGCTGAGCGAATTACCGAACTTTCTCTCCTGCCCCGGTCTGGAGCCTGGCCCGCACCATCGCGGGACCATCCACATCAGCCCGGACCAAGACTACATCGAACGAGCGTTCGACGAGGCGAAGTACGGGCAGCCATCGCAACGACCCATTCTGGAATGCACGATTCCATCGGTCGTCGATCCCACTGTGGCCCCGCCGGGCAAACACCTCATGTCGATCTTTGTGCAGTATGCCCCCTACAAACTGCGTGGTGCCACCTGGGACGATCTGCGAGAAAGTTTTGCCGATCGTTGCTTTGCGCTCTTGAACGAGTATGCGCCGAACTTTCAGCGCTCCGTGCTCGCCCGGCAAGTCCTGACGCCGCTCGACCTCGAACGGACGTTTAATCTGACAGGCGGAAATATTTTCCAGGGCGCGATGACGATG
>Ga0315278_10000814_pt1 | contig 26952 bp, 26 predicted proteins | sample YL17G06_0_MG_FD_203880 | JGI IMG/M metagenome (GOLD analysis project Ga0315278, IMG submission 203880) | Sediment microbial communities from Yellowstone Lake, YNP, Wyoming, USA - YL17G06_0 | ecosystem: Environmental > Aquatic > Freshwater > Lake > Sediment | place: USA: Wyoming | collected... | reverse complement strand
GCAACAGGAACTCGTCGCCGCCTTGGCGGGCCACGAGGTCGGTCTCACGCGAGCAGGTGCGGAGCCGGTCGGCGAGCTCGGCCAGGAGCAGGTCCCCGGCGTGGTGCCCGAGCGAGTCGTTCACGAGCTTGAAGTTGTCCAGGTCGAGGAAGAGCACCGCGACGGCGTGGTCGTTTCGGTTCGCGCGGTGGATCGCGAGGTCGAGGGTCTCCTCGAACAGGGTCCGGTTCGCGAGTCCCGTGAGGCGGTCGTGGTAGGCGAGGTACGCGATCGCGGCCTCGGCCTCCTTGATCTCGGTGATGTCGAACATCACGCCGTGCTCGAGCACCACGCGTCCGCGCTCGTCCCGGACGGTCACGGCGCGGTCGCGGATCCAGACCACGCGCCCCTCGGGCGTGCACATACGGTAGTCGGACAGGTCGCCGCCTTCGCCCTCGAGGAAGGCGTCGTACTCCCGCTGGATCCGCTCGCGATCCTCTGGGTGCAGGAGCCCGAGCCAGGCGTCCGAGCCGCCGTCGCAGTAGGCCTCGGGGGTCATGCCGAGGATCCGCTCGATCTGCGGGCTGACGTAGGTGGTGCCCTGCCCCTCGACGTCGATGTAGACCACCGCAGGGATCTGCTCGACGAGGGTCTGGTACTTCACCTCGGCCTGCTTGCGCGCCTCGTCGGCCGCGCGGGCCTCGAGCATGCCTCCCGTGTCGCGGAGCGAGCACACGACGAGCCCTTCGGCATCCGTGGGCTCGACCCGGACCTCGACCGGGAGCGGCGCGGCACCCGGCCTCGAGAGTGATGCCTCGTAGGTGGCCTCACCGGATGGATCCCACCCGAGGAGCACCTCGCCGAGAGGGAGTCCCGCGATGGTCCTGCCCGCGAGCTCGTCCGCGCGGCGGTTCGAGAACGAGACGACCCCCGAGCGAACGCCGATTAGCGCCTCCGGCGCCGAGTCCAGGATGGCGGCCGCCGAGGCGAGGTCGTGGGATGGCCCGGTCGGCCCGTCGGGGCCGACCCGCCGAGCGTCGTTCATCGAGGGTCCTCCGTCTGGATGTCCAACGAGACCATCGACCACCTCGCGGCCGACCTGAGGCCCGACCCGGGCCCTGATCGAGTCGGCGCCGCGTCGGGCGTCCTCAGCTCGAGGCGACCCCCCCGACCGTGCCGGCCTCCTTCACCGCGAGGAACACCGTGTCGCCGATGTCGGCGGGGTTACGCACCACGCGGTGGCCGTGCGACTCGATCGCGTCGAGCTTGGCGGTGGCCGTGTCGCTCTCGCCGCTGATCACGGCGCCGGCGTGGCCCATGCGGCGCCCCCGTGGCGCCGAGACGCCCGCGATGAAGGCGACCAGCGGCTTCGCCATGTACTGCGCGGCCCAGGCGGCAGCCTCGACTTCCTGCTGGCCGCCGATCTCGCCGATCATCACGACGACGTCGGTTTCGTCGTCGTTCTCGAATGCCTGCAACACGGTCTTGAAGTCGGTGCCGTTCACGGGGTCGCCACCGATGCCCACGCACGTCGATTGTCCGAGCCCGAGGGCCGTCATCTGCGAGACCGCCTCGTAGTTCAAGGTGCCCGAGCGCGACACCACGCCGACGCGGCCCTTCAAGTAGATGTGGCTCGGCATGATGCCGACCTTGCACTCGCCGGGCGTGATGATGCCGGGGGAGTTGGGTCCGATGATCCGGGTCGAGCGACCCGCGAGGTACCGCTTCGTGCGCACCATGTCCTGGACGGGCACGCCGTCGGCGATGATCACCGCGAGCTCGATGCCCGCCTCGGCGGCCTCGAACAGGGAGTCGGTCGCGAGCTGCGGCGGCACGAAGATGCCGCTCACGCTCGCCCCGGTCTCCTCGACGGCCTCGGCCACCGAATTGAATACCGGGAGCCCCAGGTGCGTCGCGCCGCCCTTGCCGGGCGTGACGCCCCCGACCACATGGGTGCCTCCGGCCATCGCCTCCTCGGCGTGGAACGTCGCGTGCTGCCCGGTGAAGCCCTGGATGATGACGCGGGATTCCTTGTCTACGAAGACGCTCATGCCTTCCCCCCTTGCGCGGCGGTGGCCGCGACGGCTCCTTCCATCGAGGCGGCGACGGCCTTGGAGGCGGCGTCGTCCAGGTCGGCGGCCTGGATCAGCGCGAGCCCGCTCTCATCGAGGATCTTCCGTCCCTCCTCGACGTTCGTGCCGGCCAGGCGCACGATCACCGGCACCTCGATCGCCTGGTCGCGCGTAGCCTGCACGACGCCCTGCGCGATCCAGTCGCATCGGTTGATCCCCGCGAAGATGTTCACCAGGATCGCCTTCACGTTCGGGTCCTTCATCACGATCCGGAACGCGTTCGCGATCTTCTCGGGGCTCGCGCCGCCGCCCACGTCGAGGAAATTCGCGGGACGCCCGCCATGGTGCACGATGGCGTCCATCGTGCCCATCGCGAGGCCCGCGCCGTTCACGATGCAGCCCACCGACCCGTCGAGCGCGATGTAGTTGAGCCCGTGGCCGGTGGCCTCGACTTCCTTCGGGTCCTCCTCGTCGAAGTCGCGGAGCTCCACGACCCGGCCCTGTCGGAACAGCGCGTTGTCGTCGAAGCTCATCTTGCAGTCGAGCGCGACGAGCTCGCCGTCCTCCGTCTCGATGAACGGGTTGATCTCGAGCATCAGGCAGTCCTTGTCGCGGAACAGCCGGTAGATCCGTTTCAGCAGCCGAGTGAACGACGCCGTGCGGTTCCCGAGGCCGATCGCGGTCGCGAGCTTGCGGCACTGGAAGTCGAGGAGCCCCACACCCGGGTCGACGTACTCGGTATGGATCGCCTCGGGGTTCGACTCGGCGACGTCCTCGATGTCGACGCCGCCCTCGGCGCTCGCGACCGCGACGATCCGCTGGGAATCGCGGTCGACGAACAGCGACAGGTAGAACTCGCGCTCGATCCGCGAGGCGCGCTCGACGAGCAGCCGGCTCACGACCTGGCCCCGGGGCCCGGTCTGCGCGGTGACGAGCGTCGAACCGAGCATCTGGTCGGCGATCTCGGCGGTCTTCTCGGGCGTGTTCGCGATCTTCACGCCGCCCGCCTTGCCGCGGCCCCCGGCGTGGATCTGGGCCTTCACGACCCAACGGCTGCCGCCCAGCTCCTCGGCGACGCGGGCCGCCGCCTTCGAGGTGTAGACCACCTCGCCCCGGGGGGTCGGCACCCGGTAGGAGCGCAGCAGCTCCTTGGCCTGGTACTCGTGGATATTCATCTGTGCACCTCCGCGGGCCCGTCGGCGGATCCCCGCAACTCGTGCGCACCCGAAAGCGGGCGCGCGTTCTGACCGCCCGGTGCTACCGGGCGTCGATCTGCTCGACCTGGCGGATCAGGTTCTCCGCCATCCGGATCGACGCGGCGTCGATCAGCCGTCCGTCGAGCGAGACGGCGCCCTTGCCATCCTTCGCCGCGTCCTCCATCGCCTGGAGGATCCGCCGGGCCCGGTCGACCTCGGCCTCCGAAGGGGAGAACACGTCGTTCGCGAGCGCCACCTGGCTGGGGTGGATCGCCCACTTGCCCTCGCACCCGAGGGCGGCCGCGCGCCGAGCCGCGCTCCGGTAGCCGTCGGCGTCTTGGTAGTCGCCGAACGGCCCGTCGATCGGGCGCAGCCCCTGGGCGCGGCAGGCCGCGACCATCCGGCTGATCCCGAAGTGCCACTGGTCGCCCCAGTGGATCTCTCGCGCGCCGGTCTGTGGCTCCGGGTCGGTGAGCACCGCGTAGTCGGGGTTCGCACCGCCGATGTTCGTCGTGCGCGCGCGGACGCTTGCCGCGTAGTCGGCCACGCCGAACACCATCGCCTCGAGCCGGTCGGGACGGGCGCGGCTGATCGCCTCGACGTTGGCCATCCCGGCCGCGGTCTCGATCAGGATGTGGATCCCGATCCGGCCGGCGACCCAGCCGTTGCGCTGCTCGATCTGGTCCAGGAGCGTCCCGACGAACTCGACGTCCGACGGCGATCCGACCTTCGGCACGAGCACGGTATCGAGCACGTCGCCGCAGGCCTCCACGACGTCCACGACGTCGCGGTAGCACCAGTGCGTGTCGAGCCCGTTGATGCGCACGCTCACGGCGCCCGCGCGCCAGTCGTGGGCCCCGAGGGCCTCGATCACGTTCGCCCGGGCCTGCTCCTTGTCGTCGGGCGCGACGGCGTCCTCGAGGTCGAGGAACACCAGGTCGGCCCCGAGCGTCGGGGCCTTCTCCATCGCCCGGAGGTTGGTCCCGGGCACGGCGAGCTCGCTGCGATGCAGTCGGTCCTTGGCAGCCATAGACCGGCTACCGTGGCAGCACGGCGTCGAACGCCGCGAGCACCCTGTCGGCGGCCCCCCGGTTCGCGTTCACGCCCATCAGTCCAACGCGCCAGATCGGCGGGGCCTTCGGGCCCAGGCCGCCGCCCACCTCCAGGTTGAACTCCCGCAGGAACCGCGTCTGGACCTCCTTGCCGTCGATCCCCTCGGGCACCTTCACCGCCGTGAGCTCCACGAGCTGGTGGCGGGGGTCGGCGAGGAGTTCGTACCCGCGCGCGCGGATCTCGTCCTGGAAATACCGGCCGGCGTCCTCGTTCCGCGCCCAGCGGGCCTCGAGGCCCTCTTCGAGCGCGAGCCGCACCCCGGTGTAGAGGGCGTAGAACTGCAGGATCGGCATCGTGTGGTGGTACGTGATCGGCCTGTCGATCCAGTATTTCGCGAGCTCCTCGAAGTCGTAGTAGTACGGGGCCGGCCCCTGGTGGCGCTGCATCGCGGCGATCGCGCGGTCGCTGATCGTGACGGGCGCGAGCCCGGGCGGGCAGCCCAGCGCCTTCTGCGAGCAGGAGTAGCCGTAGTCGAGGCCCCAGGCCTCCGCCTCCACCTGCTGGCCGCCGAGCGAAGTCACGCAGTCGGCGTACAGGAGTGCCTCGGACCCGGCGGCCTTCAACGCTTCGGCGAGCTCCTGGAGCGGGAACTCCGCCCCGGTCGACGTCTCTGCGTGCACGATGCTGAGGATCTTGGCCTCGGGGTACGCCGTGACGGCCTCCATGACGCGGTCCACCGGCACGACCTGGCCGAAGTCGGCGGTGAGCTCCACGACGTTCGCGCCCACCCGGTGGGCGAAGTCGTTCAACCGGGACCCGAAGAAGCCCCAGTGGCAGCTGATCACGGTGTCGCCGGGGTCGATCATGTTCATGAACCCGGCCTCCATGGCGGACGTGCCCGACGAGGAGAGCGCGATCGTGAGGCCCTGGTCGCCGCGGCGCCAGAGCGTGCGCATCCCGGCGACGAGGTCGGTCAGGATGTCCCAGAAGTCGGGGTCGAGGTGCCCGTTCATCGGCAGCTGCAGCGCCTCCAGGACCGTCGGGTGCACGTTCGACGGGCCGGGGCCGCAGAGCAGCCGCTCGCCCGGGTCGAGCGGCGGGATCGTGGTGGTCATGGTGGTCCCTCCTCCTCCATGCGCCGCCGACGGGCAGGGCGACGGCAGATGCCTTGAACGACCGTTCAAAGCGTGGTCCGAGTATGGCACGGGGCCCGGGGCCGACGATAGTCCGGAACGGCTACCCGAGGTCAGGACCTTCGGTCAAGGTCGTGGGCGGCGTCAGGGACGGGACGTCGAGCCGTCCGAGGTTCGCGTCGCGCACCCACGCGATGCGTGCCCGGTGCTCGGCCTCGTGCTGCAGCAGGTGGTGAAAGACCCGCGCCGGCGTCAGTCGTACCGCTCGCGGGCCCGCGGCGTGTGGAAGTCCTCGACCGACATCGGCGCCAGGTGCTCGTGGACGAGCGCCCGGACCCCTGCCAGCCGCTCGAGGTGCATCGCGATCGTCTCGCCCCGGACGACGGTGAGGGTGCCCTCGCCGTCGCGGTCCTCGAAGGGCACGAGCGCCTCGGGCCACGGCACGCCCCCCTGGGGTCCGAGGATGTCCACGAGGAGCCAGCCGAGCTCGATGAGGGCTACGTGGTAGAGGAGCGTGCCGATGCTGTTCGGGCCCCCGGGCGGCGCCAGGTCCAGCATGTCCTCGCCGAACTCGTCGAGCTCCCGAACCGTGTCGCGACGCCCGTCGTCGAGCGCGGAGAGCCATCGGCCGAGCTCCTGCGCGTCGGCGATCGGCTCCAAGGTGAGGAGCTCTCGGTCGGTCATCCCCGGAACGCGTCGGGGTTCAGCAGCGTGGGCGGACGCACGCCGTCGAGGGCGGCGAACACGTTGTCGACCGCGAGCTCGCCCATCGCGTTCCGCGTGTCGATCGTGGCACTCCCCAGGTGGGGGATCACGACCACGTTCTCGAGGTTCAGCAGGCGCGCCTCGACCTCGGGCTCGCGCTCGAACACATCGAGCCCCGCCGCGAAGAGCTCGTCGTTCTCCAGCGCCTCGGCGAGCGCAGCCTCGTCCACCACCGGCCCACGCGATGTGTTCACGAGCACGGCCGTGGGCTTCATCGCGCGGAAGGCCTCCGCGTCGAAGAGGTGACGCGTCTCCGGCGTGAGGTTCGTGTGGATCGAGATGAAGTCCGCCTCGGCGAGCAGCTCGGCGAACTCGCGGCGCTCCGCGCCGGTCTCGACCTCGACCTCGGGCGGCAGCTGCACGGCGTCCGAGTAGATCACCCGCATCCCGAAGCCCTTCGCGCGACGCGCCACAGCCTGGCCGATCCGGCCGAACCCGACGATGCCGATCGTCTTGTGGTGGACGTCCTGGCCGAGCATCATCAGCGGCCCCCAGATCCACGGGGTCCTCGAACGGAGGAACCGCTCGCCCTCGCCCACGCGCCGAGCGGCCGCCATCAGCAGTGCGAACGCGGTGTCGGCGGTGGTCTCGGTCAGCACGTCCGGCGTGTTCGTGGCGAGCACGCCCGCGACGGTGCACGCGGCGACGTCGATGTTGTCGAAGCCGACCGCGTGGTTCGCGACGACCTTCAGCTGCGGGCCCGCGGCCCCGAGGAACATCGCGTCGACCTTCTCGGTGAGCATCGTGATGACCGCGTCGCGCCCCTCCACGACATCGAGCAGCTCCTCGCGGGGGATGCCGAACTCGTTGCGGTGGATCTCGACGTTGCAGCGTTCACTCAGTCGCGCGAGAGGCGCGTCCATGATCGGGCGGGTCACCAGCACGTTCGGTCGGTCGCTCATGTCGGACTCCTCCGGTACGGCGCGAGAAGCGAGCAGTATGACGCGCGCGTTCGCCGGGGTGGTAGCCGCGCCGGGGACCCGAGGTCATGTGAGAGCATCGCGAGCTGTGCCTGCCGTGAGCCCGCCCAACCTCGAGACCGAGCGGCTGCGGTTGCGGCCGTTCGCCGCCGACCTCTCGGACGTCGACGCGCTGGCCATAGTCCTGGGGGACCCGATCTCGATGCGCTGGTACCCGGCGCCGTTCGACCGCGACGCCACGCGGACGTGGGTCGAGCGGCAGCTCGTGCGCTACGACAACGGCGACGGCGGTCTGCTCGTGATCGAGGATCGCGTCACGGGAGAGGTGCTCGGCGACTGCGGGCCCACCCTCCAGGAGGTCGACGGCGAACGGCTCCTGGAGCTGGGCTGGCACGTGCGGCGTGACCGGCAGGGCCAGGGGATCGCGACCGAGGCGGGCGCAGCCTGTCGCGACTGGGCCTTCGCTGCGATCGAGCCCACGTTCCTGATCTCGCTGATCCGGCCCGAAAACGTCGCGTCGTGGCGGGTGGCCGAGAAGCTCGGTTTCGAGATCTGGCGGGGCACGCTCCGTGCCGGCTGGGGACACCTGGTGTACCGGCTCGACCGTCCTGCGGGCTGACTCAGGCGAGGCCGAGCATCGGTCGTACCCGCGCGGCCACGACCTCGCCGATCACGCGGTGGTCGGCGGCCTCGAAGTGGATCCCATCCACCGGGCTGGACGCGATGTGCTCGCCCAGATCGAGCAGGGGCACGTCGCCGTACTCGGCCGCCATCGAGGCGAAGTGCTCGGCGAACCGCCGCGACTCGGCGACGCCCTCGGGCGCGTCGGGCTCCCAGATCCCGAGCGGCAGGAACGGCGGCGGCACGAGCACGAGCACCTGCGGCGGCCCGTCGTTCGGGCCGCATCCGCTCCCGAGCGCGACCTCGGCGAGCCGCATCGCCCCGTGCGCGGCGTGGAACGCGTTCACGCCGGGCACGAACAGGTCGTTCGTGCCGAGCGAGATCACGACGACGTCGAGCGGCGTGTGCGTCTGCAGGGAGACGGGCAGGTGGACCAGGCCGTTGCGCCCCGCCTCGTACGGGACGTCGAACACGGTCGTGCGCCCGTTCATCCCCTCCTCGAGGACGTGGACGTCATCGCCCAGCGCCCGCTGGAGCACGCCCGGCCACCGCTCCCATCGGCCGAGTCGAGCCGCCGTCGAGGCCTCGTACCCCCAGATGTTCGAGTCGCCGTAGCAGAGGACGGCTTGGCTCACTGGGTGACGTCGATCCGTTCGATCACGACGTCCTCGACCGGACGGTCCTGTGCGCCCGTGCGCGCGCCCGCGATCTTCTCGACCACGTCGTACCCGTCGGTGACCTGGCCGAAGATCGTGTGGCGGCCGTTCAGGTGCGGAGTCTCGCCGACCGTCAAGAAGAACTGAGAGCCGTTGGTGCCGGGGCCGGCGTTCGCCATGGCGAGCCGCCCGACCTGGTTGAACGTGGGGCCGTCGGGCGGGCACTCGTCCTCGAACGTGTACCCGGGGCCGCCCATACCGGTGCCGGCAGGGTCGCCGCCCTGGATCATGAAGCCGCCGATGACCCGGTGGAAGATCGTACCGGGGTAGAGGGGCTCCTCTTTCGTCTGCCCGTCGCGCGGGTCCTTCCACTCGCGACCGCCGGTGGCGAGGTCGACGAAGTTCTGGACCGTCTTCGGCGCGTGGTCGGGCATCAGCGTGACGGTGAACGATCCCTGGTTCGTGACGAACGTGGCGGTGGGCATGGCGGCGATCCTTCCGTGCGGTTGGGTTGCCGCGAGTCTACCGGCCCGCCCTGCTACGCGAACGGGGGACGGCCGCTGCGTCCGCGCCCGGATCAGGCCGAAGTCGCGCGGAGCGACTTCATCGCCCTCGGGACGGTGTGCTTGGGCGAGATCTTGTACCAGGCCTCCCGGATCCGACCGTCGCTGCCCACCAGGAACGACGAGCGGATCACGCCCATGTACTTGTTCCCGTACAGCGACTTCTCGCCCCACGTGCCCCATGCGTCACACACCGTGTGGTCGGGGTCGGACAGGAGCGGGAACCCCAACGAGAACTTCTCGTCGAAGGCCCGCTGGGCGTCGACGGGGGACACGCTGATCCCGACCACGTCGACGCCGAGCCCGGTCAGGTCCGCGCGAGCGTCGCGCACCTCGCACGACTGGGTCGTGCACCCGGGCGTGTCGGCCTTCGGATAGAAGTAGACGAGGATCGTCCTCCCCGCGAAGTCGGCGAGCGACACGGTGGCGCCGGTTTGGTCGTGGAGCGAGAAGGGTGGCGCCGGATCGCCTGGAGCGAGGGTCGTCATACCCCGAGCCTACGCGGCACGGCAATCCTTCCGCCTCCCGCCTCAAGTTCTGAGCCCCGGGGAACCGATGCCTGCGACAGCCGGTCCTGAGGGGGAGTCGGCACGATCGTTCGAGGGAGGGACTGAGATGCGCCTTCGTCTCGCGTCAACCGGATCCGTATGCGTGCTCGCGGGGAGCCTTGTCGTCATGCCGATCGTGGCATCGGCCGAGCCCGCGCCAACCGTAGCGGCGACCATCGAGGCCGACGGGCAGAGCTGGGGCCCGGCGCTCTCCGACGACGGCCGCTACGTGGCGTTCGTCTCCGAGGCATCGGATCTGCTAGGAGGGAGTCCGAGCGCCGACCCGAACGGGCTGGCCGACGTCTTCTGGGTCGACACCCTGGAGGGCACGATCCGACTGATCTCGCGCGGCGTCGGGGGCACCGCCGCCAACGGTCCGTCGGCGGCGGTCGACCTGTCAGCCGACGGCCGCTACGTCGCGTTCGAATCCAAGGCCTCGAACGTGATCGCGGACGATGCGAACGGGGTCGCGAGCGACGTGTTCGTCTACGACGTGCTGGACGGGAGTCTCGAGCTCGCTTCGAGGCGAGGCGCGACGGGCGGGCAGGGGAACGCGGACAGCTTCGCCCCGTCGATCGCCGGGGACGGTCGCAAGGTCGCCTTCGCATCCGACGCCACCAACCTCGTTGGCAGCGACACGAACGGGAAGTCCGACGTGTTCATAAGGGCGCTCGATGCGGCCACCACCACGAGGGCCTCGACCTCGAGCTCCGGCGCCCAGGCAAAGAACGTCACGTTCGATCCGGTGATCTCCCCCGATGGGGGCTGGGTGGCGTTCTCATCGCTCGCGACGAACCTCGTGAGCGGGGACACGAACGGCGCCCGCGACGTCTTCCTCAAGAACCTGTCGACCGGGAAGACGATCAGGGTGTCGATACGCACAGACGGCACGCAAGCCTCCGGCAACTCGTCGGTCGACGACGTGTCGGCGAACGGCAAGCAGGTGGTCTTCTACTCCTCCTCGACGAACCTGATCAAGAGCGACACGAACAACCGCGGCGACGTGTTCCTGCGTGACCGGCTCGCCTCGACGACGATCCGGGTGTCTCGCAACGGTCCCACCGAGGCGAACGGGGAGAGCTTCGGCGCTTCGATCTCGGCCGACGGCGGCCTGATCGTGTTCCAGAGTTGGGCGACCAACCTCGGCGACGACGAGGACACGAACGGCGCGGCGTCCGACCTGTTCGAGTACGCGGTCGCGACGAAGGTCACGACGCGGATCTCGATCGACACCGAGGGAGGCTGGTCGAACGACGCGAGCTACGACGCCCGGATCGCGGGCGGGGGCGGGGCGGTCGGGTTCGCCTCGCTCGCGTCCGACCTCGTCGCGGGCGACGAGAACGGGGTCGCCGACGTGTTCGTGCGCCGTCAGCTCGACGTCGGCGCCTCGGTCACGAGGTGGAGCGTGGGGTTGCCGCTGGCGCTCCCTGCCTAGTCGTCCACGAGCTGTGCGCGGAGGGCCTCGGCGTCGGTCACCGGCAGCTCGCAGGTGAACTTCCGGCAGACGTAGGCGGTCGAGACACCGTCGCGCAGCGCCCGATCGGCGAGCAGCGGGACGGCCTCGGCCGCCTCGCCGTCGGGCGAGCCGACCGCGAGCACGGCGTTCGGCCGGAAGACGGCGGTGACCTCTTCGGCGAGCGCCCGCGTACGCTCACCGTCCGGGTCGCCCACGATCGCGATCTCCTGCCCGGGCCCCAGGTAGAGATCGAGCGCGGACAGCGCATGCCCGAACCCGGTGGGCGCCTCGCCCATCGCGTCGCGCACCAGGCGGAGGGCCGACGACGCGAGCCGCTCGTACTCGGCCTCGCCCGTGAACATCGCGAGTCGCAGGAGGACCTCCGCGGCGACCGAGTTCCCGCTCGGCACGGCGTTGTCGTAGAGCTCCTTCGGCCGCACGACGAGCGCCTCGGCGTCGTCGCCCGTCTGGAAGAAGCCGCCGCGCTCCCTGTCGAAGAAGAGCCGGATCAGCTCGTCGGCGAGCCCGCGAGCCTCGACGAACCAGCCCGCGTCCCACGTCGTCTCGTAGAGCGTCAGGCACGCGGCCGCCATCAGGGCGTAGTCGTCTGCGAAGCCGGGCCCGCCCGTGACCCCGTTCCGCCACGACCGCAGGAGCCGGCCCCGGTCGTCCCGCAGGTGCGCCAGTACGAAGGTCGCGCACCGGACGGCGGCCTCCACGTACGCGGGCTCAGGGAGCGCCCGCCCCGCCTCCGCCAGCGCGCGGATCGCCATGCCGTTCCATGCGGCGAGCACCTTGTCGTCGGTCCCGGGCTTCACCCGGCCCTCGCGGGCCTCGAACAGCAGCCGCCGCGCGTCCTCGACCTCCGTGGCGAGCTCCGCGGGATCGAGCCCGAAGCCGGGCGCGACCGCCGACGGGGACATCGGTCGCCACAGCACGTTCGTCCCCTCCCAGTTCCCCTCGGGCGTGGCGCCGAAGCACGCGGCAACCGGCTCCCCGACGAGTTCGACGAGCTCGTCCCACGGCCACACGAAGAACCGGCCCTCGACGCCCTCGCTGTCGGCGTCCTGCGACGACCAGAAGCCGCCCTCGGGGTGCTGGAGCTCGCGCAGCAGGTATTCGGCCGTCTCGACCGCCACGCGCCGGAAGTCGTCGTTCCGCGTGACCTGCCAGGTGCGCGCGTACAGCTGGAGGAGCTGCGCGTTGTCGTAGAGCATCTTCTCGAAGTGGGGAACGTGCCAGGCCGCGTCGGTGGCGTACCGCGCGAAGCCGCCGCCGAGCTGGTCGTACATCCCGCCCTCGCGCATCCGGTCAAGCGTGACGCCGACCATCTCGAAGGCGTCGGGCTCGCCACGCAGGGCCTGCCGCAGCAGGAACTCCAGCGTCATCGGCTGGGGGAACTTCGGCGCGCCGCCGAAGCCTCCCCACCGCGGGTCGAACGCCCGCCGCAGCGATGCCATCGCGCGTGTCGATACCTCGGCCGAGAGCGCGTCGCGCGACTCGCTGAGCAGCCCGGTGCGCCCGATCGCCTCGGTCACACGGGAGGCCTGCACCTCGAGTTCGTCGCGCCGCTCTGCCCACGCCTCGGACACCCCCGTGAGCACCTGGCGGAACGACGACATCCCGTGGGTCGGCTCCTTCGGGTAGTAGGTGCCCACGTAGAACGGCCGTCCGTCCGGTGTGAGGAACGCCGAGAGCGGCCACCCGCCGTGGCCGTTCATCGCCTGCACCGCGTCCATGTAGATGCCGTCCAGGTCGGGCCGCTCCTCGCGGTCGACCTTGATCGAGACGAACCGCTCGTTCATCAGCGCGGCGGTCTCCTCGTCCTCGAACGACTCGCGCTCCATCACGTGGCACCAATGACAGGCCGCGTACCCGATCGACAGGAAGATCGGCACGTCGCGGTCACGGGCCGTCGAGAGCGCCCCTGCGCCCCACGGGAACCAGTCCACGGGGTTGTGCGCGTGCTGCAGGAGGTAGGGGCTCGTCTCATGTGCGAGCCGGTTCATGCGGCGTTCGGTCATGCCCATAGTCTCTCGCGCCTTCAGGCGAGACGCCGTCGGTGCCGATGTAGCACACGAGGGATGGATGACATCAGGGTGTTGGTGGTCGACGAGCGTCCGGGCCTGACCCAAGGGCTGCTCCTCGCGCTGCCCAAACGGGGCCACGTACGCGTGCTCGGTCCGGTACTCGACGCTCCGGCGGCGAACGAGGTGATCGAGGAAGGCCTCGCGGACGTGGTGGTGGTCGCCCTCGATCGCGCCGACGACCGTGGGATCGAGATCGTGGCTGCGATCCGGGATGCCCACGAACACGCGCGTATCCTCGTCGCCACCTTGCACGGGGGTCCTGAGACCGCCGCCGTGGCGCTCGCGGCGGGCGCTCGTGGCGTGCTCCCGACCGAGCGAGAGGTACACCCTTTGATCGATGCGTTCCGTCGCGTGAGTGCGGGTGAGCTGGTGCTACCGGCCCGAGACCTGTCGTCCCTGGTGGACCGCCTCCGAGATCGGCAGCCGGCGCGAAATGACCGGGCGCTCCTCGGCTCGCTCACCGGCCGGGAGACCGAGATCCTCACGCTCCTGGCCGACGGGATGGCGACCCAGGACGTCGCCGCCCGTCTCCACATCAGTCCGCTCACGGTCCAGAGTCACGTGAAGAACATCCTCGCCAAGCTGGGCGTCCACACGAAGGTCGAGGCCGTGAGGATCGCGTGGCGCGAAGGCCTGCGCGCCGCGACACGAACGGCGTGACCCGCCGCCGCCTCCGACCGCGCCGGGGGTGGGCGGGGTAGCCTTCGCCCACATGGGGACCCCGGCCGTGGCTCGCGTCGTGATCGCCGGCGGGCACCCTGTGATCCGCGGCGTGGTGCGGCTCTCGTGCGCCGACGTAGGGGGGCTCGAGGTGGTCGGCGAGGCCGACGACGTGCTCGACGCGATCGAGCTCTGCCTCACTCTCGAGCCCGACGTGCTCGTCGTGGATATCGACCTCGGCGACCGGGACGACACCGACGCGCTCGCGCGGCTCCGCGGTGACGGTGTCGCAACCCCGGTCGTCGTGCTCTCCGATCGCACGGACGGGCCCACGGTCCTCGCCGCGCTCCGCCTCGGCGTTAGCGGGTTCATCGGCAAGACCGACGGGTTGCGATCGGTCGGCGTGGCGGTGCGCCGGGTGGCCGACGGCCAGCGCGCGATATCGCCGGAGCTCGAGCAGGCCGCGGTCAGGGCGCTCGGCTCCCTCGCCAAGCAGGCGCGCGAAGGATCCGAGATGCGGGCGAACCTGACCCCGAGGGAGCTCGAGATCCTCCTGATGGTGAGCCAAGGTCTCACGATGCAACAGGTCGGAACCCGTCTCGGGATCTCACCCCGCACCGTCGAGACCCACGTGGCGAAGCTCTACCGCAAGCTCGGTGTGCGCACGCGCGTGCAGGCAGTGGCGCGCGCGGCGCAGCTCGGCCTGATCGACCTCCGCTGAACGGACGCGCGCGGCTCAGCCTCACGGCCCGGGGTGCCGATAGGGAACTGAACCCGCTCGCGAGCCCGCGGCGCCGCCGTGATCAGCCACTCGCGCGCCGACCGATGGAGGCACCCCTGGCCGCGCGACGCGCCACGATCGCGGATCCCCCGACCCCGGCCACGCGCCGGCGTCTCGGCGTCGTCCTCGTGGATCCGCTCCCCGTCGTGCGCGCGGGGCTGCGCCTGTTGATCGACGACCGTCCCGACATGGAGGTCCTCACCGAAGCGGGCACGGCCGACGAGGCCCTCGAGGCGATCAAGCGCGTGCGGCGCAGCCGCGTCGTGGTCCTGGTGGGGCTCGGATTGAGCGGCGAACGCGATGCGTTCTGGCTGATCCGAAGCCTGCGTGAGCGCTTCCCGGCCCACGCGATCCTTGGCTGCGGTGCGAACGCCGACCCCACCTTGATCTCGCGGGCGCTCTTCGTCGGAGCCGACGGCTTCGTCGACAAGAACATCGACCCGATCGAGTTCCTGCAGGCGCTGCGTCGCTCGGCCGACCGCGAGATGGTGCTCGCGAGCCCCGCCTCGCACGAGGTGGGGCGGATCGCGGCCGGCATCGAGCGGAGGCGCGACTTCGAGGTGAAGCTCACGGAGCGCGAACGCGAGGTCCTGTGCGTGGCCGCCGAGGGCCTCACCGCCCGGGAGATCGCGGTGCGCCTGGGCGTGCGTGAGCGCACGGTCACCACACACCTGGCGAGGATCTACGGCAAGCTGGGGGTGGGCTCGCGGCTCGCGGCGATCCGGCTCGCGGCGCAGTCCGGTCTCGTCTCGGTGGGCGCGCCCGACTGAGTCACGCGATGCCTTCTCGCAGGAACACCGCGCCGTCGTCGTCTTCGTAGACGAGCGTCCACCCCGGCTGCCCTCGTAGCCTCGGCAGCAGCGCCCCGTTCTCCGCATCGACCACGATCGCGCCCACGTCATAGCGGTCGAGGATCGAGCCCCACGTCCCAGTCGCGAGCCGGACGTCCCCGTACTCGCGCCACACCGACGGCGGGAACAGCTCGATGCGCGAGTCCACGAAGACGCGGTCGTCGGGGAGCGCGTACTCGAACCACGACCCCCAGGGCTGCCAGACGTACAGGTTCGTGCCCGGGGGGACCTCGCGAGCCACGGCCGCGGTCAGCCCGGCGGGCGCGCGGATCAGCAGGTCCTCGAATGAGGTGCCGCGCCACCACGGCAGCAGCGCCACCGCGACCGTCGCGATCACGGCCGCCGCCACGACCGGGCGTCGCGTCGCGACCGCCGTGGCCTCGCGGTCTCGTGCCGGAAGCATCCGGGCCGCGATCGTGGGCGCGACGAGACCCCACAGGACGATCCCGCGCGACGCCGGCACGGCGAGCGCGCCGAAGACCACGAACCACGCGAGCGCAGGAAGATCAACGGGGCGCCCTCTCCGGATGAAGAGCACCACCACCAGGACGACCGATGCGGCGAAGACCGCCCCCGAGATCGTGCCGATCGAGACGGGACTCCATTCCGAGATCGTGTCGCGGATCACCGGGTTCGTGGCGATCCGGTACGCGTACCGCCACGCGTCGGCGCCGAACGGGTTCACCAGGGTTGCGGCCGTCGCGGCGACGCCGGCCACGAGGGTCCGCCACGCGCCCCGGTCGCGCTCGACGAGGTCCTCCAGGAGGGTGAGCCCCACGAGCACCGGGACGAGTACGAAGGCACCGTGCAGGTTGGCCATCGCCGCCGCGAACACCGGCAGCCACCACAGTCGCCGCGGGTGCGCCCGGCGTCCGGCCAGCACCCAGAGCGACGCGGCCACCAAGGGGAACGCCAGGAGCTGCGGGCGCAGGGCCAGCCCGCGGAGCCCCGGCACGATGCCGCCCACGGTCAGGAGCGACGACGTGCGGGGGCCGGCGCCCCGGGCGCGGCAGGCGAGGTAGACGAACCCGTACGTCGCGCCGATCAATGTGGCCCGCAGCACGAGCAGGGCGACCCAGCCGCCGGCGCGATGGCCCAGGGCCAGCACGATCTGGGCGCCCCACTGCTGATCGAGCCACGGTGCCCCGGCCGCCGTGAAGGTGAGGGCATCGACGCGCGGGATCACACCCGAGCCGAGGATCCCTTCGCCGACCCGGATCTGGTTGGCGAGGTCGACCGCTCCCATCGTCGCGGTGAGCGTCACGAGGAACGGCACGACCATCGGCATGAGCGCCCAGGCGCGGTCGCGGTCACCGTTCCGCCCCCGCGCCGTCACGCGACAATCCTACGGGTGGTGCCGTCCGCGTCGCCCCGGTCACGGCGGGGTACCCGAAGGTGGGTACGTAGGACTACGTACCCATCCTCAGGGAAACTCGGAATTCCCCCGCGGCCTCCAGATGCCGACGATGTCCACAGGCGGATCGACATCCGCTCCCGGGCGATTTTTCGAAGGGACGCCCGGACAGGACGGGACTCGGAAATGGAAGGGGGTTTGCATGTTCCTTCGCATGTACACCGGCGTCACCACGTGGTGGAGCGATCTCAAGGAGAACGCGGCCGACGAGGGTGGTGCGACCGCGGTGGAGTACGCGCTGATGGTGGCGCTGATCGCCGTCGTGATCATCGGCGCCGTGACCGTCATCGGTCAGCGCGCCGACGCTTCGTTCACCACGACCGGCAACGCGCTCCAGTAAGGCTGACGAGATCCAGAGCGGCCTCGCCGGCCGCTCGCTCTTCCGGCGTCGATCCCGGGGGAGCGAGGGGCCGGCGAATCTGCGAGGTGGGAGTTCAGATGACGATCCGATCCAAGATCCGGCACAAGCTCCACCGCGAGGAAGGCGCCGCGGCGGTCGAGTTCGCGCTCATCGTCGGCCTCCTCGCGATGTTGGTCTTCGGCATGATGGAGTACGGCCTCGCCTTCTGGCAGGTCCAGAGCCTGCGGGCCGCCACTCGCGAAGGCGCGCGCGTCGCCGCGGTGGGGGGCGACACCTCCCAGGTGCAGGCCGCAGTGGTCAACGCCTCGACCGGGGCGCTGCCCTCGGGCTTCACCGGCATCACGATGTCTCCGGCCGGCGGCTGCCCGACCACCGGGGCGATCGACCAGTCGGTGACCGTCGCGATCAACAACGCGGCGCTGCCCTCACGCATCAAGGAGATCTTCTCGATCGACGTGCCGTTCCTGCCGCCGCTCACGATCAACCCGACGATCTCGGGGACGTTCCGATGCGAGGCCTGATGGGCTTCGCGGCGCGCGCTCGACGCCGGGGTGACGACGAGCACGGTGTCGTCATGGTCATCACCGCGCTGATCCTCGTCTCGCTGCTCGGCATGCTCGTGCTCACGATCGACGTCGGCGGGCTGCTGCTCCGCCGGCGCGAGATGGTGAACGCCTCCGACGCCGCCGCGCTGGCCGCGGCGAAGTCATGCTCCGACCAGGCCGACTCGTTCGACCCGGAGAGCCGGGCCGACGTGTACGCGGCCGCCAACGTCAAGGGTGTGGCCGCCGAGAACGGCGGGATCACCGAGATCACCGGGTGCGACGACGGAGCCGGCTACCTCAGCGTCCAGTACCAGTCGCAGCAGCAGCTCGTCTTCGCGCAGGTCTTCGGCTTCGGGAACACGGGCACCGTCAGGACCACGGCGACGGCGGCCTGGGGCCCGACCGCGGGAGGGTTCGCGGTGCCGATCGTGCTCGACTCCGGGTACCTGCAGGGCACCTGCAAGGTCCCCGACGGGATCGAGATCGATGACACCTGTGCCTTCTGGTACAACAACGGCGACGCGACGCTGGGCGCCGCAAGCTGGGGATTCATGAACCTGGACCAGTGGAACGTCAGCCCGGGGGAGAACTGCAGGAACGCCGGCTCTTCGAACCGTGCCGACTGGATCATCAACAACTACCCGGGCATGCTTCCCTTGAACGGGACCCCGCCCGGGACCGCGCCGACCTACGTCTGCGTCGACACCGGCCACTCGACCTCGGACTGGTCCACGCTCCAGAGCCAGCTCGGGCAGATCAAGCTCTTCCCGGTCAACGACTGCGGAGGCCAGCTCAGCAAGGGCGGCGGCGTGGCGCCGTGCCCCGACACGCCCGACAAGTACGACATCATCGGGTTCACGCGTCTGTTGATCGCCGAGGCCTACAAGGGGAACGACCCGGCCGCGATCGGGACGGTGGGTGCGAGCGGCACCTGCACGATGTCGACGACCAGCTTGAACAACGGCCAGGTCAAGGCGCTGGCCGATTCCTACGGCACCGCGGGGTGCCCGTCGGTCTCGCCGGACTCCTTGCTGTCGACCGGCGTGCACATCTACCCGAAGAAGGGCGTGGAGTACCGCCAGTGCGTGCCCCTCGACATGTCGCCGACCTGCGCCTATTGGTACGACACGGTCGCCCGCACCATCACATGGCGGACCGCGAACGCCACCGGCCTCAAGGTTCAGTACGGCTGGTCGATGAACGGAACACCTGGGGCGTGCGGCATCCGGCCGAGCGACCCGAACGCGATCTGCCTGGTGACCCAATGGAAGGGATTCACCACCGGGCCGGGTCCCGTGGGTGAAGGAGAGGACTTCGGCGCTCAGTCGATCGTCCTCTGTGATCGGAACTTGGGCTCGTGCCCGGGACAGGACTAAGGACGGAAGGAGACAGGCAATGAGGTCACGCGGTCTGGTCGTTGCTATCGCTGTGATCCTCGCCATCGCGGCTGCGGGGGCGGTGATCCTCTACACCAAGGGAGTCAAGCAGGACGCCGTGTCCGGCGGTTCGCTCTCCACGGTGATCGTGTCGTCACAGGACATCCCTGCGAACACGAACCTGAACACCCTGATCGATCAAGGTGTGTTCTCTGAGCTCGGGATCCCGACCGACGCCGTCGTCGATGGCGCGATCACGGAGCTGAGCCAGCTCAAGGGGCAGACCACGACGGCCCCGGTCCTCGCGAACGAGCAGATGGCCTCGAGTCGTCTGTCGAGCGGTGAGGCGCCGGCCGGTGGCCCGCTGGGCATCAGCGAGAACCACGTGGGTCTCCCGATCGTGCTCGACGGCGGCCCCGCGGGCTACGGCGTGATCCAGCGCGGCGACTACGTCGTCGTGTTCGCCTCCTTCAAGGAAGGGCAGGTCGTCTCGAAGAACGTGCTGCGCTCACTCCTGAGCCCCGCGCAGCTCCAGCGCGTGTACGCGTCCCTCCAGGGCGGTACCTCCGGGGACGCCCCGGTCGTCGTGATGCCGTTCCCCTTCACCGCCACGATCGTGTCGTCGACGCGCGTGCTGGACATCCGCAACCCGGTCACCGAGGGCGACACCACCAAGTTCTCGGAGGAGAGCATCCCGCTCACGCTGGATCTGCTCCCCGAGGAAGCCTCCTCGGTCAGCTTCGCCCTGACCTACGCCGACAGCGTGAGGCTGGGCCTGCTGCCGCCGCAGAACCAGGATGGCTACGCGACCCCGGCCACGGCCGGTCCCTCGTTCGAGTCGGTGGTTGGGACCGCAAAATGACCGAAGCCAGCGTCGTCGCCGTCGGGACGCCGCAGTCCTTCCGCCAACAGCTCGCCCGCGCACTTGAGGTCGAGACTGAAGAGATCGGTTGGGTGCAGTCCGCGACCGCGGCAGAAGAGCTCTTGATCCAGGCCTACCACCCGATGGATGTGCTCGTGCTGTCACCGGAAGTGAAGGAGCCTGACGCCCTCGGACTCGCTGAGTTCGTGGGCCGTCAGGCCCCAGGCACCGCCATCGTCCTGGTGCGTGACCACACGTGGAACGGGCTCCTGCCCGCCGCGATGCGGGCCGGGATCCGCGACGTCGTGGACATGACCCAGGGCAGCGAGGAGCTGCGCGACGCGGTGGAACGAGCCGTCGGCTGGGCCGCGAACCTGCGGTCGGTAACATCGGTCTCCCACGACACCGGGCAGGCGACCAAGGGGCGGATCATCTCGGTGTTCTCGTCCAAGGGTGGGAGCGGCAAGACGTTTCTGACCTCTAACCTGGCAACCGCGATCGCCGATCTCACCGGCGAGGACACAGCGGTGGTCGACCTCGACTTCGACATGGGTGACGTCTTCACCTACTTCGGACGGGAGCCGTCGACGGGCATCCAGGAACTGATGGAGCTCGGAGAGGGTGCCACCCGTGATCGTCTCCGTCAGGTGGGCGTGCAGCTCGGCGACAACCTGTGGGGCTTCGGAGCCCCGCCTGACCCGGCCGCCGAGGCGCCTGCCGGCGAGTCGATCGGCAAGTTCCTGCGGGCGATCCGCAGCGAGTTCAGCCAGGTCGTCGTCGACGCGTCGGTCGACTACTCGGACTCGGCGCTCGTCTGCTTCGACCTGTCCGACGTGATCTGCCTCGTGACCAGCCTCGACGTGGTGGGCGTGAAGCACCTGTCCAAGGGGCTCGACACGCTGCTCTCGATCGGGCTGCCGCGGAACCGGTTCCGCGTCGTGCTGAACCGGGCCGACAGCAAGGTCGGGCTGGATGCCACCGACGTCGAGCGGGTCATGAAGATCCAGGTCGACGGGATGATCCCGTCGAGTCGGCTCGTGCCGACCTCGCTGAACAAGGGCCGGCCCGTCGTGATCGACGAGCCCACGTCCGACGTAGCCATCGCGGTCCGCCAACTCGCCCAGCGCTTCATCGGGGTGTCGGAGTCCGACGAGGTCGAGGCGGCCGCCGCGACCCGAGGCAAGAAGCGCAAGCTGTTCTCGCGATCCTAAGAGGAGGCCAACCACATGTCCCTGGCAGACAGGCTGGCGAAGACCCAGCAGAAGGATCGGATCTCTGAGGTCCGGGTCCGCGTGCAGGAGCGCCTCGTTGAGGTGCTCGGTCCGCGGCTCTACGACTCCACGCTGTCCGATAGCGAGCTCGAAGGGCTGGTGCACCAGCGCCTGCGCGAGCTGCTCGACGAGGAAGAGAGTGTGCTCTCCGCGCAGGAGAAGCTCCTGATCGTCCGGCAGATCGGCGACAGCGTCCTGGGTCTCGGCCCGCTCGAGCCGTACGTGCGTGATCCCGAGGTCACCGAGATCATGGTGAACAACTGGGACACGATCTATGTCGAGCGCGCGGGCAAGCTCTACTGGACCGGGACGAAGTTCCACGACGAGTCCCAGCTCCGCCGCACGATCGACAAGATCGTCGGCAAGGTCGGGCGCCGCGTCGACGAGGCCAGCCCGTACGTCGACGCCCGTCTGCCCGATGGCTCGCGCGTGAACGCGATCATCCCGCCGCTCGCGATCGACGGTCCGACGCTCACGATCCGGAAGTTCTCGGCCGACCCGTACGGTGCCGAGGACCTCGTGGAGTTCGGCACGATGAGCTCGGCGACCTCGAAGTTCCTCGAAGCCTGCGTGCGCGGCAAGATCAACATCATGGTGTCGGGCGGAACCGGCGCCGGGAAGACGACGACCCTGAACGTGCTGTCCTCGTTCATCCCCGACGACGAGCGCATCCTCACGATCGAGGACGCGGCCGAGCTGAAGTTGCAGCAGCCACACGTGGTCCGCCTAGAGGGCCGTCCGTCGAACATCGAGGGCAAGGGCGCGGTGACGATCCGTGACCTCGTCCGCAACTCCCTGCGCATGCGCCCCGACCGCATCGTGGTCGGCGAGGTCCGAGGACCCGAGGCCCTGGACATGCTGCAGGCGATGAACACCGGTCACGACGGCTCGATCTCGACCGTGCACGCGAACACGCCCCGCGACTCCCTGTCGCGGCTCGAGACGATCACGCTGATGGCCGGGATGGACATGTCGCCGCGGTCGGTCCGCGAGCAGATCGCGTCGGCGATCCAGCTGATCGTGCACCAGCAGCGCCTTAAGGACGGGACGCGCCGCATCACTCACGTCACCGAGGTGGTGGGCATGGAGAGCGAGGTCATCACCTTGCAGGACATCTTCCTGTTCGACTTCTCGGCGGGCGTGGACGAGGAGGGCAAGTTCAAGGGTCGCCTGAAGTCGACCGGCCTCCGTCCGAAGTTCCTCGACAAGCTGGCCGAGCGCGGCGTGTACCTCGACGCCGAGACGTTCGCCCTGGAGTCGAAGGGGAACCGATGAGCGGCGTCCTGGCTGACTCGTTCTGGAGCACGCCCGCGGCCCCCTTCGTGGTAGCCGCGATCGTCGGTGCCGCCGCCTTCGTGATGGGGTGGCTGCTCTTCGGGACGGCGATCCGTGCCAAGAAGGACCGGGAGATGGCGGCCCGCATGGCGTCGGTCGCGCGTCCCACCGGCCAGCCTCAGGCGGTCGACGCCGCCGGGGGCGCCGGCGGGTGGATACCCGACCGGGTCACCTCGTACGGGAAGCGCTTCGCGGACGCCCGCGGCTTCAGCGAGCGTGTCGACGCCGAGCTCGAGGCGGCGGGCGTCAGCGTCCGTTCCGGTGAGTTCGTCATCCTCTCGGTCGTGGCGGCTCTCGTCGGCGCCGTCCTTGGCGCTGCGCTCCTGCGCAACCCGTTGCTTGCGCTGCTCACCGGGGCTGTCGCGGGGACTGGGCCGACGATCGCCCTGAAGTCGTCGATGAAGCGGCGCGCGGAGAAGCTCCGCGAGCAGCTCCCCGACGTCCTCACGATCTTGGCGAGCTCGCTGCGTTCCGGCCACTCGTTCATCCAATCGCTCGACACGGTGGCGCGAGAGATCGCGCAGCCGGCCGCCACGGAGTTCCAGCGGGTGGTCGCGGAGATCCGCCTGGGCCGCGGCACCGATGAGGCTCTCGACGCGCTCGCCACCCGTGTGGGGTCGCCCGACTTCCGCTGGGCGGTCCTCGCGGTGAACATCCAGCGCGAGGTCGGGGGCAACCTGGCAGAGATCCTCGACAGCGTGTCCGACACGCTCCGCGAGCGCGCGATGATGCGCCGTCAGATACAGGTGCTCACGGCCGAGGGGCGGCTCTCCGCCTGGGTCCTCACCCTGCTGCCGTGCGCGATCGGGGCCTACATGGCCGCCGTGAACCCCTCCTATATCGGGTTGTTGGTGACCACGAAGCTCGGTCTGATCATGCTGGGAACGGCTGTCTCCTTGCTGATCGTGGGCATCTTCTGGATGAGAAAGATCGTGAACATCGATGTCTGAGATCTTGCTGGTGCTCGCCGTCGGCTGCGTGTTCTTCTCCGTGCTCCTCGTGGGCGTCTCGATGGACCAGAGCGAGTCGGAGAAGCGCAGGACCGTTCGCCTGCTCGAGTCACAGGTGGGTGGCACGTCGGCCCTGACCGACCCCATGGACCTGCGCGAGCAGGACCTGGCGCAGGGTTTCGGCCGGCGCGTGGTCGTGCCGATCGTGTCGCGCGCCGGGCGCATGGCCCGCCGTATAACCCCGCTCGACACGCGGGAGCGCATCGCGAAGAAGCTGCAGCTCGCCGGGGGACCGGTGGGCTGGGACGCCGAGCGCGTGCTGGCGTTCAAGGTGATCGGCTCGGTCGGCGGGTTCGTCGTCGGCCTCGTCATCGCCTCGATCGCGTCTCCGCCGCCGTTCATCTCGATCGTGATGCTCGGGCTGCTGTCGTTCGTGGGCTTCGTCGTTCCCGACTCGACGCTGAACCGCCGGGTCGAGGAGCGTCAGCGCGAGATCCTCCGCACGCTCTCGGACACGCTCGACCTGCTGACGATCAGCGTCGAGGCGGGCCTGTCCCTGAACGCGTCGATCGCGCAGGTCGTGCAGAACGTGCCCGGCGTGCTGTCCTCGGAGTTCGCTCGCATGCTCCAGGAGATCCAGCTCGGGGTTCCGCGTTCGGACGCGTTCCGTCACCTCGCGGAGCGGACCGACGTCGAGGAGCTGAACGCCTTCGCGCTCGCCATGATCCAGGCCGACATCTTCGGCGTCTCGATCGCGAGCGTCCTGCGCACGCAGGCCCAGCAGCTGCGGATCAAGCGGCGCCAGGCGGCCGAGGCGAAGGCCCAGCAGACCCCGGTCAAGATCGTGTTCCCACTCGTGCTCTGCGTGCTTCCCGCCCTATTCGTCGTGATCATCGGCCCGGGCGCGATCCAGATCGCGAGCGGCCTGCTGACGGGCTGATCGCTCTGCTCACGCCGACGGCGCGAGCGGTCCTGCCGCGGCCCCTCGATCCGAGTCCTTCCCCGGCTCGGATCGCAGGGGCCTTCGGCGTGGAGGCACCCCTCGCGACCTGCGTGGACTTCCGGTCTAGGTCCTCTGCTCCCGACCGGGCCGAAGACGGACCCTCCGGCGGATAGCATCCGAGGCATACTCCAGCTATCGTCCCCCGTGTGGGGGAGTGAGATGCTCCCCCAGGGAACCTGACCCCCGGTCGGAACGGGGGATGGAGGCAGAGCGATGCAGGGTCGGATCGAGGATGTCGGGGTTGGGGCGCCTACGCGCTCGCTCCGCCTCGCCCCCGCCCGAGAGCGCGAGACCTCGGTTCGCGGCGCCTATCGAAGCTTGTACCGCTGGATCGCCCTCACCGACGTCCTGTCGGTGGCCGGCGCCCTCCTCGTCTCGTACTGGGCGCGCTTCGGGTGGTTCGAGGTTCCGGGGGGCACCTTCGCCGTCTTGCTGCTCGCCTCGCCGATCACGATCCTGGCCCTGTACACCGGCTTCCACCTTTACGACGCGTATAGGTACGCTCCCGCCGAGGAGTTCCGCCGGATCATCTTCGCCGTCTCGATGGGCGTCGGCGCGATCCTCGTCGTCTCCTTCTGGTCCAAGACCGACTACTCGCGTCTGTGGCTCGCGATGTCGTGGGCGAGCGCGCTCGTCGCTGCGCTCGCATCGCGACGGCTCTGGCACAGCTACATCCACCGCCAGCGCGTGCAGGGCAGGTTGTCGTTCCCCACGGTCGTCGTGGGGACGAACGCCGAGGCCCAGCACCTGGCGAAGCTCATGGAGCTGCCGTCGTTCGGGTTCCGCGCGATCGCGTTGGTCTCGACCGACCAGGTCACCGACGTCCCGGCCGGCGACGTCCCGGTCATGGGTACGGTCGCCGGCCTCCGCGACGTGATCCGTGAGGTCGGCGCCGAATGCGTCTTCGTCGCCGCGACCGCTCTCTCGGCGAACGAGATGGGCTACGTGGCCAAGGCGGTCCGGCTCGAGGGCGTCGAGGTCCGCGTGACCGCCACCCTGCCAGAGGTGCTCTCCAGCCGCGTGGCCGTGCAGTCGCTCGGCGGCGTGACCGCCCTGTCCCTGCGGCCGGTGCGCCTCACCGGCACGCAGGTTGTGATCAAGCGGGCCTTCGACATCGCGGTGGCCGGCCTCGGACTGCTGCTCGTCTCTCCGGTGCTGGCGGCGATCGCCATCGCGATCAAGGTGACCTCGCCCGGACCCGTGCTGTTCCGTCAGAAGCGTGTCGGGCATCGCGGACGCCCGTTCACGATCCTGAAGTTCCGGACGATGCAGGTCGGCGCCGACCAGATGGTCGAGGAGCTGCGCGCCCAGCACGGCGTCGAGGACCTGATGTTCAAGATGAAGGACGACCCGCGCGTGACGAAGGCGGGCCGCTTCCTCCGCAAGGTGAGTCTCGATGAGCTTCCGCAGCTGATCAACGTCGTGATCGGCGACATGAGCCTCGTAGGCCCGCGCCCGCCGCTGCCCGAGGAGGTCACCAGGTACGAGGACTGGCAGTTCGACCGGCTCGAGGTGCCGCCCGGGATCAGCGGTCTGTGGCAGGTCAGCGGCCGGGCCGATCTCTCGTTCGAAGACTGTGTGAGGCTCGACCTCTTCTACATCGAGAACTGGTCGCTCGCCTACGACCTCTACATCCTGGCCAAGACGCTCCCGGTGTTGGTGTCCAAGCGCGGAGCCTACTGACCGTGAAGATCGCGCTGGTGTGCTCCTCGGGGGGGCACCTCGCGCAGCTGTGGCGACTCCGAGCCTGGTTCGAGCCCCACGACCGGATCTGGGTGACCTTCGATACTCGCGACGCGGTCTCGCTCCTCGGTGGCGAGCGCACGATCTGGGCCTATCATCCGACCACACGCAACGTGAAGAACACATTGCGGAACCTCTGGCTCAGCTGGAAGACGATCCGCGCGGAACGGCCTGACGTGATCGTGTCAGACGGCGCCGGCGTCGCGTTCCCGTTCTTCGTGGTGGCCAAGCTCCACCGCGTGAAGACCGTGTACCTCGAGGTGTACGACCGGATCGACTCGCGCACACTCACCGGGCGACTCTGCTACCCGATCACCGACCTGTTCTGTGTGCAATGGGAGGAGCAGCGTGCCCTGTATCCCCGGGCCGAACTGATCGGCACGCTCCTCTAGGCGGATGACCACCTCTTCCCCGCTTCCCCTCGTGATGCTCGTTGTGGGCACCGACCACCACCCGTTCGACCGCGCGGTCGCGTGGGTCGACGGCTGGGCGGCGGCAAACGCCGGCCGTGCGCGCGTCGTGATCCAGTACGGCACCTCGCGCCCTCCTGCCCACGCGGAGGGACACGACCTCCTGCCGGTGGCCGAGCTCGAGTCGACGATGGCCGGGGCGGTGGCTGTGGTCTGTCACGGCGGGCCGGGGACGATCATGGGGGCGCGCGAGGCGGGCGTCGTGCCGATCTGCATCCCCCGGCAGAGCGGCCTGGGCGAGCACGTCGATGATCATCAGGTGCGCTTCGCGACGCGGG
>Ga0315278_10000813_pt1 | contig 26955 bp, 30 predicted proteins | sample YL17G06_0_MG_FD_203880 | JGI IMG/M metagenome (GOLD analysis project Ga0315278, IMG submission 203880) | Sediment microbial communities from Yellowstone Lake, YNP, Wyoming, USA - YL17G06_0 | ecosystem: Environmental > Aquatic > Freshwater > Lake > Sediment | place: USA: Wyoming | collected... | reverse complement strand
CCTGATCGCCCCGATTGCGATGGAAGAGGGCCTGCGCTTCGCCATCCGCGAGGGCGGCCGCACCGTCGGCGCAGGCGTCGTATCGAAAGTCATCGAGTAGCCGCAGTACCTGAACCCGCGCGGAGAGGCAGCATCGAACGAATGGCGACCGGCCGGTGTAAAATTCGCGTCTGCCCTTTCCGGGCAGGCTCCCGAGCACAGGCCAATAGCTCAACTGGCAGAGCGTCGGTCTCCAAAACCGAAGGTTGGGGGTTCGATTCCCTCTTGGCCTGCCATCACTCCCACTGCAGTCGGGGAGTCCAATGAAAGCAAGCACTGACATCGCCGGCTCGGCAACGCCCATGCTCGACCACATTAAGATCGCACTCGCGGCGCTGTTGGTCGTGGCCGGGCTGGCGGGCTTCTACTACTTCTCGAGCCTGCCGCTGGTTGCGCGGGTGGGGATGGTTCTCGCCGGGATTGCCGCCGGGGTTGCCGTGGGCTGGTTTTCGGCACCCGGCCAGCAACTCGCCGAGTTCGCCCGGGAAGCGATCGCCGAGGTCAAGAAGATGGTCTGGCCGACCCGCAAGGAGTCGTTCCAGACCGCCGCGGCCGTGTTCGGGTTCGTAGTGCTGATGGCGTTCTTCCTCTGGATCGTGGACAAGGGGCTCGAGGTCGTCTTGTATGACCTCATCCTCGGGTGGAAAAAGTGATGACCAAGCGCTGGTACGTCGTCCACGCCTACTCGGGGTTCGAAAAGTCCGTCCAGCGGACCCTCGAGGAGCGCATCCGCCGCGAGGGCATGCAGGACAAGTTCGGCAAGATTCTCGTCCCGACCGAGGAGGTCGTCGAGATGAAGGGCGGCCAGAAGCACATGTCGGAGCGCAAGTTCTATCCCGGCTACGTGCTGGTCGAGATGGAGATGGACGACGAGGCCTGGCACCTGGTGAAGAACACCCCGAAAGTGACCGGGTTCGTCGGCGGCGCGCACGGTCGTAAGCCGCCGCCGATCACCGAAAAGGAAGTGGACGCGATCCTGCATCAGATGCAGGAAGGCGTCGAGAAGCCGAAGCCCAAGGTGTTGTTCGAGGTGGGCGAGGCGGTGCGCGTCAGGGAAGGCCCCTTTACTGACTTTCACGGGATGGTGGAGGACGTCAACTATGACAAGAGCAAGCTTCGCGTCTCGGTCACGATTTTCGGCCGCGCGACGCCGGTGGAGCTGGAGTTCGGTCAAGTCGAGAAGGCCTGAGGATGAGGTGGCGAGCTGGCCCGTCGTGCGGGCCGCCGCGCGACCATCGCGGCGTTACGAGGAGCGGGTCGGTGCCGCCGATCCGCTACTGGAGAAGGCGGCCTAAGGCCGCGTGAAACGGGGAGGCCGCGGCAGCGCGGCCGTTGGGACCCGATAGGAGAGAAGCGTGGCAAAGAAAATCGTTGGTTACATCAAGCTGCAGGTGCCCGCGGGCAAAGCGAACCCGAGCCCGCCGATCGGGCCGGCGCTCGGCCAGCGCGGGCTGAACATCATGGAGTTCTGCAAGACGTTCAACGCCCAGACCCAGGGCATGGAGCCCGGCCTGCCGATACCGGTGGTGATCACTGCGTATCAGGACAAGAGCTTCACCTTCGTGATGAAGACGCCGCCGGCGTCGATTCTCATCAAGAAGGCGGCGAAGATCGACCGGGGCAGCCAGCGTCCGCATACCGACAAAGTCGGCATGATCACGCGCGCGCAGGCCGAGGAGATCGCGAAGGCGAAGATGGCCGACCTCACGGCGGCCGATCTCGACGCCGCGGTGAGCACGATCGCCGGCAGCGCGCGCAGCATGGGCGTCACGGTGGAGGACGTGAAGTGAAGCAGACCAAGCGGCAGAAGGTCGTGGCGAGTCTTGTCACGCAGAACAAAAGCTACCCGGTCACCGAGGCGCTCGATCTCGTCAAGAAGGCCGCCAAGGCCAAGTTCGACGAGTCGGTCGACGTGGCGGTGAACCTCGGAATCGACGCGAAGAAATCCGACCAGCTGGTACGCGGCTCGGTGGTGCTTCCTGCGGGCACGGGAAAGAAGGTGCGCGTGGCGGTGTTCACGAGTGGCGCCAAAGCCGAGGAGGCGAAAGCGGCGGGCGCCGACATCGTCGGTCTCGAAGACCTCGCGGAGAAAGTTAAGGCGGGGCAGATCGACTTCGACGTAGCGATCGCAAGCCCCGACGCGATGCGGGTGGTGGGACAGCTCGGCCAGATCCTCGGCCCGCGCGGGCTGATGCCGAACCCGAAGGTCGGCACGGTGTCGCCCGACGTGGCGACCGCGGTGAGAAACGCCAAGGCGGGCCAGGTGCAGTACCGCACCGATAAGTCGGGGAACGTCCAGTGCCCGATCGGGCGCGCCTCGTTCACCGCCGACTCGTTGAAGCAGAACCTGGTCGCGCTGGTGGACGCGCTCAACAAGGCGCGGCCGTCGGGCGCGAAGGGCGTGTATCTCAAGAAGCTGTCGGTATCGAGCACCATGGGCCCGGGGGTCCGGGTCGACATCGCCAGCTTGAGCAGTTGACGAAAAGACTTTGGGCTGTCGTGGCACCGGTTCGGGCCGCGACAGGTTGTCAAAGACCGTTGGGGCGGTAGGCAGGTGGTGTGAGCACGCCGCGGCGAGACGGAGCGAATCCCGTCCGCGGCGGCGCGCGAGCCGGCCAGCCGCTTAATCCGCCGTGAGGCGACCCAGCGCAGATGGCGTGCCCGGAATGATGGATCGCAGCCGCGGTGCAAGCCGCGGCCGGTCTCCTGAATGAAGGACGCCGTGGGTGCCGCAGGGGCCGCGAGGCCGCAGGCGGCGTAACGCAACTGGAGAATTGACCGTGGGTCTCAATCTCGAAGAGAAGAAGGCGGTCGTCGAGGAAATCGCGGCGCAGGTCGCGGGTGCCAAGGGGATCGTCCTCGCCGAGTACCGTGGTCTGGAAGTGGGCCACATGACCGAGCTACGCCGCCGGGCGCGGCGCTCGGGCGTGTACCTGCGCGTCCTTAAGAACTCGCTGGCGCGCCGCGCCGTGAAGGACACGCCGTTCGCGCAGCTCGCCGACCAGATGGTCGGCCCGCTCGTGTACGGCATCTCGTCCGACCCGGTGGCCACCGCCAAGGTGATGAACGAGTTTGCCAAGGGCAATGACAAGTTCGTCATCAAGGCGGGCGCGATGCCGAACGCAGTGATCTCCGCCAAGGAGGTCGCTGCGCTCGCGTCGCTGCCGTCGCGCGAAGAGCTTCTCTCGAGGCTCATGGCGACGATGCAGGCGCCGGTCGCCCAGTTCGTCCGTACGCTGAACGAGGTGCCGTCGAAGTTCGTGCGCACCCTCGCCGCCGTGCGGGACGCGAAGGAAAAGGCTGCGGCCTGATCCCTTCCCGATTGCCGGATACCGAAACCGTTCTGATTCAGGAGCAAGCGAAAAATGGCCGTTGCACAAGCTGATATTCTCGACGCAGTCGCAAACATGACCGTTCTCGAGCTCTCCCAGCTCATCAAACAGATGGAGGAGAAGTTCGGGGTTTCTGCCGCCGCCGCGGTCGCTGTTGCCGCACCCGCTGCGGGCGGAGGCGCGGCCGCCGCCGTGGAGGAGAAGACCGAGTTCGACGTGATCCTGACCGCTTTCGGCGACAACAAGGTGAACGTCATCAAAGTCGTCCGTGCGGTCACGGGCCTCGGCCTGAAGGAGGCGAAGGATCTCGTCGACGCCGCGCCCAAGCCCGTGAAGGAGGGCATCGCCAAGAAGGACGCCGAGGACATCCTCAAGCAGATCACCGAGGCGGGCGGCAAGGCGGAGGTGAAGTAAAGCGCGAGTGCTCGACGCCTTACCCGTCGTTGCGACCAGGCTGGCCGCCTCGCGCCGCCGGCCCATGGTCGCACTGACGGATACGGCCTGCGCGCCCACGGGGCGCAGCAGCGAGGCGACCGCCACGGCCGCCTCGCTCCTGTCCCCCGACAACTGCTTTCCGAAGACGGAGCATCCATGACCGCTCTCCAATACACGTCGACCGAGAAGAAGCGCATCCGCAAGAGTTTCGCGAAGCGCGCGTCGGTGCTCAACGTTCCGTTCCTGCTCGCGACGCAGCTCGAGTCGTACGCCGCGTTCCTGCAGGCGCAGGTTCCGCCGACCGCACGCAAGAACGAGGGCCTGCAGGCGGCGTTCACCTCGATCTTTCCGATCAGCTCGCACAGCGGCAACGCGCGTCTCGAGTTCGTGAGCTTCGCGCTCGGCGAGCCGCCGTTCGACGTGAAGGAGTGCCAGCAGCGCGGGCTCACCTACGCGAGCCCGCTGCGCGCCAAGGTCCGCCTCACCATCATGGACAAGGAGGCGCCCAAGCCGACGGTACGCGAGGTGAAGGAGCAGGAGGTCTACATGGGCGAGATCCCGCTCATGACGACGACCGGCTCGTTCGTCATCAACGGCACCGAACGGGTCATCGTCAGCCAGCTGCACCGCTCACCGGGCGTGTTCTTCGAGCACGACCGGGGCAAGACGCACTCGTCCGGCAAGCTGCTCTTCTCGGCACGCGTCATTCCGTATCGCGGCTCGTGGCTCGATTTCGAGTTCGACCCGAAGGACTACCTCTATTTTCGTGTCGATAGGCGTCGCAAGATGCCGATCACGATCCTGCTCAAGGCGATCGGGATGACACCCGAGCAGATCCTGGCGACGTTCTACGACACCGATACTTTCCACATCGCCAACGCCGGAATCGAATTCGAGCTGGTGCCCGAACGGCTGCGCGGCGAAGTGGCGCGGTTCGACTTCGCGGACAAGGCGGGGAAGGTGATCGCACAGAAGGACAAGCGCATCACCGTCAAGCACATCCGCGACATGGAAGCCGCGGGCCTGAAGCGCATCCTCGTGCCCGAGGACTTCGTGGTGGGACGCGCGCTCGCGCTAGGCGTGGTCGACAAGGAGACCGGCGAGATCCTCGCGGCCCCGAACGAGGAGATCACCGACCAGGTGCTCGGGAAGTTGCGCGCGGCCGGCGTAACCTCGTTCAAGACCGTCTACACGAACGACCTGGACCAGGGCGCCTATATCTCCCAGACGCTGCGCACCGACGAGACCGCCGACCAGTGGGCGGCGAAAGTCGCGATCTACCGGATGATGCGGCCCGGCGAGCCACCGACCGAGGACGCGGTCGAGACGCTCTTCAATGGCCTCTTCTACGCCGAGGAGCGCTATGACCTGTCGATGGTCGGCCGCATGAAGTTCAACCGCCGGGCCTATCCGGACAAGGTGGACGAACGCGCACCCGGCTGGCTCAAGCGGTTCTACCAGCGCGTCGGGGCGAAGGGCGTCGAGGGCGCCTCGACGCTGTCGAACGACGACCTGCTTGCGGTGATCGCGGTGCTCGTCGAATTGCGCAACGGCCGCGGCGAGATCGACGACATCGACCACCTCGGAAACCGTCGCGTCCGTTCGGTCGGCGAGCTCGCGGAGAACCAGTTCCGCGCCGGGCTGGTGCGGGTCGAGCGCGCGGTCAAGGAGCGCCTCTCGCAGGCCGAGAGCGACAACCTGATGCCGCACGACCTGATCAACGCCAAGCCGATCAGCGCGGCGATCAAGGAGTTCTTCGGGTCCTCGCAGCTGAGCCAGTTCATGGACCAGACGAACCCGCTGTCGGAGATCACGCACAAGCGGCGCGTGTCGGCGCTCGGCCCGGGCGGATTGACCCGCGAGCGGGCGGGGTTCGAGGTACGCGACGTGCACCCGACGCACTACGGCCGCGTGTGCCCGATCGAGACGCCCGAGGGCCCGAACATCGGCCTGATCAACTCGCTCGCGCTCTACGCGCGCACCAACCGCTACGGCTTCCTCGAGACGCCGTATCGGAAGGTGGCCGACGGCAAGGTCACCAACCAGATCGACTTCCTGTCGGCGATCGAGGAGGGTAATTTCGTCATCGCGCAGGCGAACGCGCAGCTCGACAAGAACGGCAGGCTGCTCGACTCGCTGGTGTCGTGCCGCGCGAAGAACGAATTCACCCTCAAGTCGCCCGGGGAAGTGCAGTACATGGACGTCGCGCCGTCGCAGATCGTCTCGGTCGCGGCGTCGCTGATCCCGTTCCTCGAGCACGACGACGCCAACCGCGCCTTGATGGGCTCCAATATGCAGCGCCAGGCGGTGCCCTGCCTGCGTCCCGAGAAGCCGTTGGTCGGCACGGGGATCGAGCGGACGGTGGCGGTGGACTCCGGGACGGCGGTTATCGCGCTGCGCGGCGGACTGGTCGACTACGTCGACGCGACGCGCATCGTGGTACGTGTGAACGACGAAGAGACGGTGGCGGGCGAGGTTGGCGTCGACATTTACAACCTCGTGAAGTACACGCGCTCCAACCAGAACACCAACATCAATCAGCGGCCGATCGTGAAAGTCGGCGAGCGCATTGCCCGGGGCGACGTCGTCGGGGACGGGGCTTCCACCGACCTTGGCGAGCTGGCGCTCGGCCAGAACATGCTGGTCGCGTTCATGCCGTGGAACGGCTTCAACTTCGAGGATTCGATCCTGATCTCGGAGACCGTCGTCGCCGAAGACCGCTACACCTCGATCCACATCGAGGAGCTGACCGTCGTGGCCCGCGACACGAAGCTCGGCCCGGAAGAGATCACGCGCGACATCTCCAACCTCTCGGAGCAGCAGCTCGCGCGGCTCGACGAGTCGGGCATCGTGTACATCGGCGCCGAGGTCGCGGCGGGCGACGTGCTGGTGGGCAAGGTCACGCCGAAGGGCGAGACCCAGCTAACGCCGGAGGAAAAGCTGCTGCGCGCGATCTTCGGCGAGAAGGCCTCGGACGTGAAGGACACGTCCCTACGCGTGCCCTCGGGCATGTCGGGCTGCGTGATCGACGTGCAAGTGTTCACGCGCGAGGGCATCGAGCGCGACAAGCGCGCCCAGCAGATCATCGATGACCAGCTCAAGGGCTACAAGAAGGACCTCGCCGACCAGCTGCGGATCGTCGAGGCCGACACGTTCGGCCGGATCGAGCGCCTGCTCACCGGCAAGACCGCGGCGAAAGGGCCGAAGAAGCTCGTGCGGGGCACGAAGATCGCGAAGGCCTATCTCGACGACGTTGACCGCTATCAGTGGTTCGAGATCAGCCTGACCGACGAGGAGGCCCAGACGCAGCTCGAGTCGCTCAAGGACTCGCTCGCCAAGCTGCGCGAGGACTTCGACAAGCTGTTCGAAGTCAAGCGCAAGAAGCTTACGCAGGGTGACGAGCTTCCGCCGGGCGTGCAGAAGATGGTCAAGGTGTACCTCGCCGTGAAGCGCCGCGTGCAGCCGGGCGACAAGATGGCGGGCCGGCACGGGAACAAGGGCGTCATCTCGAAGATCGTGCCGATCGAGGACATGCCGCACATGGCCGACGGCACGCCGGTGGACATCGTGCTGAACCCGCTCGGCGTCCCGTCGCGGATGAACGTCGGCCAGATCCTCGAGACTCACCTCGGGTGGGCCGCAAAGGGCATCGGGTTGCGCATCGGTGCCATGCTCAAGGCCCAGGCGCGGGCCGCTGAGATCCGCAAGCTGCTCGAGCAGGTCTACAACGCGAGCGGCAAGCCCGAGGACATCGGGGCGCTCTCCGACGAGGAGGTCGTACGCATGGCGGAGAACCTCACCGCCGGAGTGCCGTTCGCGACGCCGGTGTTCGACGGGGCGGCGGAGGCCGAGATCAGGGCGATGCTCGACCTGGCGTACCCGAACGAGGGAACGGGGCGCCTGAAGCTCACCCCATCCAAGACGCAGGTGACGCTGTTCGACGGCCGCACCGGCGATCCGTTCGACCGGACGGTGACGGTGGGCTACATGCACGTGCTGAAGCTGCACCACCTGGTCGACGACAAGATGCACGCGCGATCGACCGGACCGTACTCGCTCGTCACGCAGCAGCCGCTTGGCGGCAAAGCGCAGTTCGGCGGCCAGCGCTTCGGCGAGATGGAGGTCTGGGCGCTCGAGGCGTACGGCGCGAGCTACACGCTGCAGGAAATGCTCACGGTCAAGTCGGACGACATCCAGGGCCGGACCAAGGTGTACGAGAGCATCGTCAAGGGCGACCACAAGATCGACGCCGGGATGCCGGAGTCGTTCAACGTGCTCGTGAAAGAAATCCGGTCGCTCGGGATCGACATCGACCTGGAGCGGTTTTAGAGCACTGCCGGCCACGCGAATCGCGCAAAAACACGCACCACATCGGGGTGACGACGCATGAAAGCTCTACTCGATCTATTTAAGCAGGTCACGCAGGAAGAGGAATTCGACGCGATCAAGATCGGGCTCGCCTCGCCCGAGAAGATCCGGTCGTGGTCGTACGGCGAGGTGAAGAAGCCGGAGACGATCAACTATCGGACCTTCAAGCCGGAGCGCGACGGCCTCTTCTGCGCCAAGATCTTCGGGCCGATCAAGGACTACGAGTGCTTGTGCGGCAAGTACAAGCGCCTCAAGCACCGCGGCGTGATCTGCGAGAAGTGCGGCGTCGAGGTGACGCTTGCCAAGGTGCGACGCGAGCGGATGGGCCACATCGAACTCGCCAGCCCGGTCGCGCACATCTGGTTCCTCAAGAGCCTGCCCTCGCGCCTCGGTCTGGTGCTCGACATGACGCTGCGCGATATCGAACGCGCGCTCTATTTCGAGGCCTACGTCGTGATCGATCCGGGCCTCACCCCGCTCAAGCGCGGCCAGCTCCTCACCGAGGACGACTACCTCGCGAAAGTGGAGGAGTTCGGCGACGACTTTGCGGCGACGATGGGTGCAGAAGGGATCCGCGAGCTGCTCAACTCGCTGGACAGCATCCGCGAGATCGACCAGCTCCGCAAGGAGCTGGAGGCGACGACCTCCGACACAAAGATCAAGAAGATCGCCAAGCGCCTCAAGGTGCTCGAGGCGTTCCAGAAATCGGGCATCAGACCGCACTGGATGATCTTGGAGGTGCTCCCGGTGCTGCCGCCGGAGCTGCGCCCACTCGTGCCGCTCGATGGCGGCCGCTTTGCCACCTCCGACCTGAACGACCTGTACCGCCGGGTGATCAACCGCAACAACCGCCTCAAGCGGCTGCTCGAGCTGAAGGCGCCGGAGATCATCGTCCGCAACGAGAAGCGGATGCTCCAGGAGGCGGTCGATTCGCTGCTTGACAACGGCCGCCGCGGCAAGGCGATGACCGGCGCGAACAAGCGTCCGCTCAAGTCGCTCGCCGACATGATCAAGGGCAAGGGCGGGCGCTTCCGTCAGAACCTGCTCGGCAAGCGCGTCGACTACTCCGGCCGCTCGGTGATCGTCGTCGGCCCGCAGCTGAAGCTGCACCAGTGCGGCCTGCCGAAAAAGATGGCGCTCGAGCTGTTCAAGCCGTTCATCTTCCACAAGCTGGAGATGCAGGGAATCGCCACCACCATAAAGGCGGCCAAGCGCGAGGTCGAGTCCGAGACGCCGGTGGTGTGGGACATTCTCGACGAGGTGATCCGCGAGCACCCGGTGCTGCTCAACCGTGCGCCGACGCTCCACCGCCTCGGCATCCAGGCGTTCGAGCCGCAGCTCGTGGAGGGCAAGGCGATCCAGCTGCACCCGCTGGTCTGCGCGGCGTTCAACGCCGACTTCGACGGCGACCAGATGGCCGTGCACGTGCCGCTGTCGCTCGAGGCGCAGATGGAGGCGCGCACGCTGATGCTGTCCTCGAACAACATCCTCTCGCCGGCGAACGGCGACCCGATCATCGTGCCGTCGCAGGACATCGTGCTCGGTCTCTACTACGCCACCCGTGACAGGGTCAACGCTCGCGGGGAGGCAATGGCGTTCGCAGATGTCGGCGAGGTCAGCCGCGCCTACGAGAGCGGCAAGGTCGACCTGCACGCGAAGGTCGCAGTGCGCATTCGCGAATACGACGTCGCGCCGGACGGCGGGCGGACGCCGAAGGTCACGCGCTACGACACCACCGTGGGCCGGGCGCTGCTGTCGGAGATCCTGCCGGCCGGATTGCCGTTCGAGCACATCAACAAACCGCTGAAGAAGAAGGAGATCTCCAAGCTCATCAACGGGAGCTTCCGCCGCTGCGGCCTGCGCGAGACGGTGATCTTCGCCGACCGCCTGATGTATGCCGGCTTCACGATCGCCACGCGAGCAGGTCTCTCGATCGGCATCGACGACATGCTCGTGCCCAAGGAGAAGCAGGACCTGATCGGCGAGGCCGAGAAGGAAGTCAAGGAGATCGAGATCCAGTACACCTCGGGCTTGGTCACCGCCGGTGAGCGCTACAATAAGGTCGTCGACATCTGGGGTCGCGCCGGCGACCAAGTCGGCAAGGCGATGATGGAGCAGCTCTCCACCGAGCCCGTCGTCGACCGCCACGGCCAGAACGTGCGGCAGGAGTCGTTCAACTCGATTTACATGATGGCCGACTCCGGGGCGCGAGGCTCAGCGGCGCAGATCCGTCAGCTTGCCGGCATGCGCGGCCTGATGGCGAAGCCGGACGGCTCGATCATCGAGACGCCCATCACCGCGAACTTCCGTGAGGGGCTGAACGTACTACAGTACTTCATCTCGACGCACGGTGCGCGCAAGGGTCTCGCGGACACCGCGCTGAAGACCGCGAACTCGGGATACCTGACCCGCCGGCTCGTGGACGTGACGCAGGATCTCGTCGTAACCGAGGATGACTGCGGGACGACCAATGGTGCTGTCATGCGCGCTCTCGTGGAGGGCGGCGAGGTGGTCGAGCCGCTGCGCGAGCGCATCCTGGGTCGCGTCACCGCGCTCGACCTGCTCGACCCGGAGACGCAGGACGTGCTGATCCCGGCCGGGACGCTGCTCAACGAGGACGAGGTCGACGCGATCGAGGCGACCGGTATCGACGAGGTGAAGGTGCGCACGCCGCTTACCTGCGACACCCGCTGGGGCCTGTGCGCCAACTGTTACGGCCGCGATCTCGGCCGGGGCACGTTGGTGAACGTCGGCGAGGCGGTCGGCGTGATCGCCGCGCAGTCGATCGGCGAGCCGGGCACGCAGCTCACGATGCGGACCTTCCACATCGGCGGCGCGGCGTCGCGGACCGCGGCGGCGAGTCAGATCGAGGCGAAGTCGAACGGCGTCGCGCGGCTGTCGTCGCAGATGCGGTACGTGACCAACGCCAAGGGCGAGCGCGTGGTGATCTCGCGCAACGGCGAGGTCATGGTGACTGACGACAACGGTCGCGAGCGCGAGCGGCACAAGGTGCCCTACGGCGCGACGCTCAGCGTCGACGACGGCAAGGCCGCCAAAGCGGGCCAGGTCCTCGTGACCTGGGATCCGCATACCCGGCCGATCATCACCGAGTACGCGGGCACGATCAGGTTCGAGAACGTGGAGGAGGGTGTCACCGCCGCGAAGCAGATCGACGAGATCACCGGTCTCTCGACGCTCGTCGTCATCGACCCGAAGCGCCGCGGAACGGCGGCCAAGGGGCTGCGCCCGCAGGTGAAGCTGATCAATGAGAAGGGCGACGAGGTCAAGATCCCGGGTACCGATCACTCGGTGAACATCACCTTCCAGGTCGGTTCGCTCATCACGGTGCGCGACGGACAGCAGGTGGCGATCGGCGAAGTGCTGGCGCGCATTCCGCAGGAGACTTCGAAGACCCGCGACATCACCGGGGGTCTGCCGCGCGTCGCCGAGCTCTTCGAGGCGCGCGCGCCGAAGGACGCGGGCATGCTTGCGGAGGTGACCGGTACGGTGTCGTTCGGCAAGGACACCAAGGGCAAGCAGCGCCTGATCATCACCGATCTCGATGCGAAGGAGCACGAGTTCCTGATCCCGAAGGACAAGCACGTGACTGTCCACGACGGCCAGGTGGTGAACAAGGGCGAGCTGATCGTCGAGGGCCCCGAAGATCCGCACGACATTCTCAAGCTGAAGGGCGTGGAGGAACTCGCGCGCTACATCACCGACGAGGTGCAAGACGTGTACCGTCTGCAGGGCGTGCGCATCAACGACAAGCACATCGACGTGATCGTGCGGCAGATGCTCCGGCGCGTCACGATCGATGACGCCGGCGACAGCCGGTTCATCCTCGGTGAGCAGGTCGAGCGTGCCGATGTGCTGGAGGAGAACGAGCGCGTGGAGGCCGAGGGCAAGAAGCCGGCGACCTACAGCCACAACCTCCTTGGCATCACGAAGGCTTCGCTTTCGACCGACTCGTTCATCTCCGCCGCATCGTTTCAGGAGACCACGCGCGTCCTCACCGAGGCCGCGATCATGGGTAAGAGGGACGAGCTCCGCGGGCTCAAGGAGAACGTCATCGTCGGGCGTCTCATTCCGGCGGGCACCGGTCTCGCGTACCACACCGCGCGCAAAACCGTTCCGGCCCAGGAACTGTTCGAGCCGCCGGCGGAGTCCCCCGAGACGGTGGAGACGGAAGCGCAGCAGGCCTGATCGGGTCGACGCGGCGCGGAAGGGCGGCTCCGGCCGCCCTTCGCGTTGTGCGCCCAGATTGAACGGGAGGTTCCGGTGGACCGACGAACCGCGCTCGCCATTACGGGAGCGATGTTGTTGGGTGCATGCGGCTTCGGCCGCGGCGGCGCCGCAGGGGAATTCCCGCCTGAAGTGACGGGCACGGTGACCTACCGGGAGCGGTTCGCCCTGCCGCCCGACGCCGAGCTTCGCGTGACCCTGTACGAGACGAAAGGGGCGAGTGCCGCGCCGACCTTCGTCGCGGAGCAGACCATCCCGAGGCCCGGGCAGGTACCGCTGAGGTTCCGCATCGCATTCCCGCCGAGCGTCATCGACGCACGGGCCGGCTATTCGCTGGTCGCGCGGATCGAGATCGGCGGCAGGATCGCGTTCGTCAACGAGCGGCCCGCGCCGGTGCTGACGCTCGGGAATCCCCCGCTCGCCGACATCGTCGTGACCCGCGCACGCGGCGATGTGCGCTGAGCGTGCGCGTTTAGGGAAACTCTGATTAAGGGGGCCACAACCCCCTTAACGATCCCCCAATGCCAGCGAACAACTCCGTGAAGCTGGAGTTGTTCAGAGGTTCCTTAGCGCATGCCGATCTGTGTGTTCCCGAACACCCGTCCCGCCTCGCGCGGGGCGCAGCGCCAGTATTGCTCCGGCGCGTGCGCCACCGCGCCGAGTGCGGCGGCGGCATGCCACGCCCACCGCGGGTCGTAAAGCATCGCGCGCGCGAGAGCAACCGCGTCGGCTTCGCCGCCGGCCACGATCGCCTCGGCCTGCCGCGGATCGGTGATGAGCCCGACCGCGATGGTTTTCATTCCCGTCTCGGCGCGGATGCGCTTCGAGAAGGGCACCTGGTAGCCGGGCCCGAGCGGGATCTTCTGCTGCGGCGACACGCCGCCGCTCGAGCAGTCGATCCAGTCGCAGCCCCGGCGCGCGAGCGCGCGGACGAATTCGAGGCACTGCTCGATCTCCCAGCCGCCGTCCACCCAGTCGGTCGCCGAAAGGCGCACGCCGAGCGGCCGGTCTGCGGGCCATGCCGCGCGCACCGCGTCGAAGACTTCGAGCGGCAGGCGCATGCGGTGCTCGAGCGTCCCGCCATACGCATCGTCACGGCAGTTCGAGAGCGGTGACAGGAACTCGTGGAGCAGGTAACCGTGCGCCGCATGGAGCTCCAGCGCGTCGAAGCCGAGGCGCGCGGCGCGCTGGGTCGTCGCGACGAATGCTGCCCTGATCCGTCCTATCCCCGCCCGGTCGAGCGCCACGGGCGGCGCCTCGTCGGGGAGCTGGGGCAGGGCCGAGGGTGCGACCGGCCGCCAGCCGCCCTGGTCGGCGGGGATCAGCTGGCCGCCCCGCCAGGGCACCTCGCTCGAGCCCTTGCGGCCGGCGTGGCCGATCTGGATGGCAAGCGCGATTGGTGACCGGGCACGCACCGTGCGGACGACTCGGTCGAGCGCCTGCTCGTTCTCGTCCGAATAGAGCCCCAGGCAACCGGGTGTGATCCGCCCGATCGGCTCGACGGCGGTCGCCTCGACGCACAGCAACCCGGCCCCACCGAGGGCGAGCTGACCGAGATGGATCAGGTGCCAGTCGGTAGCGGATCCGTCGATTGCCGAGTACTGGCACATCGGCGAGACCATGATGCGATTGGCGAGCTCGATGCCACGGAAGCGGATCGGCGTAAACAGGGCGCTGGTCATGCGTTCGGCGGTGCGGCGGGCTGGAGGGAACCGCGGAGTATACGAGACCCGCGCCGCCGCTCCCGTCAGGGTAGGACGGGCCGCCTCCCGACATTGACCGGGCAGGTAATAAGCCCTTATAATCCCGCGTCTTTCCACCCGGGATTACCCGCTCGGGGACGGCGTGCCGCCGTCCCCGTTCGTTTGGGGCCCGAACACCCCCGTCGTTTGCGGTCAGGAAAAGAATGCCGACAATCAACCAGCTTATTCGCAAGGGCCGCACCAGCCCGGAGTCCAAGAGCAAGGTGCCGGCGCTCGGTCGCTCGCCACAGAAGCGCGGCGTGTGCACGCGTGTGTACACCACAACGCCGAAGAAACCGAACTCCGCGTTGCGCAAGGTCGCCAAGGTGCGCCTCACGAACGGCTTCGAGGTCATCAGCTACATCGGCGGCGAGGGCCATAATCTCCAGGAGCACTCGGTGGTCCTGATCCGCGGCGGCCGCGTGAAAGACCTGCCCGGCGTGCGCTACCACATCGTCCGCGGCAGCCTTGACACGCAAGGCGTCAAGGACCGCAAGCAGAGCCGCTCGAAGTACGGAGCGAAGCGCGCAAAGGCGGCGTGACTGCACCCCGCGCAACACCTGGCACTGAACACCTAGCACCGAACACCTAGCACTGAGGTCCCGATGCCTCGTCGTAGAGAAGTCCCGAAACGCGAGATCCTGCCCGACCCGAAGTTCGGGAACGTCGAGGTCTCCAAGTTCGTCAACGTGCTGATGACCCGCGGCAAGAAGTCGGTTGCCGAGCGGATCATCTATGGCGCGCTCAACACCATCAAGTCGAAATCGGGCAAGGACCCGATCGAGGTCTTCATCCAGGCGCTCCAGAACGCGCGCCCGATGGTTGAGGTCAAGAGCCGCCGCGTCGGTGGCGCCAACTACCAGGTGCCGGTCGAGGTTCGTCCGGTCCGCCGCATCGCTCTGGCGATGCGCTGGCTCCGCGAGGCGGCGCAGAAGCGCGGCGAGAAGTCGATGGACATTCGGCTCGCCAACGAGCTCCTGGAAGCCGCGGAAGGTCGCGGCGGCGCGGTAAAGAAGCGCGAGGAAGTACACCGCATGGCGGAGGCGAACAAAGCCTTCGCGCATTATCGATTTTGAACGAGTTCTTTCAGAACGGATTCCCCAGGGGCGGCTAAGCCACCCCCGAACAGCAAATGGCACGCAAGACCCCAATCGAACGCTATCGGAACATCGGGATCTCCGCCCACATCGACGCGGGCAAGACCACGACGACCGAACGCATTCTTTTCTACACCGGCGTGTCCCACAAGATGGGCGAGGTGCACGACGGTGCTGCGGTCATGGACTTCATGGAGCAGGAACGCGAGCGCGGGATCACCATCACGTCCGCCGCGACCACCTGCTTCTGGAAGGGAATGGATGGCAACCTCCCCGAGCACCGCATCAACATCATCGATACGCCCGGCCACGTCGACTTCACAATCGAGGTGGAGCGCTCGATGCGGGTGCTGGACGGCGCGTGCATGGTGTACGACTCGGTCGGAGGGGTCCAGCCGCAGTCGGAGACCGTCTGGCGCCAGGCGAACAAGTACGGCGTCCCGCGCCTCGCGTTTGTGAACAAGATGGACCGGGTCGGGGCGAACTTCTTCAAGGTCTACGACCAGATCAAGTCGCGGCTAAACGGCAACCCGGTGGCGATCCAGGTGCCAATCGGTGCCGAGGACACGTTCGTCGGCATCGTCGATCTGGTGCGCATGAATGCGATCTTCTGGGACGAGTCGAGCCAGGGAATGAAGTTCGAGGTGAAGGACATCCCCCCCGACCTCCAGGCACTCGCGAACGAGTGGCGCGAGAAGATGATCGAGAGCGCCGCCGAGGCGAACGAGGAGCTGATGAACAAGTACCTCGACGGAGGCAAGCTCTCCGACGAGGAGATCAAGCGCGGCCTGCGCCACCGCACCATCAAGGGCGAGATCGTCCCGATGCTGTGCGGCTCGGCGTTCAAGAACAAGGGCGTGCAGGCGATGCTCGACGCCGTGATCGAGTACCTGCCGTCGCCGATCGACATCCCGCCGGTCAAGGGCTCGAAGGAGAACGGCAATGCCGCCGAGCGCAAGCCCGCGGACGACGAGCCGTTCAGCGCGCTGGCGTTCAAGATCATGACCGACCCATACGTCGGCCAGTTAACGTTCTTCCGTGTCTACTCCGGCGTGCTGAACACCGGCGACTCCGTGTACACCTCAATGCGCGGCCGCAAGGAGCGCATCGGACGGGTCCTGCAGATGCACGCCAACCAGCGCGAGGAAATCAAGGAAGTGCGTGCCGGCGACATCGCGGCCGCGGTCGGCCTCAAGGACGTGACCACCGGCGAGACGCTCTGCGACCCGGGCAAGGTCATCATCCTGGAGAAGATGGAGTTCCCGGATCCGGTGATCCATGTCGCGGTCGAGCCGAAGACCAAGGCCGACCAGGAGAAGATGGGCGTCGCGCTCGGGCGCCTCGCGCAGGAAGATCCATCTTTCCGCGTGCGCACCGACGAGGAGTCGGGCCAGACCATCATCTCGGGCATGGGCGAACTGCACCTCGAGATCATCGTCGATCGCATGAAGCGCGAGTTCGGCGTGGACGCGAACGTCGGCGCGCCGCAAGTGGCGTACCGCGAGACGATCAAGCGGGTCTGCCCCGAGGTCGAGGGCAAGTTCGTAAAGCAGAGCGGCGGGCGCGGCCAATACGGCCACGTGTGGCTGAAAGTCGAGCCGAACGAGAAGGGCAAGGGGTACGAGTTCGTCGATGCGATCAAGGGCGGCTCGGTGCCGCGCGAGTACATTCCGGCGGTGCAGCGCGGGCTGAACGAGACGCTGCCGAACGGCGTGCTCGCGGGATTTCCGGTCGTCGACGTGAAGGTGACGCTGTTCGACGGCTCCTACCACGAGGTCGACTCGAACGAGAACGCGTTCCGCATGGCTGCCTCGATCGCGTTCAAGGACGGTATGCGCAAGGCGGCCCCGGTCCTGCTTGAGCCTATGATGGCGGTCGAAGTCGAGACGCCCGAGGAGAAGATGGGCGACGTGATGGGGGATCTCTCGTCCCGGCGCGGCATGATCCAGGGCATGGAAGACATGGTCGGCGGGTCCAAGGCGATCCGCGCGGAGGTGCCGCTCGCGGAGATGTTCGGGTACTCGACCACGCTGCGGTCGCTCACGCAGGGGCGCGCGACCTACACGATGGAATTCAAGCATTACTCCGAGGCGCCAAAACAGATCGCCGAGGCGGTCATCAACAAGTACACCGGCAAGGACGAGAAGAAGTAGTCAGGCATCGCTGACTTAGAGGATTTGCAAGGGGGCCTGCCCCCTTGTTCGAGCGATTAGGAGGCCGCAATGGCAAAGGGCAAATTCGAGCGTACGAAGCCGCACGTGAACGTTGGGACGATTGGTCACGTGGACCATGGGAAGACGACGTTGACGGCGGCGATCACGCACATTTTGGCCAAGAAGTACGGTGGTGAGGCCAAGGCCTACGACCAGATTGACAATGCGCCGGAGGAGAAGGCGCGCGGGATCACGATCAACACGGCGCACGTGGAGTACCAGACCAAGAACCGCCACTACGCGCACGTGGACTGCCCGGGGCATGCGGACTACATCAAGAACATGATCACGGGCGCTGCGCAGATGGACGGGGCGATTCTGGTGGTCTCGGCTGCCGATGGGCCGATGCCGCAGACCCGGGAACATATTCTGCTGGCGCGCCAGGTGGGGGTGCCCTACATCGTGGTGTACATGAACAAGGCCGACATGGTCGATGACAAGGAGCTCCTGGAGCTGGTGGAGATGGAGGTCCGGGAGCTCTTGTCCAAGTACGATTTCCCGGGGGACAAGACCCCGATCGTGATCGGCAGCGCGCTCAAAGCGCTGGAGGGGGACACCTCCGAGATGGGCGAGGGCTCGATCATGAAGCTGGCCGAGGCGCTGGACAGCTACATCCCGCAGCCCAAGCGGGCGCTGGACCAGCCCTTCCTGATGCCGGTGGAGGACGTGTTCTCGATCTCGGGCCGGGGGACGGTGGTCACCGGGCGGGTGGAGCGGGGCATCGTCAAGGTGGGCGAGGAAATCGAGATCGTGGGGCTCAAGGCCACCCTGAAGACCGTGTGCACCGGGGTGGAGATGTTCCGGAAGCTCCTGGACGAGGGCCAGGCGGGGGACAACATTGGTGTTCTCCTGCGCGGCACCAAGCGCGAGGAGGTGGAGCGTGGGCAGGTGCTGGCCAAGCCCGGCTCGATCACCCCGCACACCAAGTTCCAGGCCGAGGTGTACGTGCTCTCCAAGGAAGAGGGGGGGCGGCACACGCCGTTCTTCAACGGGTATCGGCCGCAGTTCTACTTCCGCACCACCGATGTGACCGGCTCCACGGAGTTGCCTGCGGGCACCGAGATGGTGATGCCGGGGGACAACGTGTCGATCACCGTGACCCTGATCGCCCCGATTGCGATGGAAGAGGGCCTGCGCTTCGCCATCCGCGAGGGCGGCCGCACCGTCGGCGCAGGCGTCGTATCGAAAGTCATCGAGTAAGTTGAGAAAATCATGGCCGTTCAAAGCCAAAAAATTCGCATCCGCCTGAAGGCGTTCGACTACAAGCTGATCGACCAGTCGGCGCTCGAGATCGTCGACACGGCGAAGCGCACCGGCGCGGTCGTGAAGGGACCGGTGCCGCTGCCGACGCGGATCCAGAAGTTCGACCTCCTGCGCTCGCCGCACATCGACAAGATGTCGCGCGATCAGATGGAGATCCGCACGCACCTGCGCCTGATGGACATCATCGACCCGACCGACAAGACAGTCGACGCGCTGATGAAGCTCGACTTGCCCGCTGGGGTGGACGTAGAAATCAAGCTGTAAGCGCGTGCTGAGGCACGCCGGTTAACCTGTCAGCCAATTGAAGCTGGCCCCCGGGCGGAAATTCCGGGGCAATTAATAGAAGGAAGAAGTCATGAGTCTCGGACTCGTCGGCCGCAAGGTCGGCATGACCCGCGTCTTCACCGACGATGGCGACAGCCTGCCGGTGACGGTGCTCGAGGTCGCCGACAATCGCGTCACGCAGATCAAGAAGCCCGACACCGACGGCTACTCGGCCGTGCAGGTGACCTTCGGGAAGCGCCGCGCCACGCGCGTGACCAAGCCGATGGCCGGCCACTTTGCCAAGGCCGGGGTCGAGGGCGGCACCGTCCTGCGGGAATTCCGCATTCCCGAAGGCGACCTCGGTAACTTCCAGGTCGGCGGGAAAGTCGGCGTCGACATCTTCCAGGTAGGCCAGAAAGTGGACGTCTCCGGCACCTCGATCGGGAAAGGTTTCGCCGGCGTCATCAAGCGCCACCACTTCTCCTCGAACCGCGCGAGCCACGGCAATTCGGTCTCGCACAATCGGCCCGGCTCGACCGGTCAGAACCAGTCCCCATCGAAGGTCTTTCCCGGCAAGCGCATGGCAGGCCACCTCGGTGCGGTGAGCCGGACGGTCCCGAACCTCGTGATCCTGCGCATCGACGCCGACCGCGGCCTGCTGCTCGTGCGCGGCTCCGTTCCGGGGCACGAAGGCAGCCACATCGTGGTCAAGCCCGCTGCCAAGACGCCGAAGTCCAGGGCGCCGGCGAAGAAGTAAGGGGACCACGCGATGGAATTGAAGCTGATCAACGACCAGGGCAAGAGCGCCGCCACCGTCGCGGCGTCCGATGCCGCGTTCGGGCGTGAGTTCAACGAGGCGCTCATTCACCAGATCGTCGTCGCCTTCCAGGCGAACGCGCGGCTCGGTACGCGCGCGCAGAAGGCGCGCGGCGACGTCAACCACTCGCACCGCAAGCCGTGGCGGCAAAAGGGCACGGGGCGCGCGCGCGCAGGCTTCGCCGGCAGCCCGCTGTGGCGCGGCGGCGGCAAGATCTTCCCGAACTCGCCGGACGAGAACTTCACGCAGAAGATCAACCGCAAGATGTACCGCGCGGGAATGGCGTCGATCCTGTCGCAGCTCGCGCGCGAAGGGCGCCTGTCGGTCGTCGAGGACTTCCGCGTCGACGCGCCGAAAACCAGCGCGCTCGCCCAGAAGGTGAAGGGCCTGGGGCTCGACCACGTCCTGGTGATCACCGACGGGGTGGACCAGAACCTCTACCTCTCCGCGCGCAACCTGCCCAACGTCCTGGTGCTCGACGTACGCCAGGCCGATCCCGTGTCGCTGGTGCGCTCCAGGAACGTGCTGCTCACGCGCAAGGCGGTCGCCAAGCTCGAGGAGATGCTGGCATGAGCGCGCCGGGCCGCCCCGCGGTGTTCACGTCAAGCGCGAATCCCTTGGCGCGCAGCGTCAAGGTAGTCCAATGAGCCTGCCCGGCCGCCCGAAAGGCGAATTCACCGTAGTGCGTAGCACGGAGGTTGCCTGATGAGCGCGCTCAACCAGGAACGGCTGCTGAAGGTCCTGCTCGCGCCGGTGGTCTCGGAGAAGAGCACCTTCGTCGGCGAGAAGGCGAATCAGTACGTCTTCCGCGTCACCGACGACGCCACGAAACCCGAGATCAAGGCGGCGGTCGAGCTGCTCTTCAGCACCAAGGACAAGAAGGTGCAGGTGACCGGCGTGCGCGTCGCCAACGTCAAAGGCAAGCACAAGCGCTCCGGCAAGATCGCCGGGCGGCGCCGCAACTGGAAGAAAGCCTACGTGAGCCTGGCCGCCGGCCAGGACATCACGTTCCAGGCGACGGAGTAGAGCGATGGCACTCGTCAAGGTCAAACCCACTTCAGCCGGTCGGCGCGGCTACGTCAAGGTCGTCACGCCGGGACTGCACAAAGGGCGCCCGGTCGATGCGCTGGTCGAGAAGCAGACGCGCAAGGCGGGCCGCAACAACTACGGCCACATCACCACCCGTCATCAGGGCGGCGGGCACAAGCAGCACTATCGGATCATCGACTTCAAGCGCAACAAGGACAGCATTCCGGCCAAAGTTGAGCGGATCGAGTACGACCCGAACCGCAGCGCGCACATCGCGCTGCTGCTCTACGCCGACGGCGAGCGCCGCTACATCATCGCGCCGAAGGGCATCGCCGCGGGCGCGCAGCTCATGAGCGGCCCCGAGGCACAGATCAAGACAGGCAACACCCTGTCCCTGCGAAACATCCCAATCGGCACGACGATCCACTGCATCGAGCTGCAACCGGGCAAGGGCGCGCAGCTCGCGCGTTCCGCGGGCGGCTCGGCGCAGCTCCTCGCCCGCGAAGGCAGCTACGCGCAGGTGCGCCTGCGCTCGGGCGAGATCCGCAAGGTGCACGTCGACTGCCGCGCCACGCTCGGCGAGGTCGGCAACGAGGAGCATTCGCTCGAGCAGACCGGCAAGGCTGGCCGGGTGCGCTGGAAGGGCGTGCGCCCGACGGTCCGCGGCGTGGCGATGAACCCGGTCGACCACCCGCACGGCGGCGGCGAGGGCCGCACTGGCACCAAGCGCGATCCGGTCTCGCCGTGGGGCAAGCTCACCAAGGGCTACCGCACGCGCAAGAACAAGCGCACGCGCGGCATGATCGTCGCGGCCCGCCACAAGAGGTAATCAGACATGTCCCGTTCGATCAAGAAAGGCCCCTTCGTCGACCACCACCTGCTCAAGAAGGTGGAGACGGCGCGCACCGGCAACGACAAGCGTCCGATCAAGACCTGGTCGCGCCGCTCGACTGTCATTCCCGATTTCGTGGGTCTGACGATCGCTGTGCACAACGGCAAGCAGCACATTCCCGTGTACATCTCCGAGAACATGGTCGGCCACAAGCTCGGCGAGTTCGCGCTGACGCGCACGTTCAAGGCGCACTCGGCGGACCGGAAGAGCTCCGCGCCGGCGGCGCCGGCACGGAAGTAAGGAGGCAGCGAGAATGCAAACCCAGGCCAAGCTGTACGGCGTGCGCCTCTCGGTGCAGAAGGGCAGGCTCGTCGCGGACATGATCCGCGGGCAGTCGGTCGAGAAGGCGCTGAACATCCTCGCGTTCGCACCGCAGAAGGGCGCACGGATCATCAAGGGCGTCCTCGAGTCGGCGATCGCCAACGCCGAGCACAACGACGGCGCCGACGTGGACGAGCTGAGCGTGACCGGCATCCTGGTCGAGCGCGCGGCGATCATCAAGCGCTTCCAGGCGCGCGCGAAAGGCCGCGGCAACCGCATCAGCAAGCCGACCTGTCACATCTTCGTGACGGTCGGGGACAAGGCGTAAGGAGCGAGAGATGGGACAGAAGATTCATCCGATCGGTTTCCGCCTCGCCTTCAACCGCAACTGGAGCTCGCGCTGGTTCGCGAGCGGCAAGAACTTCGCCGGCATGCTCAACGAGGACCTGAAGGTACGCGCCTACCTGAAGAAGAAGCTCGCGCACGCCTCGGTGAGCAAGGTCATCATCGAGCGGCCGGCCAAGGATGCGCGCATCACCATCTATAGCGCGCGGCCCGGCGTGGTGATCGGCAAGAAGGGCGAAGACATCGAGCACCTGAAAGCGGAACTCCGCAAGCTCCTCGGCGTGCAGATGGTGCACGTGAACATCGAGGAGGTCCGCAAGCCCGAGATCGACGCGCAGCTGATCGCCGATTCGATCGGCCAGCAGCTCGAAAAGCGAATCATGTTCCGCCGCGCGATGAAACGCGCGATGCAGAACGCGATGCGCCTGGGCGCGCAAGGCATCAAGATCATGAGCGCCGGCCGCCTGAACGGGGTCGAGATCGCCCGCACCGAGTGGTACCGCGAAGGTCGCGTGCCATTGCATACGCTGCGTGCGGACATCGACTATGGCTTCGGCGAGGCGAAGACGAGCTACGGCGTCATCGGCATCAAGGTGTGGGTCTACAAGGGCGACGTGCCGGCCAAGGGCGAGCAGCCCGTCGCGGCGGCGCCCACCTCGTCCGAGGAAGAGTCCCCCGGCCGCCGCTTGCGCCGCGCGCCCGCGCCGCGTCCCGCGGCCCGGCCCGAGGCCGCAGCGCCCGCGCCGAGTGAGGTCAAGCCGAAGCCGGCGCCCCGCGCTCGCGCGAAGAAGGCCGAGGGGGATGCCAAGGGTGCCGCGCCCGCACCCGCAGTCGCGCCCAAGAAGCCCGCGCTGAAGCGCGTCGTGAAGAAGTCGACCGGAGGCAGTAGCGATGCTTCAACCAGCTAGAACTAAGTACCGAAAGCAGCAAAAGGGCCGCAATTACGGCGTCGCGACGCGCGGCAACAAGGTGTCGTTCGGCGAGTACGGCCTGAAGGCGACCACTCGCGGACGTCTGACGGCCCGCCAGATCGAGGCGGCGCGGCGCGCGATGACCCGTCACATCAAGCGCGGCGGGCGCATCTGGATCCGCATCTTTCCCGACAAGCCGGTCTCGCACAAGCCGGCCGAGGTCCGCATGGGCAACGGCAAAGGCAACCCCGAGTACTTCGTGGCCGAGATCCAGCCCGGCAAGGTGCTCTACGAGATGGACGGGGTGGACCTGGCGCTCGCCAAGGAGGCGTTCGCGCTCGCCGCGGCCAAGCTGCCGATTCGGACCATCGTGGTCCAGCGCCATCTGACGTGAAACACGCTGCCGCAGGCACCGGGTTTCCCGGGATTGGGGAGCGCGAGGGGGGGCTGTGGCCCCTCGCATCGTGACAACTGGGGTGACGCATGAAGCCGAGTGACCTCCGCGCCAAGGACGAGACGGCGCTCAACAAGGAACTGCAGGACCTCCTGCGCGCGCAGTTCAGCCTGCGCATGCAGAAGGCCACGCAGCAGCTGACCAATACGAGCCAGATCCGCAAGGTCCGGCGCGACATCGCGCGCGTGCGGACTGTGCTGGCCCAGAAGGTGAGGGTGAAATGACGGCAGAGACGCAGACGGCGGCGCGCAAGAACCCGCGCACCATGACCGGGCGTGTGGTGAGCGACAAGGCGGACAAGACCGTCACTGTGAAGGTCGAGCGCCGCGTCGCCCACCCGCTGTACGGCAAGGTGATGATGCGGACGAAGAAATACCACGCCCACGACGAAACCAACGAGTGCAAGCATGGCGACCTCGTGACGATCGAGGAATGCCGGCCGCTGTCGCGGACCAAGACCTGGCGGGTGACCCGTCTGGTCGAGCGCGCCAAGGCGATCTGACCCGCGCGAGGGTTGCGGGGAGGCCACAAGTCCCCGTATAATTGCGCGTTTTTCCGCCGCGCCAGGTGGCGCAGGCGGTCCTGCCCGGACGGGCTCCAACCCGGACGGGCTCCAAAACTGACCGGCCGCTTCCGTGTTGGAAGGTCGGGAGAAGTTGGAGACGAGAAAATGATCCAGATGCAGACGGTGCTGGACGTGGCCGACAACACCGGCGCGCGTTCGGTGATGTGTATCAAGGTGCTCGGCGGCTCGAAACGCCGCTACGCGAGCATCGGCGACGTGATCAAGGTGAGCATCAAGGATGTCGCGCCGCGCGGCCGCGTGAAAAAGGGCGAGATCTACCACGCGGTCGTCGTGCGCACCGCGAAGGGGGTGCGCCGCCCCGACGGTTCGCTGGTGCGGTTCGACGCCAACGCCGCGGTGCTGCTGACGCCCAAGTTGGAGCCGATCGGCACCCGCATATTTGGTCCGGTGACGCGCGAGCTGCGCACCGAGCGCTTCATGAAGATCGTTTCGCTCGCGCCGGAAGTCCTCTGAGGAGGCCTGCACCGATGAACAAGATTCGCAAGGGCGACGACGTGATCGTCACCACCGGCCGCGACAAGGGCAAGCGTGGCACGGTACTGCGCCGGATCGACGACGACCACGTGGTCATCGAGGGCGTGAACCGGGTGAAAAAGCATGTCCGCCCGAATCCGATGAAGGGCCAGACCGGTGGGATCGTCGACAAGGAAATGCCGATCCACATCTCCAACGTCGCGCTCTTCAACCCGCAGACCAAGAAGGCCGATCGCGTCGGCTTCAAGACGCTCGAAGACGGCCGTATGGTGCGGGTATTTAAGTCGAACGGCGAGATGGTCGAAGCGTAAAGAGCGCACAAAGGGGCTGGGGCTGGGGCTGGGGCTGGGGAAGGGTCGGGATCCTTCCCTTCCCGACCGGGCCCCTCGTTGATCCTCCAATTCAGATCGAAGTATCGAAACCACCATGGCACGGCTCCACGAGCACTACCGCGAGAATGTCGTCCCCGAGCTCACCAAGAAGTTCGGGTACACGAGCGCGATGGAGGTCCCTCGGATCACCAAGATCACGGTAAACATGGGGGTCGGCGAGAGCACTTCCGACAAGAAGATCCTCGACAACGCGGTCGGTGACCTCACCAAGATCGCCGGCCAGAAGCCGGTCGTCACCAAGGCGAAGAAATCGATCGCGAACTTCAAGGTTCGCGCCGGCTATCCGGTCGGCTGCATGGTTACGCTGCGCGGCCTGCGGATGTACGAGTTCCTTGACCGGCTGGTCACCGTCGCGATGCCGCGCATCCGCGACTTCCGCGGCGTGTCGCACCGTGCGTTCGACGGACGCGGCAATTTCACCCTCGGGGTGAAGGAGCAGATCATCTTTCCCGAGATCGAGTACGACAAGATCGACACGCTGCGCGGGATGAACATCAGCATCACCACCACCGCGAAGACCGACGAGGAGGCGCGCGCGCTGCTCGCCGCCTTCCGCTTTCCGTTCAAGGCCTGAGGGACTACTACCCATGGCGAAACTTTCCGTGATCCTGCGCGAGCAGAAGCGCCGCAATACGGTTGCCAAGTTCGCGGGCAAGCGCAAGGCGCTGTTCGTGATCATCAACGACGCCAAGGCGTCCGATGAGGACCGTGCCGAGGCGCGCGTCAAGCTCGAGAAGCTGCCACGCAACGCCTCGCCGGTGCGGTTGCGCAACCGCTGCGCGCTGACCGGACGTCCGCGCGGCTATTACCGCAAGTTCGGGCTGGGGCGCAACAAGCTGCGCGAGATCGCGATGCGCGGGGAGATCCCGGGCCTCACGAAGTCGAGCTGGTAACGCGCAGGTAACTGAGGCAAGCGGAGGTCCACATATATGAGCATGACCGACCCGGTCGCCGACATGCTGACTCGAATCCGCAACGCGCAGGCGTGCGGAAAGATCACCGTCGCGATGCCGTCATCGAAGCTGAAGGGCGCGATCGCGCAGGTGCTGAAGGACGAGGGCTACATCGAGGGCTTCGTGGTGAAGCCGAACGACGGCAAGCCCGAGATCGAGATCGCGCTGCGCTACTACGCCGGAGCGCCGGTGATCGAGAAGATCGAGCGGGTGAGCCGCCCCGGGCTGCGCGTCTATCGCGGCGCGCAGGACATCCCGAAGGTGATGAACGGCCTCGGGGTCGCGATCCTGTCGACTTCGAAAGGCCTGATGACCGACCGCAAAGCGCGGGCGACCGGCATCGGCGGCGAAGTCCTCTGCATCGTGGCGTGAGGTAACAGACGATGTCGCGCGTTGGAAAACTTCCGGTGCCGCTCCCGAAAGGGGTGGAGGCGAACGTCGCCGCGAACGCGGTGTCCATCAAGGGCCCGCTCGGCACGCTCGCGCTGCCGCTGACGAAGGACATCCGCGTCAAGAAGGAGGGCGACGCCCTCGAGATCGAGGTCGCGAACGACTCGGACCGCGCCGACGCCATGAGCGGCACGGTGCGCTCGATCATGGCGAACATGGTCACCGGGGTGACCAAGGGCTTCGAGAAGAAGCTCACCCTGGTCGGCGTCGGCTACCGGGCCCAGGCGCAGGGCGACAAACTCAACCTGTCGCTCGGTTTCTCGCACCCGGTGGTGCACCAGATGCCCAAGGGCGTGAAATGCGAGACGCCCACGCAGACCGAGATTTTGATCAAGGGCATGGATCGGCAGCAGGTCGGCCAGGTCGCCGCCGAGGTGCGCGCGTACCGGCCGC
>Ga0315278_10000812_pt1 | contig 26971 bp, 20 predicted proteins | sample YL17G06_0_MG_FD_203880 | JGI IMG/M metagenome (GOLD analysis project Ga0315278, IMG submission 203880) | Sediment microbial communities from Yellowstone Lake, YNP, Wyoming, USA - YL17G06_0 | ecosystem: Environmental > Aquatic > Freshwater > Lake > Sediment | place: USA: Wyoming | collected... | reverse complement strand
ATTCTTTTTCCTCGATGGTGAAGAGGTTGTTGTTCCCGGCAAGCCGGGAGATGATATGAAAGGACCCGCAATCTTGTGAGACCCAACGTCTTTTCGTTCGTGGCATTTTCAACCTTCCTTGCCCTGAACTTTTTTTTATGAACCAGCGGATTGGGCTCACCCTGTATTCTGTCTTAAATATATTGTATTGAGATTAAATTGTCAATACCTTTTTCAAATTTCTTCTCATTTTTTTGAGTGTCCCCTATCCATTAATGGAGTTCCGGATAAAATTGGAGAGTTGGACGCGGTTCTTGATGTTGAGCTTTCGATAGATACTATGAATATGGAGTTTTACCGTGGATAGGGAAATGTAAAGCTGGTCGGAAATCTCCCGGTTACTCTTCCCCCGGCTAATCAAATCGATGACTTCCCGCTCTTTTTTGGAAATATTGTATTTAGCGAACACTTGTTGGAGGGTCGTACCGTTCTCCTTTAGTGACGGGTGTTCCCTGATATCTTTTTTCAAATAACGACTGAGGTAGAGAAGAGCCGGCAGAATATAGGATATACTCAAGAAAATCAGCGCCGAACCACCGATGACGACGAATACACCGGCCAGGTTAAAGACCAATAGTCCCAATAACCAGAGAATCCCGAATCCCATGAGCGCATGCCTTTTGGCCGCATCTTTGATCTCTCTCGACCTGAGGACCAGGTAAGCCATGGTATAAAACCGGATAACGATTCCCGCCATGTCGGCCGATTCTACTACCATAAAATTGGTAAACTGGATCTCCCGGGTATTTAAGAGACGGAGAAAGAACAGCAAAGCCACGGCTAAGTAAACACCCCAACTGGAGAAGTAAATCCATTTAAACCGGGCGGACAGCTTTTTATCCAGCATCTCATTTACAAATTTAATCATCAGGAACAAGCTGATGATCGCCAACGGCCATAATACGAACACAAAATTGAACCCGGAGAATTTCGCCATCTGCCATTGGCTGAGCGCAACCAACCCCAAAAGGGTTTTCAACACGATCCGGGTCACGAAATTACCCGCACTGAACAAGATTACAAAGTAAAACAGTGTTGAGAGATAGGCCTGCGGGTATTTTCTTTTCATCCCGAAGACCACGGCAATGTTAACCGCTGCCAGGATCCCGAAGAAAAAATAGAAAAAAATCGTACCCGAAGTCATACCGATTTTATACCATCAAATCCCCAAAAAGTAAAGAATCCATGCATAAAACTAAAGTACAGTTTTCAAGAATTAACCCAAAGTTGTATTGAAAAACAGGAATTTAAACACTACCCTTCCTGTGCAGTGAAAATTTAAAATATGGAGGAATAAAAAAATGATTAATAAAAAATTGATCGTCTTCATTTTAATGTTGTTGTGGATACTGGGGAATCTTGCTTTTCCCGCCGGTTCCGATAATCCCGAAAACTCACCCATCCTGGCAGGGTTGAAAAAACCGGATATGATGGCCATTGACGGTAAAGAACTCTATGTCATCGAAGGCGCGTCCATTTTCGTATATTCACTCGACGATTTGCGCTTCCTGCGCAAATTCGGAAAAGAAGGAAACGGGAAAGGCGAACTCCCTATTCCCTTTGAAGGCGCAAACACCATCCGGCTTTTCCCCGCTTACCTCCTGGCTGAAAGCGAAAGGAAATTAATATTCTTCTCCAGGGACGGCAGCGTCATCAAAGAAAGGTCTAAGCCCTGGGAAGCCATTCAAATCACACCGGTAGGGAAAAATTTCGTTTCTGAAAAATATTTCCATGATACCGATACCAATATCCAGTACATGAAGATCATGCTCTATAACGAGGATCTGGAAGAGATAAAGGAAATATACAGGGAGAAATGGTTCCAGCAGTATAGGACCCGGGACAAGAAAAATTTTCAAATCGAGTTGTTCAGTGATTACTTAAATTTTGAAGTCTATGACGGCAAGATTTTCGTTGAAAAAAGTCCGGGAGGTTTTCTTATCGATGTGTATGACAGCGAAGGGAATAAATTGTACTCCATCCAAAAGGAATGCAAAAAAGACCGCGTCAGCGAAGCCGATAGAACCGCGGCTTTTGCCCGGTTGAGGAATGACAACAAGGCCAAATTGATGATCAGGATAATGGGCAACTGGGAGGAAGTATTAAAACGAATGAAAGTGGTCTATCCAACGTTTAAACCGCCGATATGGGACATTGAAATCGATAATGGGAAACTCTACGTCCAGACATTCAAACGAAAGGAAAACAGTGACGAATTTATCATCATGGACCTGGAGGGAAACATTCTCCGCACCGTATATCTACCGGTGTTCCTGCGGCCGGGGGTGGAAGAGAACATATATGGCGTTCGGTATCAAACATTTGCCGGCGATAAATTCTATTATTTAAAAGAAAACAAAGGCGCCTGGGAGCTGCACAACGCACAGATAAAATAACTTTGATTTCTTGTATGTCCCCTTTTTCTCTTGCTTTAGTGAGCGAATCGATGGCAGTGTCTGCCCTTTTCACAGTCTTGCGATTTCGACTATGGGCAAACCCGAAGTTTCTGCAATAACCGCGATATCGATACCTTTTTCTTTTAACTTTTTTGCCATTTCCATGGCTTTATTTTTTGCGCCTACTTCTTTTCCAACTTCTATTCCCTCTTTTTTCCCTTCCTCTATCCCTTCTTTTTTCCCTTCTTTCTTCCCTCTCATCTCACCCACTTTATAACTGGATTCATACATACTGGCTTGATAATGTAGGCTCTCAAGATATGCTTCGTACTCGCGGCGTTCTTCCTCAGACAATTTCATAATGTCAAGCTTTTCTTTGGCTTCTTTCAACCCCCTGGCGGTAAATTCATCTTTGATTATTTCATTTTTAAAAAAATATATCCACTCATCGATGGTATTCCGGGCAATGTCATCAAACTGGTTGATCTTGAGTATGTAGTATTCCGGGTAAATATCCGCTATTTGTTCGGTTTTGTAAAGTTCCTGCTGGCCGCTGTTGAGTTTCAGGATATCTTTTTTATTTAAACCGATAAATTCCGTTCTCCCCTGGTAGGCGTAATCTTCCCCCTGGCCCAGGTCGAAATACACCAGGCTGATGGAAATGACTTTCCTGATCCTGGAATAGGGCATGCCTTTCTCCATATATTCCAGTAAGAGCTTGGAGGCGCCGAAAAGTATGCGCTGCAAATAATCGTATTCTGTTTCGCGCTGCACTTCGACGATGATTAATTCCTCCCTGGAATTTTCCACCAGTATATCCACGCGGTTCGTTTTATCGTTCTTTGATTCGCGGTTGCTTTCGCTTTCCAGCAGGTTTTTGATTTTGATGTCATCGTGCAATAATTCGCTTAAGAACCCTTCGAAAATAACGAAGTCGGCTTTATTCCGCAACAACTGCTTCATTACCCAATCAAAACTGACTAATCTTCGTTCACTGCTCATTGTTTATTTCCTCTAGGGTAATTAATAATACATTTTGCTGCTCAAGTCAACTGTTTCCGGAAACAATTCGCTTTTTCCTGTCAAAAAAATAGCCACAAAGGCACGAAGGCACAAAGAAACACCAGGGGATTTATTATAAATAAAGAATGGAAAGGGGACACTCAAGTAATTTTTCTTCCTTTTCGCAATTCCGACTCAGCTTTTGATATATTTACCGTCACCATTCTATTCACGGAAAAATAAAATTATCATAGTTCAGATGGAAAGTCAAACCATTTTTGATTTTCCCGACCTAGCCCAAAAGAAACCAAAGGTTTTTTGTCTGATGATTATTTTTCCTTCTGAAGACCACTTCTCTCAGGTCATTTTTTTGATTGTCCCCTATCCCTTCCACAAACTTTTGTCAAAAACCGCGTACTTAGCTTGAGACTATCCGAAAAGTCATGAAGATTTTGATATTTACTATTGTAGGGAACAGGCATTGCCTGTTCCAACGGTGCATTTGAGGAACAGGCAGTGCCTGTTCCCTACCGATTTGCGCCCCGCGCGATACCTTTTCGGATAGGCTCTAGCTTCCGCGCCGCGAACTTTTCACAAAACACCGCATATTTCCATCCCGCGCCAGGAATTTTGTTTCCACATCGCTTATTTTTGCCTCCGCCCCTCGAATTTCTGCCAAAAACGCCGTGCTTTTCTTTAAAATCCCGTGCATTTGACTCGGCGCCTCGTGCTTTCCGCTAAAGCCCGGCGCATTTGATAAAAACCGAGCGCGTCGTAGAAAATCCTGGCGCGTTGGCCAAAAATTTAACGCGCTTGTCTAAAACCGACCGCGTTGGTCTCCGCACCGACCGCATCGTGGAAAAACTGACCGCACCGTAGAAAATCCGACCGCGTTAGACTCCACACCGACCGCGTCGCAAAAAAACCGACCGCATCGTAGAAAATCCGACCGCGTTAGACTCCGCACCGACCGCGTCGCAAAAAAACCGACCGCATCGTAGAAAATCCGGCCGCGTTGGACTCCGCACCAACCGCGTCGTAGAAAAACCAACCGCATCGCAGAAAATCCGACCGTGTCGGACTCCGTACCAGTATTTATTGATATTTCCGGGTGAGAAAAGCGGAAATTTGTCTGTCCCTGATTTTTGCACCTTTGCGGCGGAGATTTTCCCTTCCGCGCCAATAATATTTGTTAAAAACCGCCAACGTTTGTCATAGCACCTCGCTCTTTTTACAGGAGCCTTTTATTTTCATTCCGCACCACAAACTTTTGTCAATAACCGCGTACTTTGTTTCCGCGCCGCATATTTTTGCCTCCGTACCCCGCGCATTCCTCTAAATCTCGTGCATTTGCCAAAAATCCCGTGCATCTCTCTAAAATCTTGTGCATTTGAAAAAAATCCCGTGAATGTGTCCAAAATCTTGTAGATTTTGCTCCGCACCTCGTGGGTTTCTTCAAAAACTCGTGGATCCTTCAAAAATCCCGTGGATTTCTCTCCGCACCTCGTGGATCCTCCAAAATTCCCGTGGATTCCATTCCGCACCGCGTGGATTCCGCAAAAATCTCGTGGATTTGTCTAAAATCCCGTGGATTTCGCTCCGTACCAGTATTTATTGATATTTCCGGGGAATAATATTAGCCAACCGGCAGTTATCCGATTTATATGGTTAATCAATCGCTGAGACATGAAGGGGCCCCCCTTCGGGAGGGAATGTTTGAGTGGGGGAAAAAGGACAGGCAATCATGACGGCTCGCCGTGGCCCTAATTATTAACACGTCAAATCTTGACATTTTCTGGCAAAAAATAAAAAAATAGCCACAGAGGACACGGAGGACACAGAGTTAAAAAAAAACTTCTCTCTGTGCTCTCTGTGCGCTCTGTGGCTAAAATTCTTTTTGGTTCCGGCTAGTCCGGGCTAGGACCATGAAAAGTTTGCCGCCAAGAGACGGCGCACCAGGACGCCAAGAATTTTTTTACAATAAACCTCTTGGTGTTCCTTCGTGCCTTCGTGCCTTGGTGGCTATTTTTATAACTGACGGGATGCGGGGAGATTGAACGCCCCAACTATTGACAATGACCCCAGGTATGTGAGAAAATGGGACCTCAATCGTTGATAATTACTAATTGTCAATTGTCAATTGTCAATTGTTAATTGTTAATTTTTAATTTTTAATCGATGATAAAGAAGGAGGAAACATGCCGAAGTGGATATTGGTACTAACAATTTTGATTTTCATGGCCCCTGCTTTTCCCAAAGAACTACCCCCGGCCGGCGTCGTCCCCGCCGCATTGGAAACAGCAGCGGAACGCTCCAATTATGAACAGACTTCCACTTATGATGAAGTAATGGATTTCTTGTTCGAAGCCCAAAAAAGGTCGGACAAGATTAATATCATTCGATTTGCCACTACGACCGAAGGTCGAATGATTCCCCTGGCGATCATCAGTAACGAGGGGATTAAAAGCCCCAATGAATTAAAATTAACGGCCAAACCCGCGGTTCTAATCATGGCCAATATCCACGCCGGGGAAGTGGAAGGCAAAGAAGCTATTCAAATGTTGATCCGGGAAATTGTTGCCGGCCAATGCGGGGATATCCCGGATAACCAGGTCATACTGGCGCTTCCGATATTTAACGCCGACGGCAACGATAAGTTTGGGAAAAACCGGCATGACAACGGCCCGGCCCAGGCCGGGGTCCGGTTCAACGGCCAACAGTTCGATTTAAACCGCGACGCTGTCAAATTGGAATCCCCGGAAATGCGGGCGCTGATTAAATTGTTCAATGAATGGGATCCGGTACTGACAGTGGACATGCATACCACCAACGGTTCCTATCACCAGGAACCGGTCACTTATTCGCCCCTGTTAAGCCCTAATTCCGACCCGAAATTGGTGGACTATATGTGGCAGAAATTTTTCCCGGCCGTGACGGAAACCTTAAAGAAAAAATACGGCTTTGACTCTGTTCCGTACGGGAATTTCATCGACCGCGAATTCCCGGAAAAAGGCTGGGAAAGCGAAGCCTATGCGGCGCGCTATGTCACTAATTACGTGGGCCTGCGAAACCGGTTCAGCATCCTGGACGAAAATTATTCCTATGCGGATTTTAAAACCCGCGTGATGGCTTCTCTCGGTTTCATCAAAGCCATTCTTAATTATACCCGCCAGAACATCCGCACAATGCAGCAAATGGTCGCGGCCGCCGATATCAAAACCCAAACCGGTTTTTACAAAGAAAACTTCGCCCTGGAACATAAAGTGGAAAAATTAATGGACGTTACCGTTAAAAGCTATGTATTTGAAAAAGAAGCGATAAAACCCGAAGACCGGGGCAAATACCCGCCCTGGGTCAAAGATTTCATTATGAAAAAAACCGATGTCTTAAAGGACTATAAGGTGGATTATTTTGCCAAACCCGTCCCCACCCGCGGCGTTTCGCTGCCCGAAGCTTATATCATTTTACCTTTTCATGATGAAGTGATTCAAACCTTGAAAAATCACGGCATCTCGGTGGAGAAGATTCGCAAACCTATTCAAACGACGGCTGAAAATTTCGTCATTGAAAAGTTGGAATTGGCCGCGGAACTTTTCCAGGGGCATGTTTTCTTAACGGTGAAGGGCCGCTATGCCGGCGTGGAAGTCACTATCCCGGCCAATTCTTATTTTGTCTCCATGAAACAACCCCTGGCCCGCTTAATACCTGCCATGCTGGAACCGGAATCGGAGGACAGCCTTATCGCCTGGGGATTTTTCAACCGCGAGATCGTGGCCCAGTGGACCGGCCGTCCTAATTTATACCAGGTTTACCGGTTGAATAACCCGGATATTCCTATTGAGAGATTCCAGGAATAAGGGAATAATGGCGCCCCAAAAAGAAGAACTCCCAGGACATGGGGAATCGAAATTTGTGACCAACCTGTCCTGGGTATTGGTGGGGTTTTTCGGATATTCCACCGTTACTTCGCTGCTTCAAACCGTTGTATTTTTTTTCAAACCTCCCCACGATTTGCTCAAAGAGTTCTCCGCGATCTTTGCAAGCATGGCCCCCATCATGGATCATCTACCCCCCGCCTGGAAATATAGCCTGGAGCATATACACCTTTTTACAGCGGCGTCGTTCATCCTATCTCTTATCACACTGATTGCTTCCTTTGCCTTTTTAAAACGCCGGGACTGGGCAAGAGTTTATTTCGCCTTATTTTTGCTCGTAACCATTGCGATCAGTGTAGTTGGTTTCCTTTTCCGCCGCATGTTCCTGTTGGAAATCCCCGCGGACCCTGAGTTAGGCATATTGATAGAGTCGATTAATCGAATGCTCAATCTATCCTTTGCCGCCATGGTCATTATTATTATTGCTTCCCACGGCTGGCTGGCCTATAAATTATTTTCAAAAAATGTTAAGGATGAATTTCGACGCCCTTAATTATTAACAAATAAAATTCAAAACAAATTCAAAACAAAACAGCCCACGAATGGCACGAATTTTCACGAATTATTTTTGTCCACAGATTTTTTTTCCGCTCTTCCTCTCTTCCGCGCTTCCTCGCTTCCTGTTTTTCTTCATCATTCATCATTCATTCCAACGGGAATATCAATTTACTTTTCCATCTGGGTATTTCTTTTGTCTTATTAAGATGGTCGATTAACAGGAGCGTCATCTTGACGGTCTGCTTCATCCCTTCCAATTCCCATTGGGGATCGAAATCATCCCGCACAGAGTGGTAATCGGTTTTCCAGAAACGGGTGTATTTTTTCTCGCCGGAATCGTCGTTCTCGCCGGCGGAAATCCATATGGCCGGGATATTGTACCGGGCAAAAGGAAACTGGTCGGAGCGGTAGAAAAATCCCTGGTTCACCAGGGAAAAATAGGAATAAGTCAACCCTTCTTTTGCCAGGATGATCTTTAACATATCTTCCAGCGTGGAAAATTGCCCGCCGATGGCCATAAAATCCGATGTTTTCCCCCACACGGGGGTGGCTTCGAAATTGATGTCGGCGATGATGTTTGTCCTATCGGGGGTATTCCGGACATAATACTTTGTTCCTAATAAACCCGATTCCTCGGCATTGCAGGCCAACACTACCACGGTGTAATATAACTCTTTTTGAAATTCCTTTAAGATTTTTGCCGTCAGCATCATGGCTGCCACGGCGGAACCGTTATCGATGGCGCCGTTATAAATATTAGTCCCGTCTTTACCGGCGCTCATGCCCAGGTGGTCGATATGGGCGCTGATGACGATCTTCTTTTCCGATTGACCGGGGATTATTGCCACTACATTATTATTTGTTAAATCGCTGAAACTGTTTTTCCCGTTGACTTTAATGGTGAAACCGAGGTCCACGGGTTTGAAGTTCCGTTTCAGGGATTTTTCGTACAATTTATCCAGGTTGATTTTTTTGGATTCCAGTACCTTCCTTAAACAAGATTCTTTAATCCAGGCCCTGAGTTGCAGGTTATTGTTAAGGTCCGCTTCCAGGTACGGTTCTTCGCCGGACCAGGAATTTTTGACCACGTTCCAATCGTAGCCGGCGGATTCATCGGTATGGATCAGCAAAATACCGGCGGCGCATCTCCTGGCTGCTTCTTCCACATGGTACATCCAGCGGCCGAAATAGGTAAGGACTTTGCCTTCGAAAATACCCGGGATAAACATACCGGGATCATTGACGCGGGCGATGATAATTTTATTTTTGACGTCCACATTCTTAAAATCATCCCAGTTCCACAAAGGGGTGGCGATGCCGAAGCCCACGAAAATTGCCCCGGCTTCCAATTGGAATTGGGTTTCCTCCCTGGGGAAAGAGCCCACCACATCTTCCGGGTAAGTTAAGTCGATCCCCGCGGCATTAACCGATAATTCCTTTAGGATAAACCCTTTGAGTTTAAAGGGTTGTAAGTATCCATTGGCAAAGGCGGGGTCCAGGTTCATGAATTTGAATAGACTCCGGATATACAATTCCGCCAGGTTGCCGCCGCGTGCGCCGGGGGCCCGGCCTTCCAGCAGGTCGTCTCCCAGGAACTCGACGATACTCTGCATCTCTGCTTTTGAAAGATTGTTTATTCTTTCTTCAAGGGTAATGGGAATTAATAAATTTGAGAATATTAAAACGCTGAAGAAGATAAGGGTTATTTTTTTCATGTTGCTTCCTCATTCGAATCGGACTCTGAGTTCATGATTTCCAGGGCTTCATCGTAATCTCCGGGGGAAACCATAACCTGGACTTCTCCCAGTCCGTTCATGGTAATGCCCATCAAGCGTCCGGCGCTCTCGAATTTGAGTACGCAGGGGATTTCGAAACTTTCCAATTTCGACTTGATGATTTCTGCTTCCATCAAGCCTTCCACCACAATCAGTTCTTTTAAATCGTTTTCGTTTTCCATAGGGTTATGATATCGCAAAAAGAAATTTTTTTCAAATGAAGAGACCAGGGGGGGACCCACACAAAAACTTTTATTTAAACAAAAATTTTTGGGGGTCCAGGGACCTTTTTATAAAAAGGTCCCTGGTGGCCGAAGGCATTACATCTTAACGACAATACCTGCCCAGGTGAACCCGGCGCCGAAAGCAGACATTAAAAGATTATCGCCTTTTTTAAGGCGTCCCTGTTTCCGGGCCTGGTCAAGGGCGATGGGAATCGTGCCGCCGGAAATATTGGCAATTTTATCGATATTTATAAAAGTTTTTTCCGGGGGGATGCCGGCCCGTTTGATTGTCGCATCGATAATCCTGATATTGGCCTGGTGGGGGATGTAAAGATCGATATCTTGGCTGGTTAAATTGGCCAGTTCGATGGCTTTCATGGCCGCTTCCTGCATCCGCAGCACCGCGTGTTTGTAGACTTCATTCCCTTTCATATGAACCGAATGCAATTTTTGGCTTACCGATTCCGCGCTGGCCGGGATAGCGCTTCCGCCCGCGGGTTGGATCAATAAATCGCCCAGGTTGCCGTCGGCGCCCCAATAAGTAGAGAGAATCCCCGGCTCACTTTCGCTGGCGCCCAATACGACGGCGCCGGCGCCGTCGCCGAAAAGAACGCAGGTATTCCTGTCCTCCCAATTGATAATGCGGGACATTATTTCCGCGCCCGCCACCAGGACATGCCTAGCCAGACCTGACTTAATAAAAGAGTTAGCCATGATCATCCCGTAAAGAAAACTGGAACACCCGGCGCTGATATCGAAAGAGGGAATCGGTTTGATCCCCAGTTTTTTCTGCGTCCAGTTCCCCGTGGAAGGATACGCATTGTCCGCCGAAACCGTACCGACAACGATCAAATCGATGTCGTCCTTATCGATCCCTGCATCCGCAATCGCTATTTCGGCGGCTTTCATTACCAGGTCGGAGCAGGCTTCATTTTCCGCGGCAAAATGTCTCTCTTTGATGCCGGAACGTGTACTAATCCATTCATCAGAAGTATCGACTAATTTTGCCCAATCATCATTGGTCATTACCTTTTTAGGTAAATAAGAGCCACTTCCTAAAATAATCGTGTTGGTCATTTTACATTTTCCCTGAAATAAAGAAAGAATACCTGGACGCCCAGTTCCCTATCGTCATTCACTTCCGGGTTCAATGCGGAGGGGATGAAGGTTTTATCGGTTTCAATGGTAAACCTGAATTCATCTTCAACGCCCATCATGCCCGGCGCGATAACATATTCCTTTGAAAACTTGGAGGTTTCCGGTATGAACTCTTCCAATACTTTATCATTGATTTTTAATATGATTTTTTGATCTTCGAACTTTGCTTTATCTACCCCGCCTATTATCTTGAGTAAACACTCTTTCCTGGGATTTTCGATAATGCAGGCCGCTTTCTTTGAGGTCCATCGCCACGTTCTCTCATCTTTATTCTTGAGGTTCAAATCGGTCTCGGATTGATACCAGCCCTCATCGTAAACAACTTCCGGCGCAATCGAGGACGCCGATTGGATATTGATGGATTTTTGAAATAACTGTATTTTGCTGCCCTCTACTTTGGGATTATATATTCCCACCGTCAGCTTAATCACTTCATACCCCTCGAAATCGATATCGAACTCATCGAGAAAACGGGGGATAAATAACACCCGTGAGTAGCTTATTTTGTCTCCTTTTTTCCATTGGGAGAGCTTTTTCTCCGGTTGATGATCATCCACCAACAGCATTTCTTTGTTTTTGACCCGCCAGAAATGAACGAAAAGCCAGTAGTCATCGTTTAATCCCTGGAACTTATCGGACAAAGTGAATTCAAAGTTCATTTTCACGTAAAGGGAATCGGTGACGGTTTCCGGTAAAAGGGTGAGGTTTAAATTAATGCCCCGGGTATCTGTTTTTTCCCCGCAGGCGGACAAAAAAACAAGAGTCAAAACAAGCACTAGCAGGATACATAGATTCCTCTGCTTCATTAAAAGCCTCCTTGAGAAACATTCAAATATAACTAGTAAATAGTTTTATCACATTTAGGCGAATAAATCAAATGATAATGGCCGTAAATTTCAATAAAAAAAAGGCAGCCCGCGCATGCACCCGAGCGGGCTGCCTGATCTATCGGTATAATCGTGTTTATGGAAGTAACTTATTTTTTATTGCCGTCCACATCTTCATATTCGGCGTCGATGACTTCGCCTTCATCTGCCGTGGGGTTGGCGTTGGACGAACCGGCGTCGGCGTCGCCCGGCTGCCCGGGACCGCCCTGTCCCGGCTGACCCGCTTGCGCCCCGGCCTGTTTGTAAAGCTCGGTGGATAATTTGGCAGTCACGTTGTTGATATTCTCAATCTCGGCCTGGATGCGCTGTGGGTCTTCACTGTTGACGGCTTCCCTGGCTTTTTTTACCGCATCCTCCACTTCCTTAATCATATTCTCCGGGATTTTTTCTTTGTTCTCTTTGATGAGCTTTTCCGTGGCATAAGCCAACTGGTCCAGTTTATTCCTATTTTCAATGGCTTGTTTTTTGGTTTTGTCTTCATCGCTGTGTTTTTCCGCGTCTTTCACCATCCGTTGGATTTCATCTTCATTCAATCCGCTGGAAGAGGTAATGGTAATGGCCTGTTGTTTGCCGGTGGCCATGTCTTTGGCAGACACATTCAGGATACCGTTGGCGTCGATGTCGAAAGAGACTTCGATCTGGGGCACTCCACGGGGGGCAGGGGGCAAGCCGGTTAAGGTGAATTTACCCAATGTCCGGTTATCGCGCGCCATTTCCCTTTCACCCTGCAGGATATGGATTTCAACGCTGCCCTGGTTATCGTCGGCCGTGGTGAAGATATCGGTTTTCTTGGTGGGGATGGTGGTGTTCCGTTCGATCAGTTTGTGGCCGATCCCGCCCAGGGTTTCGATGCCCAGGGAGAGGGGGGTGACATCCAGGAGCAGGATATCTTTGGCTTCGCCGCCCAGCACGCCGCCCTGTACGGCAGCCCCGGCCGCTACCACTTCATCCGGGTTCACGCTTTTGTTGGGTTCTTTGCCGAAGTATTCCTTTACCAGGTCCTGTACCCTGGGGATTCGTGTGGAACCTCCCACCAGGATGATCTCCTTGATGTCGGCTAGGTTAACGCCGGCGTCTTTGACGGCCTGTTTACAGGGACCCAGGGAGCGGTCGATCAGGTCGCCCACCAATTGTTCGAATTTCGCGCGGGTGAGCTTCATCACCAAATGTTTGGGGCCCGAGGCGTCCGCGGTAATAAAGGGCAGGTTGATCTCGCTTTCCATGGTGGAGGAGAGTTCGATCTTGGCTTTTTCCGCCGCCTCTTTTAACCGCTGGAGTACCATTTTATCTTTGGAAAGATCGATGCCCTGGTCTTTTTTGAATTCTTCGATGATCCAGTCGATGACCCTCTGGTCGATGTTATCGCCGCCCAGGTGGGTATCGCCGTTGGTGGATTTGACTTCGACGATGTTTTCGCCGATTTCCAGGATGGAGATATCAAAGGTCCCGCCGCCGAAATCATAGACCGCGATCAATTGGTCTTTCTTTTTATCCATTCCATAGGCCAACGCCGCTGCCGTGGGCTCGTTGATGATTCGTTTGACATCCAGGCCGGCAATGCGGCCGGCGTCTTTGGTGGCCTGACGCTGTGAATCGTTAAAATAAGCCGGCACCGTGATAACAGCTTCGGTAACAGTGTCTCCCAGGTAATCCTCGGCGGCGTCTTTTAACTTCTTTAACACCAGGGCGGATATTTCCGGGGGCGAATATTGTTTGCCCATGATTTCAATCCGGGCGTCATCTTTTGTTCCCCGGACTATTTTATATGGCACCATTTTACTTTCTTCGGTAATTTCGCCGTGCCGTCTTCCCATAAACCGTTTGATGGAATAGACGGTATTTTCAGGGTTGGTAATGGACTGCCGCTTGGCTACCTGGCCCACTAAGCGTTCCCCATCTTTGGTAAAGCCGACGACAGAAGGGGTAGTTCGCCCACCTTCGGAATTGGTGATAATCTTGACCTCCCCTTTCTCCATTATTGCCACAACTGAGTTCGTTGTTCCTAAGTCGATTCCTATAATTTTTCCCATTGTTTAACTCCTTTGTTCGTAATTTTGTTTGTTGGATATTTATAACACATTTTTTTTAATTTGTCAACATTTCAATCAGATAAATATGAGTGCGATAATATCAAATATACCGATTTTACGGCATAAAAAGCGCTGTGGAAGCCATAGAAAAGATAAAATGATGAATGATGAAGAAAAGATAGAAGGGCTAAAAATTTGACTACCCCATAAGTTCTTTTACCTTGTTTCCATTTTTTGTACTTGAATCTTTTTTTCCTGTATTTTATAATTCGAACCGGAATTCGAAAAATGATCCGATTAAAAGGAGGAAATCATGGGTCGTAAAATGAGAGTATCGATTTTAGCGGCGATGTTTATCGGTTTCACCTGTTTTGCCTTTTCGCAGAGCTCCGTAGGAAATGGCAAAGCAAGCGGGACCGATTTTACGGTTAGCAAGTTTGCGGTCGGGACCGGCGTAGAAAACCGGGAACTGAAAGGTGAAACCCAGTCGTTCCCGGCAGAGACGGAAACCGTCTATTGTTTCCTGGATGCTAAAGATATCGCCGCCGATATCCAGGTTGTTTTCGTTTGGTTTTATGATGAAAAAGAAGCGAATCGAACCACCCTTACCTTGAAGCAAGGTTCACGGTGGAGAACCTGGGCGGCAAAGGGTGTTGCCGGGAAGAAAGGCGACTGGAAAGTCGAGTTACAGTACGCCAGCGGCGTAGTAGTGAATTCGCTTCCATTTAAAGTCGATTGATCTTATCCTGTTTATTGAAGAAACGAGCGGCGGCGTTATCTATTTTAAGTAAAAACGATCAATCTCTCTACCCCAGGGGCGAGAGGTTTTTTTTACCTGGCGTTTAAAACCCTCCTACTGCTTGTAATGAAAGAGGGGTGGCAATTTGCCCCCACCCTCCGGCAAGCTTAGAATCCAATAATTTAGACTTATCTTTAATATTTGGTCTCATTTTTTAGACCCCCGGAATTCTAAAATAGCGTTGTTTCGTTGTTTTTGAGCTGGCATGTCTTATGCGTACCAAATATTATTAAGGAGGTGTAGAATGAAATCTACCAAAACAAAACAAATGTTTCGGATAGGTGTTATACCTATCATTATGGTTTTAGGTTTAGTGTTAATCAGTTTACCGGGCCATGGACAAGCATCATCAAATGCATACGATATTTACTTCTCTTCCGACAGCGAAGGCCCCGGTATTTATGTAACAAACACAAGTGGGGAATTTGTTAGAAAGCTGACATACCTGGACTATGGCATGATACCTTCCAGCATGTGTATTTCAGGTGATTTTTCAAAAATTGCCTACCAGGCATTTGTAATAGGGGATACAGATAGGAATATCTACCTTGTGGATAATGCCGGGATACAAGAAATCAACCTGACAACGGCGAGTGGTGTCAGTAATCAAATGTCTGAAGGTCCCCACTTCTTTTATTCTGATTGGCTATATTTCGCTTCAGAAAGAAGCAACGGCAATGGATGGGTTGAAGCATATAGGGTTCTCAGTAACGGAAGTAATGTACAGCCTGTTTCTCCCATTTATTCGATGTGGGATCCCTCAACCATGTCCCCCGATTATTCATATCTCCTTTTGGAGAATGCGGATAATTGGAATCTTCATAGTCGACTCTTTATCGCAAACCCCGATGGTTCCAACCGGCGATTGATTTATGAATCTCCGGGTTATTTTGGCAGGATGCGCGGTTCAGCATGGCTGCCGAACTCCAACAAGATTTTGTTTTCCGGGGGCACCCATGACGGCAACCACGGCCTGTTCATTATTAACCCGGATGGCGCAGAACTCAGAACGCTAGGATTTCCCAGTGCTAATAACTGGCCGTTTGGCCAATACCGGTGGGGCATGATAGTGAAGTTTTATACCAATGATGGCCAAAAAGTCGTTTTCTCCGCCAATCCCACCGGTAATTTTGATATTTACATCCAAAATATCGACGGCTCCGGGCTAACTCAACTTACTACGGGCGCAGCCGATGATAAGAATCCGATCGTCACTCCCGACGATCAGCAAATACTCTGGATAGCCGAAAGCAGTGGGATGCGTTCTCTATGGATCATGAATATCGATGGTTCCGATAAAAGGGAAATACGGGAAGATCTGGGGTATGTCGAATCATTTGTTATGGGAGCACAAGAATCCAACAATCCGCCTACCGCGATATGCAAGGATATATCCAGGGATGCCGACCGGTATTGCCAGGCGTTTATCGGTCCAGCCGATATCGATGGAGGTTCTTATGATCCGGATGGAGATAATATCGAACTTACCGTGGACAACCCCGGCCCATTCTCAATAGGGGCGCACATTGTCAAATTAACCGTCACGGATGAACATGGGAAATCGGATACTTGCCAGGCAACAGTGACTGTCCTGGATAAAATTCCCCCGGTTCCTGATTTAGCAAGCCTACCGACAGTGTCAGGTGAATGCTCGGCGGAAATTAGTGTAATTCCTACTGCAACAGACAATTGCGCCGGAAAGATCGATGGCGTCACCAATGACCCGCTCAAATATACAACGCAAGGAACTTATACTGTCGCCTGGACTTATAATGATGGAAACGGAAACATCGTCACTCAAACCCAAACGGTCGTTGTGAAAGATGTCACGGCGCCGAATATTGAAAATATTAAAGCAAATCCGGGTGTTTTATGGCCGCCGAACCACAAAATGGTTCCTGTCACCGTAAATGTTACTGCCACCGATAATTGTGACCCTAACCTTGATTGCCGGATTACTAGTGTTGCCAGTAATGAGCCTGTAGACGGTTTGGGCGATGGAGATACATCACCCGATTGGGAAATCACTGGGAATCTTTCTCTAAAATTGAGGGCGGAGCGATCCGGGACGGGAAACGGGAGGATATATACCATAACCCTGTTATGTAAAGATGCTTCCGGCAATAGTTCAATGCGCAGTATCGATGTACTCGTTCCCCATAATAAAGATTAAAAAAAATTCAAATAGCGGACGGGTCGCATTCCCCATCTGCGATGGGGGGCGACCCGTATCGTAAATAATTAATAATTCGTTGTTCTTCATTAAAGGAACTTAGCCCTTAACAGGCTTTCACTGCCCAGCAGGCCTGTACTCATAAAATACTTCAATCTCCCGATGGAAAACGTTTTCCTGTAAAATATTCCTTCGTTGACCCATTCCCCGGCTGCATCCATGCATCCTTTTAAGTCTTTATCGATGGATTGGAAGAATTCAAGACAGCGGGTTCCCCCTAACAAACGTTTGTTGAAACTCAACTTGACGCCGAACATAAACCCTTCTTGCTCGAAATCCGTTAATAATTCGCTGTTCATACGAATCGATAGAATATGGGCCGAGGTTTCGTCGAGTTTTTTTAAATCTTTCATATGAAAGAACATGCGGATGGTCTGGGAATTACTTTTCTGGATAAAATCAATCTTTTCCGGTAGAACTACTGCCTTGCCGTACCTGCGTTTTTTTGCCAGTTGCGAGTAAAGGCTGAGGGTGGTATTCTTCTCCAGGCGGTAATAATAATATCTATCCAGGTAGCGAATCCGCCAGTCCTTTGAAATATCGATCATCAAATCTTCGATATCGTCCCATAACTCTTTGCCCACAAAATAGGCGCCGATAACCGATACGATGGATTCCACGGTAAACAGATCCACGGGTTTTAAAATGAAAAAAATCACTGTAATCAATATGCCCAGGAAAAGTCCGAAGATATTTTTGAAAGAATTTTTAATTTTCGCATAGGCCGATTTTTGGCTTGCGATGATGTCGTTGACATATTCTTCATAAGGGTTAAATTCGAAATGCCTGGAGAGAATTTTCCGGCTGTAGGGATAAACGATAATATGGCATTCCACGGAGTCGCATTGTTTTAACCGGTCGAGATGCATCAGTTCGACATCATAGATATCCGGCACAGCCGGGTTTTTTTTCACCCGGATGGTATCCCGATAAATACAGTCTTGTAATTTCATGCTTAAATCGTCGCTCGTATAATCATTTTTAACTCCGTTAGCCACCGGGACAGAAATAGGATGGCGTTATCTATTGTAACTAAAAGCGATCGATTTGTCTACCCCATCATCGGGAGTGAGTCATTCGTGGGTCAATCTTTGGGTGCGCCGCGACGAACTTGAATATCGAACCCGTTTATATTATACTATTCCCATGATTAAAAAAGCGAAACGTTATTTCAATACCTCAGGCCCCAACATCCCGGCAAGACACTATACATTAGAACGTAAAGATCTAATAGAAAAAGGAATCCAACTGGTGAAAGGCGAACGTTACTTCACCATCTGGGCTCCCCGCCAGACCGGGAAAAGCACTTACTTCAGGATACTGGCTAAAAAATTGGAAACCATCGGATACCGGGCGCTCCATATCAACGTGGAAAATTTTAAAAGCGCCACTGAAAAAAGTCTCTTAACCTTCATAGCCAATGAATTCAGGGAAACTCTACAAATCGAATTGAAAGGCCGTCTTTTTTCAGATGTGTATGATGAACTCAAGCGGGTAACGGATCGAAAAATCGTCCTGGTTATCGATGAAATCGAAGGTCTCAATGAAGAGATTTTCAATCAATTTCTCCATACCATCCGCAATCTATATCATTCCCGGGAGGCCCACAGTTTGAAATCCGTCATCCTGGTAGGGGTCAGTAATATCGTTGGTGTGGTGCAGGATAATGCCAGCCCATTTAATATTGCCGATAACCTGGATGTCCCCTATTTCACCGATGAAGAAACCTTCGAGCTGCTCCACATGCACGAGGAAGAGACCGGCCAGTTGTTCCACCGGGAGGTCAAAGAAAAAATATGCGCCATTACCGCCAACCAACCCGGCTTGGTCAATGGGTTTGCCTACCAATTGGTGGAACGGTTCCCCCAGGAAGAGATGATCGATTATGACGATTACCTGGTGGTAGAAGATTGGTACCTGACCGAAGCCATCGATAAAAATATCGCCAACATTATCAATAAAGCCAAACAACACCGCCCGTTCCTGGAAAAGCTCTTATTCACCGGCGAGAAAGAGATATACCAGGTGAACGATGAAAAAATAAAATTCCTTCATGCTCACGGTCTCATCAAAAAAGATAAAGAGGGATACGTGGAATTCTGGGTGCCCATGTACATGAAGGCCGTTTACTCCGCCTTTTACCCCTACAGCAATGGCGAAGGCCGGCTCTTTTTCCGGCATGTGGATTCCTATTCTCTCCTGGATGAAGGGGGCCGGATCGATTTCGATAAATTGATCGATAATTATAAAGACTACGTCAAACGGCGCAGTTTTAAATATTTCCGGGAAAAGGATCCGCAAACCGGCAAATATATGAGTTTAAAAGAAGCCGCCCTGGCTTACAGTTTCGAAACCTATATCCAGGTATTTCTCCAGGAAGTAAACGGTAAAAGTTACCTGGAGCCTCATTCGGGGCTGGGTAAATGCGATTTGTTGCTCAACATCGGTGGAAAAGAATACGTCGTAGAGTTTAAAGTTTATCAAAGCCCGTCAAAGTTTGAAAAAGGCAAAGAGCAGTTGGCCTACTATGCCAAAACCCTGGGATTAAACGAGGCCGTTTACCTGGTTTTTGTGCCCAATACCGTGAAATTGGCCGGCGTCCGGGAGCAAAAGCAAACCATCGCCGGGGTGGTCATTATTACGTATATAGTTCTATACGATGAAGAGAAAGATTTTTAAGCCGGGGAAAATAAACAAAAGTTTTGATCAAACTTTTTCAAAAGTTTGGCCCCCGGCAGGGGGATTTAAGACCGCTCACCAAAAGACGTTTGCATTCCTATTTTGCTTATGATACAATTCTATTCAAGGACATGACGATAAGGAGCTAAATATGAGAAAATTTTCATCCTATGGCCCGGTCGATACGGAGATGAATTATTATGCCTCCAGGGAAGAACTAATTGAAAAAACATACAACAACCTGGTAGGCGAGAATCCCAGAAAAGGAGGTCATTATTTCACGGTCTGGGCGCCGCGCCAGGCCGGCAAAACCTGGCTCATGCAGCAAGTTCTCTTCCGCTTACAAAAAAATCCCCGTTTCCATACGCTTAAAATAAACCTGGAAATCCTTAAACGCAAAAAAAAGGTCGGCGACATCATCAAAATCATTGCCAATGAAATCGGCGAAGGATTGGATAAGACCTTTAAAGGCATCGATGACGAGTATAAATTCCAGGAAATCTTTAAAAAAGGGGTACTGGATAAACCCCTTATCCTGATCCTGGATGAATTCGACGCCATCGATGAGATGGGGATAAATACTATAGTCGGCGCGTTTCGAAATATTTATATCCACCGGAGCGATGAGAGTAATAAAACCACCGACAAAAAAACCTATCTGCTGCACGGGGTTGCATTAATCGGCGTGCGCAGCGTCCTGGGCATCGAAAACGAGAAAGGCTCACCCTTTAATGTCCAGCGTAGCGTCCGTGTTTCCAATTTGACCTTTGAAGAAGTGGAGGGAATGTTCAAATGGTATGAAAAAGAAAGCGGCCAGGGGGTGGAAGACGAAGTAACCAGGGCTCTTTATGATGAAATGCGCGGCCAACCGGGCTTAACCTGCTGGTTCGGCGAACTGCTCACCGAAACCTATAACCACGACCCGAAGCAGCCCATTACTATGCGTAATTTCAAAGAAGCTTACGGTGCCGCTACCCACATCCTCCCCAACAACAATATCTTAAACCTCATCAGCAAAGTGAATAAACCCCCTTACGACGAAATAGTCATGGAATTTTTTAAAACCGAAAATAAAATCGAATTCAAATTCAACAACACCGGCATCAATTATTTATACATGAATGGGGTTATCGATCAAGAGAAAGTGGCCGACGATGAGTATTACCTTAAATTTTCCTGCCCCTTTGTGCAAAAATGCATTTTCGATTATTTTTCCAATCGTTTCTTCAGTTACCTGGGCCAGTTGATCCACCCACTGGACGCCATGGAAGACGCCGTGGATGAAGAAAATCTTTATCTCCCCAATATCATTAAACGCTACCAGGCTTATCTAACCAAAAACCAGGGAGTTTTTTTCAAGGATGTCCCCCGGCGCAAGACCGATATGAAAATTTTTGAAGCCATTTTTCATTTTAATATATTTCGCTACCTGTACGATCTACTGAAAAAACGCGGAGTGGAAGTGATACCGGAATTTCCTACCGGGAATGGGAAAATCGATTTGATATTGAAATACCGTAAAAACACGTATGCACTTGAATTAAAAAGTTTCTCGGATATGTCCGATTTCCGGCAAGGCATCGAGCAGGCGGCGGAATACGGCAGAAAGATCGGCTTAAAAGAAATCTTTTTCGTGATTTTCGTGGAATTAACCCCGGCAGAGGTTAAACAACTGGAAAAAGAAGTGGAAAAAAACGGCGTCAAAGTGACGGTATTGCCGATAGGGATTTTATAATTTTGTAAAAGAAATAAAGCCCACTTCCTTACAGTGGGCAACCATTTTCTCGATTAGAGTTGGGACCTGAAAATTTGACTGTCACTTAAGTTCCCAGGAAATCATTATACCATTCATCAGCTTCTATTGAACTATTGAAAGATTCATTTTTTTTAATCCTTGACATTTCTGTTCAGGGTGATTAAAATTAATAATAGGAATAATGGGTACAGTGTGGATGACTTAGAAAAGATTTTCGCTATTTTCAAAGAGGATGATTGCCTTGCTTTTCTCGGTGCAGGGGCAGGGTCGGAGTTTATCGATTCCCAACAAAAAATCGTTCCCGGTCTTCCCAGGGGGGCGGAACTGGCTAAATCCCTGGCCGATCGATGCAGTTATCCCTTTACACTCAACGGCGACCTGGCGAAAGTAGCGGAATATTTTCTATATAAAAAGAGTGGAAACCGCAAATCACTGGAAGAAGCCGTACAGGAAGCGATTCAAAAGCCCTGTTGTCCCCCTCGCCCCATTCATACGGTGCTGGCGCAGTTGAAACCGGTTAAGATCATCATTACCACTAATTATGATCGCATGATCGAAGAAGAGGCGCAAAAATACCGCCGCCTCACCTGGCATTATTACAATCGATTCGGTTCGGATAACGCCCGGTTTGATCATTCCCCGTCGATTAGACCAGACGAAGTGGTGGTTTATAAGATGCACGGCACTATTGAGATACCCGAAACCATGGTTATTTCCGAATCCGATTATATCTATTATCTCACACACATCTATGATCGTGAAAGAGGTATTCCCGATTTTTTCAGGAAAACATGGCTCCCTTACTGCAACCTGTTGTTTTTGGGGTACAGCCTGGAGGATTGGGATTTCAAGGTTATATGGGAAGGCATGCTTTCCGATTACCGTTTATTAAACCCGTTTAAAAAAGCGTATGCGTTGGTCAGGGATATGGATGACAGTAAAATTGAGTATTGGAGAGATAGGAATATCAAAGTGATTAAGTATGATCTCACGGAATTTTCAAAGGACCTGGCAAAGCAATTCAACCTGGAGATCCCGCAGCTCGGGATAACGCGGGGAACTGCGGGAACCAGGGGAACCGGGGGAGGTTTATCATGACCGGCGTACGCGCCCGCGTTCCGTTCCCGGGACTCAATTATTATGGTTTCGAGGACGCCGATCTCTTTTTCGGCCGCGAAGAAGAGACCCGTAAAATGGTGGGTGAAATCCTTTCCACCCGTCTCCTGGTGTTGTTTTCACCTTCCGGTTCCGGCAAGACTTCGCTTATCCAGGCCGGTGTGCGGCCCCAACTGGAGAAATTGGGTTATAAAACCATTTATACCCGGATGGAAAATGAACCGATACCTTCCCTATGTCATGCGGTGGCCGGGGAACTGGATATACCGGTGGGTACTGTGTGCGGGCAGCAGCCCGACCTGCACGATTTCTTGAAACAAGCCGCGGCGCAAGCCGGTAAACCCCTGGTGATTTTCCTGGATCAGTTCGAGGAGTTTTTTATTGTGTACCGGGACCGCCCGGATTTGAGGGCTGAATTTGTTCGCCAGGCGGCGCGCATCAGGCAGGATGATTCGTTGCATGTTTTCCTGGTCTTATCCCTCCGCGAGGATTATTTTGCTTCCCTTCATGAGTTCTCCGAAGCCATTCCCTCGATTTTCCAGAACAATGCCAATATCCGGTTGAAGCCTTTTTCTGATGAAGCCGCGCGCCGCGCCGTGGAAGAACCCCTCAAAGCTGTTGGATTCTCTATAGAGGAAGGATTAACCGATTTATTGGTAAGGGATTTAAAGAAGACGCATAACCGGGAAGAAAAAGATTTAAGTAAAACGTTAGTAGACCCTGCCGCGCAACCCGATCCGGGTATCGAGCCCATCAAATTGCAGATCGTGTGCAGCGAATTGTGGAACCGCGGGGATGAAACCCACTCCCGTATTTCCACAGCGGCGTATCAAGCAGGCGGGGGTGTGGACTCTATCGTTAACCGGTTTATCATGGAACGGTTGAAGAAGATTTCCCGGACCAGGCGGAAGTTGATGGAACGGATATTTAACGCTTTAAAAACGCCGGATAATACCAAGCGGTATCGTTCCATCGAGGATTTGACCGCGCAGTTGAATATCAAACGGAAGAAGCATTTCAAAAGATTGTTGGGGCAATTGGAGCAATTGGATATCCTGCGCCGGGAAGAGCGGGGAGGAACCACCTGGTATGAATTCCGGCACGATTACCTGGTGAGGGAAGTCATTCGCTGGATGGAAGAAAGAAGGGAAAAACGAAACCGCCGGCGTTTGAAGATTGCCGGCTTCCCCGGTATACTCCTTTTCCTGGTGCTGTTCATATATTTTTTTATCCAGTACAACACCTATTATGCAGAATTTACAGATAAGGATTACCCCGATCAAAAAGTTGAAATCGTTATTTCTCGTGGGTTTAATCCTTTTAAAGAACGCATTTTCACCGGTTATTTTAAAAATGACTTAAAAGGTTTACCCTCGGAAAATGCTGTGAAAAACAGGTTGAAAATCTCTTTTTGGGATAAGAATGAATGGAGTGGCATCGCCGATGTTCTTCTGAAAGTAGAAGGAGGGGAGTTTCTTTATAAGATCGGGAAGACTGTCGATGGTTTTAAACTATTTAGAGAAGCATTGAAGGCTGGGGATAATGTCGATGAATGTTTTGATAAGCTTGCAAAAATTGGTCGTTTCGACAGCCGTGCGATCGACATAGTGATGGAGGCAATGAATGATAAGAATTTGCCTGCCACGGTTCGCTATTACGCCGCGCGAGCCCTGGGGAATATCGGCAAACCGGATAAAGTCGTGATCGAGGCGTTGGTTCAAGCGCTGAAGGATGAAAATTCGAACGTTCGCTATTCCGCCGCGCAAGCGCTGGTAAAACTTGGTAAAACGGATAGTAGAGTAATCGATGTCCTGGTTCAACCGCTGAAGGATAAAAATTGGGATGTTCGCTCTTCCGCCGCGGATGCCCTGGGGAATATCGGCAAACCGGATAAAGTCGTGATCGAGGCGTTGGTTCAAGTGCTGAAGGATGAAAATTCGAACGTTCGCTCTTCAGCCGCGCAAGCCCTGGTAAAACTTGGTAAAACGGATAGTAGAGTAATCGATGTCCTTGTTCAACCGCTGAAGGATAAGGATTGGATCGTTCGTTCTTCCGACGCGCGAGCCCTGGGGAATATCGGCAAACCGGATAAAGTCGTGATCGAGGCGTTGGTTCAAGCGCTGAAGGATGAAAATTCGAACGTTCGCTATTACGCCGCGCGAGCCCTGGGGAATATCGGCAAACCGGATAAAGTCGTGATCGAGGCGTTGCTTCAAGCGCTGAAGGATAAGGTTTGGGACGTTCGCTCTTCCGCCGCGCAAGCGCTGGGGAATATCGGCAAACCGGATAGAGTCGTGATCGAGGCGTTGCTTCAAGCACTGAAGGATGAAGATTCGGGCGTTCGCTCTTCCGCCGCGCAAGCCCTGGGGAATATCGGCAAACCGGATAAAGTCGTGATTGAGGCGTTAACGGCTGTGCTGAAACATTCAGCGTCGGACGTTCACTCTTCCGCCGCGCAAGCGCTGGGGAATTTACTCCAATCCAAAACCGACCTCCAACTCCTCGACATGCTCCAGCATAACGACAGCGGTTACCGAAAAGCAGCAGCCTACGCCCTGGCTGAGAAAAACAAAAATAAGAAAAACCCCCTATCAAAAGAAACCCTCCAAAAAATCGCTGATTCCAGGACCCAAGACCCCCGCCCCTGGGTCAGACTGGCCGCATGGGATGCGTTTTACCTCCTTCATGAAGAGAAAGAAGGGACAAGTGATGATTAACAATTAAAAAATTAAAAATTAAAAACGAAAAATGAAAAAGTTAAAATGGAAATGGAGCCCTTCGGGCAGTGAGGACAAAAGGGGGCAGACAAATCAATCGGGTATAGAAGAGTGGCTGTTAATCTCAGGGTTAAAATTACGGAGGGATCGACACATCCGGTTTAGGCTATCGGAATATTTTATGGCTTCTTCCAATTGCCAATACTTATATAGAAAGGAAATCAATGTCTGGTTATAAAAGGGACCTACTCTTGCGGTGCTCCCTTTCCTGGGAAGTAGATCGGTTTGAATATCTTTTTTCCTTGAACGACGAGTAAGCTCAAGAAGAAACTTTTTGGGATCCGGGACCTGCCTATCGATATCCTGCGGTATAATTTTAGGCTCGATTCCTAAAAATTTAGCAAATGAACTGCGATCTGCCATTACCCATGCCTCCACTTCCTTTACGGCCACCCGGAACAATAAATTGGGGTGTTTCCCGTTTGGCAGCCATTCTCTGATCAACGCCGGGGCGCATTCATTTTCGTCCAGGTCGGTTAAAACGATATAGGGAATTACTTTTGCCGCATTATTGAATCCGGTGATTCTTTTTTTAATATAACTGCATCCGGAACTGGATGTCTCTCTTTTTAAATCCGGGAAGATATTCTGAATGAAGAAATGACTGCTGGATTGGTCTAATATTTTTTTTACCATTTCTTTGCTGAGGTCATCTTCGATTACAATATTTACAGGGATCATTTCACCCACTCCGAAATATTAAAAAAGCCTCCCTGTACGAATTTTTCCGGGTTTGTGACAGGAATAACAACTTCCGATGGGACAAAACCATTTTCCAGGAGCGCCCTAATTTCAATGTCATCGCTAGCCCGGGTAATTTTTGTTCCTTCTTTTTCGGGGTAGAACAATAAAATTTCCTCACCCCCAATACCCGGGTCTGAAAGTAAGTCTGGGCTGTGAGTACTAATGATTAACTGCTGTTTTTTCTTTTTCGAAGTCTGGGAAATAAGTGATGGAATTTTTTTTACAATAAAAGAATGTAAAGAAAGTTCCGGCTCCTCCAGTAAGACCAAAGAACCGGTTTCAAGGAGCGACCATAAGAAGCCAATCAAGCGTAAAGTTCCGTCTGAGAATTGATCTTCTTGTTGTTTCCCGGCTTTGGGACGCCAATGTTCATACAACGCTTCCAGGTGAGGCACCCCCCGGTCGTCCTTTTTAATCGATAAGTTTTTCAGTTGCGGTACGGCAGTTTGCAAAGCTTTTTCAATTTTTTTAAGTCTAGCCCCCTGGGTTTTCGCCGGGGTTTCAACGATACTTTCAAGGAAATGGAATCCAAAAGCATCTTCCTCTTTAGGTATACTGGTATTAAAAAAGATTTCAGGTCGCCGCAAAAGTTGTGGAATGATGTGGAAATAACGAACCTGGTAAAAATAATCGTAGATGTCTCTGAAAGTTAAATTTGAATTGATTTGTTCCAGGTGAGTCTGTGTCAAGCGCCAATCATCATCTTTATCGTCTTTATCCGGACGTTCCAATATCTTTACATTGTTTTTCCACACAACTTCCGTGGATATTAATGTTCGTTGTCTTCCTTTACCTTCATATCTCAGGCCGATAAGATATTTCCACTTGGCGTCGCCGCCAGGAGAATCGGAGAAATGAAATTCAAGTTCCACAATGGGATCCTGCCGGGCGGTAAGACAACGGATTTTTGATAACCCCCCCCT
>Ga0315278_10000811_pt1 | contig 26986 bp, 25 predicted proteins | sample YL17G06_0_MG_FD_203880 | JGI IMG/M metagenome (GOLD analysis project Ga0315278, IMG submission 203880) | Sediment microbial communities from Yellowstone Lake, YNP, Wyoming, USA - YL17G06_0 | ecosystem: Environmental > Aquatic > Freshwater > Lake > Sediment | place: USA: Wyoming | collected... | reverse complement strand
CTGTGTCGCAGGACCAGGGCCCGTCGCGCGTGACGTGCCCCCCGAATTCGCCCGCCATGCGTTGGCCTGTCACGGCGCTGTTGGTCTGGGCTGCGGCCTGGGCCCTGTTCGCCGCGCTGAGTTCGATCGCGGTTCCTGCGCTGGCCGCAGCGCTGGCGGCAACGCTGATCGGCGTCTGCGCATGCTCGCGGGCGGCGCTCGCTGCAACCTCGTGGCGCCGGGTTCTGCTGGCATCCGGGTTTCCGCTGTCGCTTGCTGCCAGCGGCCTGTGCGCAGCGCTGCCGGCGTGGACCTGGTTGATTCCGCTCTCGATGCTGGCGGCGCTTTACCCGCTGCAAGCCTGGGACGACGCACCGCTGTTCCCCACGCCGCGCGGCGCATTGGTTGGCCTGTCTGGTGTTGCGCCGCTGCCAGACGGCGCATGCATCGTCGACGCCGGTTGCGGCCTGGGCGCGGGCCTGCACGAGTTGCACGCCGCCTACCCCCAGGCGCAGATCGTCGGCATCGAGTGGAGCCGGCTGCTGGCCCGGGTCAGCGCCTGGCGCTGCAGGTTCGCGCAGGTGAAGCGTGCCGACATCTGGGCCGCCGACTGGTCGGGCTACGCCATGGTCTATCTGTTCCAGCGGCCGGAAAGCATGGCACGCGCGGCGGCCAAGGCCGCCAAGGAACTTGCGCCGGGTGCCTGGCTGGTCAGCCTCGAGTTCGAAGTTGAATCGTGCAGACCGAGCGCCATGCTGCGTTGCGCGGATGGACGCGGTGTGTTCCTGTACCGGGCGCCGCTGCGGTTGCAGGCGCTTTGACAGGGGTTGTGACGAGTATCGCGACGCGCGCTCGTCCCTGGCAACAACCATAGAGCTTGTCGGGTGTCGACGCGGGCCCGACCCAAAGCCCGACACGCTACTAGATCTCGATCACTCCGCCCGTCATGCCGCGCTCGGTGCTGCCGTCGCGCGCATAGACGCCGCCCGTTCCCGGGCGAGGCATGAGCACGTCGATGGCACGGTCCAGCGCGGAGGTGGCGCGCGCCAGCGATTCGCGCTGCGCAGCGACGGTGGCACTGGCGTGGGCCAGGCGGCGCCGCAGGGCCTCGGGCACCGAGCCTTGTTTCGCCGCAAGGCTGAAGCGGTCGACGGCCTGGGTCAGGGCCCGCTGCAGGCCCTGGCCATGCTGGCCGATCGCCTCGAGATTGCGTTCGCACAAGGCAGTGTTCAGGCTCGCCAAATGCCCTTCCACGCGGCTCAGCGTCGCCTCCAGGCTGTTGTCGGCGCCAGGCTTTCTGGCGCTCGAGCGCGCTTCAGTCATGTGGGGAGCCCGCGAGTCTCAGCGCGCGCTCTTGCTCAGCAACTCGTGGGCGCTGTCGATCAGCTTGTCGGCCACGGCGGCCGGGTTGACGACGAACTTGCCTTGTGCGATGGCCTCGGCGAGGCGCTCGACCTTGGCCGCGTCGAAGACTTCCGAGGTGGGCCCGACGGCCAGCAAACCCGAGGCTGCATCGGACAACTGCACCTTGGCGCTCGCGGCGCTGCGCGTGGTGCCCGCAGCGCCGGCCGTGGCATCGGACTTGGCCCTGGTCTTGGCCTCGGTCGCGACGGGTGTGCCGACAGGTTGTTCTCTGGCTTGTCCGATCTTCATGTGGTTCTCCAAAAGCCTGGCAGGACGAGTGCTTGCCCGACTTGCATTGGTTATCGATCTTCGCGCCGGCAACTTTAAGGCCAATTGTGCAGACATCGCCCAAACCCCCGTCATTGCGTGAGCTCGATCTCTCGCCTGCCCACCGGGGAACCGACGACGACGCGCCCCGAATCGGTTCGCGCCCGCGCCAGCTGGCCCTCGATCCCCAGCGTCAGCGCCTGGCCCGTGCTGACGGCGTGAAATCCGTTGCCGCGTGCCACCAACCTGACCTCGTCGCCCGCCGCAAACCAGACCCGGGGCCGCAGGTGCGACTCGCGCAGCGTCTGCCCTGCCACGATGGCACGCAAAAGCGTACGGCCGATTGCGTGCGCCGGATCGGTGAGCGCATTCGAAACGTTTTCGGCCAAGTCGACCTCGGCTTGAGACAAATCGGTTGCCGCCAGCACAGTGCCGGCCTGCAAGGGCGCCGCGGCCACGGCGGCGATGCCGAAGACCTTGACGCTGACGGGCAAAAAGACGTTCCAGGCGGATGCACCCTGCACGCAGCGTACGCCGACGCGGCTGCGCCCCCACAGACGCTGCGTGCCGGCGAGATAGGGCTGGGTGCGCTCGCACGGCGCCAGGCGCAGGCGCGGGTCGAGCGCACCCACCTGCACCACCACGCGCCGCCCCGGCGCCTGGTGCTGTGCAGCGTCGAGCGCGAACTGCTGGACCTGCGTCGCGATCACCGTCTCGGCCGCGGGCAGCGCCGCCATGGCCTGGCCGAACAGCGAAGCTGCACAGAGCCAGGCCGCGCGTGCGCCCAGCGCGGCGCACGCGCGAAAACCAAGCTGCCGATGCCGATGCATGGGCAGGACTCTAGAGGTTCGCGCTGCATGGGGGGCAGGGAATAGGGCGCCGATCCAGCCTCTATTCCCGCTAATGAATCGTTGCCGCACTCACCAGAATGGCTTCACATCGCCAAAGTGGCGATCCAGGCGCGCCCGACGGCGCCCAGGAGTAGTTGCTCATGTTGAACCGATTGAACGACGCGCTCGACTTCCACGGGCAGGCCCTCGCACTGCGCTCGCAGCGCCAGAGCCTGATCGCGAGCAACATCGCGAACGCCGACACGCCCGGCTACGTGGCGCGCGATTTCGACTTCGCGCAAGCTTTGCGTGAAGCCACGGCGTTCCAAGGAAACGCCGGGCCGCCCCACGCTTCGTTGACACCCTCGGCAAGCACACGCGAGGAAGGGGCAGCCTGGGGGCCGGCATTCTCGGCGGGCCAGGGCCTGCTGCGCACCCGCGCCGGACACATGGCTGCCGGCACCGCAGCGAATGGCGCGCCGCAGCTGACCTATGCCACGCCGAGCCAGACCAGTCTGGACCGCAACAGCGTCGACATGGACCGCGAACGCGCGGCCTTCGCCGACAACGCGGTCAAGTATGAAGCGACGCTGCGCTTCATCAACGGCCACGTCCGCACCATGCTCGACGCGATCAAGGGTGGCCAGTAAACAAGCTCGGAGGCTGAATCATGTCGATGCTGAATATCTTCAACGTGGCCGGCAGCGCGATCAGCGCGCAGAGCCAGCGCTTGAACGTCGTCGCCTCGAACCTGGCGAACGCCGACACCGTGGCCGGCCCCGACGGCCAGGCCTACAAGGCGCGCCAGGTCACGTTCCAGACGCAACTGGTGGGTGCGAGCCAGGACGATGCGGCGTCGGCGGGCGTCAGCGTCAGCACGATCAGCGAAAGCCAGACACCGGGACGGCGTGTGCACGACCCGAAACACCCACTGGCCGACGCCGGGGGCTACGTCACCTACAGCAACGTGAATCCGGTCGAAGAGATGGTCAACATGATCTCGGCGTCACGCTCGTACCAGAACAACGTCGAAGTCATGAACACGGCCAAGACGCTACTGCTCAAGACCTTGCAGATCGGCCTGTAGTCACAAACCAACCTGAAAGGCAGCACCCCATGGTCACGTCACCCGTTTCCAGCGTCATCGGCAGCGCGGCGCTGCTCGATCCCGCGGCCCAGGCAGCGAAGGACGTGCAGGCCAGTGCCGACCGCTTCCTCAAGCTGCTCGTGACGCAGATGCAAAACCAGGACCCGTTGAACCCGATGGACAACGCCCAGGTGACGAGCCAGATGGCCCAGATCAACACCGTGAGCGGCATCGAAAAACTCAACCTCTCGGTGCAGGGCCTGTCGGACCAGTTCCTGCAAATGCAGGCGCTGCAAGGTGCGGCGCTGGTCGGGCGCGATGTGATCGTGCCTGGCAATCAGATGTCGATTGCGGATGACGTGGGCCGTGGCGGCTTCGAGCTGAACAGCGCCGCCGACAACGTCAAAGTCGAAGTCCTGAACGGCGCCGGCCACGTCATCGATACCTTGGGCCTGGGGGCGCAAGGCGCAGGCCGGCACAGCTTCAACTGGCCCGCCAAAGGCGTGCTCGATGGCGCGGGCACGCGCTTTCGAATCAGTGCCGCAAGCGGCGCGACCGCGCTGTCCAGTACCGGCTTGATGCGCGACACCGTGACGGCGGTGAGCGCGAATGGCGCCGGCAGCACGCTCACGCTCGAACTCGCGCGCAGCGGGCCGGTGGCCTACAGCGAGATCAAGGCGTTCAACTGAGCGCGGCACAAAAGTCAACCCCCGCCTTACCCACGTCGCGCGATGCGTCTAACACTCGAGGAAACCCCATGAGCTTCCAACAAGGTCTGTCCGGTCTGAATGCCTCGAGCAAGAACCTCGACGTGATCGGTAACAACATCGCCAACACCAACACCTATGGCGCCAAGGCGTCGCGCGCCGAGTTCTCCGACATGTACGCCGGCGCCCTGGGCGGTGGCGGCAGCGCCGCGATCGGCATCGGCGTGAACCTGATGGCGGTGTCGCAGCAGTTCTCACAGGGCAGCATGACGGCGACGTCAAACCCGATGGACCTGGCGATCAACGGCGCGGGTTTCTTCCAGGTGTCCGACGGCAACAGCCCGACGGTGTATACGCGCAACGGCCAGTTCAAGCTCGATCGCGACGGCCACATCGTCAGCAACCAGGGCTTGCGCCTGCTGGGCTACCCGGCCAACAGCGCGGGAATCGTACTGCCGGGCCTGGCGAGCGCGCTGCAGGTGCCCACGGGAGGTCTGGCGCCGCAATCGACGACGAAGATGGAACTCGAGCTCAACCTCGACTCGCGCGTCGGCACTCCGGCTGCCGCGGCGACGCCGAGCATCGACGTCACCGACCCCACCACCTTCAACAGCGCCACCACGCTGGCGGTGTACGACGCAAAAGGCCAGGACGTGGCGATCACCTACTACTTCCAGAAAACCGCCACCGACACCTGGAACGTCTACATCACCGCGAACGGCACACCTCTGGTCGACGACGGCAGCGGCAACCCGGCGCTGAACACGACGATCACCTTCCCCTCCAACGGCGGCACCCCCACTGCGCCGGTGGGTACGGTGCTGCTCGATATTCCGGCGAGTACGAACACGGCCGGCGCCCAGACGGATCCGATCCTCGGCGTGGAGCTGGACCTGAGCCGCGCGACGCAGTACGGAGCGAACTTCGCAGTCACCGGCATGAGCCAGGACGGCTACGCCGCGGGCCAGCTCGGCGGCGTGCGCGTCGAAGGCAACGGCATCGTCCTGGTGCAATATTCGAATGGCCAATCCAAAGCAGCGGGCCAGGTGGAACTCGCAACCTTCCGCAACCGGCAAGGACTGCAACCCAACGGCCGCAACACCTGGTCGCGCACCCCCGCATCGGGCGATCCGATCACCGGCGCTGCGGGCGATTCGAACATGGGCGTGCTGCAGTCGGGCGCGCTGGAAGAGTCGAACGTCGACCTGACCGCAGAGTTGGTGAACATGATCACGGCGCAACGTGTCTATCAGGCCAACGCGCAGACGATCAAGACGCAAGATCAGATCTTGCAGACGATCGTCAACCTGAGATAGTCGTGACGCAGCGCCTGCGATCGCAAGCACGGTCATCCCGACGCAGGTCGGGATCGGGCGTGCCGCGCAATGAGTGGATCCCGCCGTGCGCCGGGAAGACGGAGCTCGCATGGACCGCATGATCTACCTGTCGATGTCGGGCGCAAAAGCGACGATGCAGCGCCAGGACGTGTTGGCCAACAACCTGGCCAATGTGTCGACACCGGGCTTTCGCGCCGAGTTGCAGGCGTTTCGTTCGGTGCCGGTGGAAGGCAGCGGCGCGAGCACGCGCGTCTTCGCTCTCGAATCGACCCCCGGCCACGACCCGACGCCCGGTGTGATCACGGCCACTGGACGCAACCTCGACGTGGCGATGCGCGGCAACGCGTGGCTCGCGGTGCAAGCGCTGGACGGCACCGAGGCCTACACCCGCGGCGGTGCTCTCGACGTGGCGAGCGACGGCACGCTCACCACGCGCGGCGGCTTGCCCGCGCTGGGCGACGGTGGGCCGATTCAAGTCCCGGCGAACAGCGCCATCAGCATCGCTGCCGACGGCACCGTCAGCGCACGCAACGCGAAAGGGGTCAGCACCTCGGTCGGGCGGCTCAAACTTGTCACGCCCGAAGCGCCCTTGCAACGCGGCGACGACGGCCTGTTTCGCGCCGAAGAAGGCGCCCTGTCCGCCGATGCGACGGCGCGCGTTCAGGAAGGTGCTCTCGAGGGTTCGAACGTGAACCCGGTCGAGGCCTTGGTGTCGATGATCGGCGCCGCGCGCCAGTTCGAGGCGCAGATGAAGATGATCCAGACCGCGCAGGCCGATGCGAATGCGGCCGGCAAGTTGTTGACGATGGGTTGAAGGAACTCGAAGTGACGACCTTCGCATTTCCGGACGCGGCACCTGTCATCCGGGGGCAAGCCGGGATCCACCTTGTGCCGGGCGCTGTCGATCCCGTCTTGCGCCCGGACCACGAAACACGGGCAACCCGCGACACAGTCGCATCCGGAAGAGGGCATACACCATGATGCGTTCACTGTGGATCGCCAAGACCGGCATGGAGGCTCAGCAGACTCAGCTGGACACCATCACGCACAACCTGGCGAACGTGTCGACGAATGGCTTCAAGCGGTCCCACGCCGTGTTCGAAGACCTGATGTACCAGAACCTGCGTCAGGCCGGAGCCAACAGCTCGGAGCAGACGACGCTGCCCACCGGATTGCAGGTTGGCATGGGCACGCGGGCGGTTGCAACATCACGCAACTTCGGGCAGGGCAATTTGCTGCAAAGCGGGAACCCGTTCGATGTGGCGGTTCGCGGCAGCGGGTTTTTCGAAGTGCAGATGCCCGACGGCACCACCGCCTACACGCGCGACGGCGCGTTCCAGGTGAATGCGCTGGGGCAGTTGGTCACGAACAGCGGCTACACCGTGCAGCCCGGCATCACGATACCGGCGAGCGCGCAAAATGTGACGATCGGCGCCGACGGCACCGTCACCGCCAGCCTTGCGGGCCAGGTGGCACCGCAAGCGATCGGCCAGTTGCTGCTCGCGAATTTCGTGAATCCGGCCGGGCTCGAGCCGAAGGGGCAAAACCTGTACAGCGAGACCGCCGCGTCGGGCAGCGCCAGCTCCGGCGCACCCGGTCAGAACGGACTCGGAGCGTTGCAGCAAGGTGCGGTGGAGACTTCGAACGTCAATGTCGTCGAAGAACTCGTCGCCATGATCCAGACGCAGCGCGCCTACGAATTGAACTCCAAGGCGATCCAGACGGCGGACCAGATGCTTGCCAGGTTGGGGCAGTTGTGAAGCGCGTCTTGCAGCGCAGCGGTGACGCGAGCGTGCATCCCGGCCCCGCGTCGGGTATGCAACGGCGCTTGCCCCGGGATGAAGCGCCGGCGAGCGCCAGTGCGGAGCGCCGCGGGAGCCAGCGTGTGCCGCGCGGCTTCGATCCCTGGCGCGGCGTCGCACTTGCCGTCATCGTCTCGCTCGCCGCGTGCGAAACACTCGATGCGCGCCCGCCGGTGGACGTTGCCGAGCCGACTTCGGTACGGCCCGAGGCCGTGGTGCGCCCGGTGGTCAACAACGGAGCGATCTTCCAGGCCTCGCACTATCGGCCCCTGTTCGAAGACCATCGTGCGCGCCTGGTCGGCGACACCTTGACGGTGCAGATCGAGGAGAAGGTGAGCGCAAGCCAGAAGAGCACGAGTTCGATCGACAAGACCGGTGAACTCAGTGCGGGCGTCACGGCGTTGCCGCTGGTCAGCGCCAACTCGTTTGCGCGGGCCGGTGTCGCCGGATCGTCGAGCAATACTTTTGCCGGCAAGGGAAGCACCGAAAACACGAACGACTTTTCAGGGGTCATCACCGCCACCGTCATCGAGGTCTTGCCCAACGGCCACTTGCTGATTGCCGGCGAGAAGCAGATCGGCGTGAACCACAACGTCGACGTCTTGCGCTTTTCGGGCCAGGTTGACCCACGCGTCATCCAGCCGGGCAATTCGGTCGCTTCGGCGTTGATCGCGAATGTGCGCATCGAACACCGCGGTCGTGGCGCGCAGGCAGACGCCCAAGGCATGGGCTGGCTGAGCCGCTTCTTCCTGAACGTATTGCCGATCTGACCACGGGCCAAATCCAACATGATCGCGTTGCATCCTGCCGACAGTGCCCAGCACGCTCCTTGCGGGAGCGATGCGCTGTGGAACGCCGAAAGATGGCTGCGCTTCTCACAAGGAAACGCCGGGCCGCCCCAAGTTTCCTTGAACCCCTCGGGGGGCGGACGACGTATGTCGTCGGCCTGGGGGCGCTCAATAGCGCTTGCCTGTCTCGCAGCTTCAGCGGCGCTGTGGTGGCCGCAGGCGGCGCACGCGGCGCGCATCAAGGAACTTGCGTCGGTGCAGGGCGTGCGCAGCAATGCCTTGTCGGGCTACGGCCTGGTGGTGGGCCTGGACGGTACCGGTGACCAGACGACTTCGGCGCCGTTCACCACACAAAGCATCATCGCGCTGTTGCAGCAAATGGGCGTGACCGTGCCGACGGGCACGAGCATGCAGATCAAGAACGTCGCGGCGGTGATGGTGACGGCGCAACTGCCCGCCTTTGCCCAGCCCGGCCAGGTGATCGACGTTGAGGTGTCGTCGCTGGGCAATGCGAAAAGCTTGCGCGGTGGCATGTTGATCTCGACACCGCTCAAAGGCGCCGACGCACAGATCTATGCGATGGCGCAGGGCAGCCTGATGGTCGGCGGCGCGGGCGCGGCGGCTGGCGGCTCGAAGGTGCAGATCAACCACCTGAGCGCCGGACGCATTCCGGATGGCGCGACGGTCGAGCGCAGCGTGCCAACGCCGCTGCACCAGGGCGAGTTCATGCAGCTCGACCTGAATTCGAACGACTTCAACACCGCGCGCGAAGTCGCGCGCGTCATCAACAAGACGCTGGGCGACGGTCTGGCCCAGGCCGTGGACGGGCGTGTCGTGCGCGTGCGCATGCCGCTTGCGCCGGACGCGCGCGTGGCCCTCATGGCCGACATCGAAAACCTGGACATCGAGCGCGCCGCGCCGGCCGCGCGCGTGGTCGTGAATGCGCGCACGGGCTCAGTGGTGATGAACGGCTCGGTCACGCTGTCGGCCTGCGCCGTCGCGCACGGCAGCCTGTCGGTCACGATCAACTCCACGCCGGTGGTGAGCCAACCCTACCCGCAGTCCATCGGGCAGACGGTGGTTCGCGAAAAAACCGACATCTCGATCACGCAAGCACCCGGCACGCTGATGCAGATACCTGCCGGCACCAAACTCGCCGAAGTCGTGAAGGCGCTGAACTCACTCGGTGCGACGCCGCAGGACCTGCTTGCGATCCTGCAGGCCATGAAGTCGGCTGGTGCGTTGAACGCCGAGCTGGAGGTGATTTGATGCGTCATTGCCGGTCAGCCTGCTGCTCTTCACGGGCCGAGCGCCGGGCCGCCATCGGCCAGAGGCCGATGGCCTTTGGCAGGCACAGACAGTCCGCAGGGACTGTCTGTGTCCGGCCTCAGTTCACCAAGCCGGCCCGTGGCCCCTTGGGGCATCGGCGAATGGTTGCATTCGACGAGGGGCTCCAGTGATCGACGTCGGCACCTCACTTGCCGCCGACGCCCGCGGCGTCGAATCGCTGCGCGCTGCGGCGGCACGCGACCCGAAGGCGGCGATCAAGGAAGCCGCGAAACAGTTCGAGGCGCTGTTCATGCACGAGCTCATGAAGAGCATGCGCCAGGCGACGCAGACTTCGGGCATGTCAGACGACTCGACGACGCAGCTCGGCACGGAAATGCTCGACACCCAGTTCGCGCAGCAGATGACAGGCCTGCGCGGCGGCTTGAGCGAAGCGATTGCGCGCCACCTGGAGCGCCAACTGGGAATCGCGCCGGGTGCTGCGGCAAGCGACGCCACGAGCGACGCCTTGAATGCCGCCCGCCCGACGAAATTGCCGCCCCTGATCGCGCAGGCGGCGCAGGCGTTGCAGCGCACCGGCGATGCCGCCGACCCGCATGACGCCGACGAACTCGCGCGCACCATCAACACCACCTTGCGCGTGCAGCGCGCGCTGGGTTGAACCGGCGCGCAGCGTCGCAGGCAAGGCACAAGGCGGAAGGGAAGACGCAAGATGGCGAACATGGCATTGCTCTCGATCGGCGCGCGCGCCCTGTTCGCGAACTATGCGGCGCTGCAAACCGTGGGCAACAACATCGCGAATGCGAACACGCCGGGCTATTCGCGCCAAAGTGTCGAGCTCGCCACCGCAAGCGGCCAGTTCACGAGCCAGGGGTTCTTCGGCAGGGGGGTCGACGTGACGACGGTCTCGCGCGCCCACAGCGAGATCTTGAGCCGCGAGGTGAATGTCGCCACTGCATTCGCCGCAGCGGACCAGGTGCGCGCCTCCCAGTTGCAACGCCTGGAGGGCCTGTTCGGCACAGGCGAGGCGGGCCTGGGCTTCGCCGCGTCCCAGTTCTTCAACGCCTTTGTCGATGTGGCGAACAATCCGCAAGACAGTTCGGCGCGCCAGGTCGTGCTCTCGAACGCCGACATGCTGGCGCAACGTTTCAGCGCCGCGGGCGACAAGATTTCGGAGCTGCAAAGCGGTGTCGTGCAGGACCTGGGCGTGGCGCTGGCGCAGCTCAACACGCTGGCCAGGGGCGTTGCCGATCTGAACCGCAGAGTCGGCGACGCGCTGGGCCAAGGGCAGCCGCCGAACGACTTGCTCGACCAGCGCGACGAGATGATTCGCAAGATCAGCGAAATCGTGCCGGTGACGACGATCGGCGCGAGTGATGGCTCGCTCAGCGTCTTCATTGGCGGCGGACAGCGCCTCGTGCTCGGCAGCGGAGCGTCGAGCATGAGCCTGATCAGCGACAAGTTCGATCCCACGCGCGTCGGCGTCGCCCTGGCCGAGGCCGGCAAGACGATCCCGTTGACGACCAACCTGCTGGCCAGCGGCAAGATCGGCGGCCTGCTTCGCTTTCAGAACAGCGACCTTGTCGATGCGCGCAACCTTCTCGGACAGATGGCGCAGGCGATCACCGGCGCCGTAAACGAGCAGCAGGCGCTCGGGCTTGGCCTGGGCCAGCCACCCGCCGGCGGCGCGCCGGTCTTCAGTACCGGTGGCTTGCGAGTTGCGCCCAGCACCGGCAACGCAAAGGCAGGCGGCGTCGATGTTGCGTCTTTTCTCGATGTGAACGGCGTGCGCGTGCCGAGCGTCAGCATCGCGATCGTCGATGCCACGCGGCTTCAGGCAAGCGACTATGAATTGCTCGCCGACCCGGGTGGTTCGGGCGGCTACCAACTCACGCGACTGCGCGACGGTCTGGTGCAAACGATCGCCAGCGGCGACGTGGTCGATGGTTTTCGCATCGACATCGCCGCGCCGCTGCCGGCGGCGGGTGACAGGTTCCTGTTGCAGCCGGTGGGCCAGGCGGCGCGCGACATGCAGCTTGTGCTGCGCGACCCGCGGGGCATCGCCGCGGCGTCGCCGGTGACGGCGACGCTGGGCAGCACCAACACGGGCACGGCAAGTGTGGCGTCGCTGCGCGCGGTCGATCCGAGCCTGGACCCGAACCTCACGGCGACCCTCACCTTCACTTCGGCCAGCGGCAACTACAACTGGGAATTGCGCGATCCGGGCAATGCGGTCGTGAGCAGCGGTTCGGCGACCTGGCAGGCCGGCGCGCCGATTTTGCTGAACGGCTGGGAGCTGCAGCTCGCCGGCGCTGCCGCCAATGGCGACCGAGTCACGGTGCAAAAGACGCTGTACCCGGCGGCCAACAACGGCAATGCGCGCGCCCTGGCCGATCTGCGCAGCGCCGCCTTGGTGGGCACGCAGGGCACGGCCGGCGCTGGATTGGAATCCGGCGCGACGATCACCGACGCCTACGCGAACGCAATGTCCGAGATCGCGGTGCGCGTGCAGGGCGCGCGCACGAGTGCGCAGATCTCGGCCGGTGCCAGCGCCGCGGCAAAGGCCGCCAACGACGATGTGGCTGGCGTCAACCTCGACGAAGAAGCGGCGCGTTTGATCCAGTACCAGCAGAGTTATCAAGCCGCGGCCAAGTTGCTGCAAGTGGCGCAGACCGTGTTCGACGCGCTGTTGGCCACGGGCAGGGTGTGAACCTCGGAGACCCACCCATGACGACGCGCATCTCGACGGCACACCTGTACGACGCTTCAATCGACGCGCTGATGAACCGGCAGCGTGAGCTGAGCGAAGCGCAGCGCCAAGCGACGACCGGCAAGCGCGTGAACCGGGCGAGCGACGACCCGGCGGCGGCGGCGCGCGCCGAACGCGCACTGGCACACGAACTGCATATCGATGCGAACCTGCGCGCGGTGCAGGCGAGCCGCTCCAATGTGGAGTTGATGGAGGCCACACTGGGCAGTGCGACGGAGCTTCTGCAACAGGCGCGCGAGGCGATCCTGGCGGCGGGCAGCGCTCATTACTCCGATTCGGACCGGGCGCATCTCGGCGAGTCGCTGGTGGCGATTCGGGCGCAGCTGCTGGCGCTGGCAAATAGCGCCGACGGCGCTGGCCGAGCGCTCTTCGGTGGCCAAGGCGCAAGCCAGCTGCCGTTCGTCGACGCGCCGGGCGGAGTGCAGTTTCGCGGTGTCGCCGGCGAACTCGCCGCGGGTGGCGAGCCCGGCCTGCTGCTCAGCATGGACGGGCAAAACATCTGGCTCTCGGCGCCCACCGGCAACGGCGTGTTCGAAACGCGTGCCGCCACAAGCACCGGCGGGGCCTGGATCGACGGCGGAGCCGTCACCGACCCGACGCGCCTGACCGGCTCGAGCTACAGCGTGCAATTCACGGTGAACGCCGGCGTGACCACGTATTCGGTGCTGAGTGACGGCGCTGCAACTGCGCTGAGCAACGTCGCGTACAGCTCCGGCACGCCGATCGAGATTGACGGCATCGCCCTGCGCGTGCTCGGCAGCCCGGCCGATGGCGATGCATTCGAAGCGGTTCCGTCGACACCGAGTTCGAGCGCGTTTGACGTGCTCGACCGCGCCGCCTCCGCCTTGCGCACACCGCTGCGCAGCCCGGCGCAGATCGCGCAAGCGCGGTCGTACGACCTGCGCGACCTCGATTCAGTGCTCGGCCACGTGTCGGCGGCACGCGGCCAGGCCGGGCTGGCGCTGAACCGCATGGACGGCAGCGACGCGCGCCTGGGCGACGCGAAACTGCAGGCACAAAGCGAACGCTCGGACGCCGAAGACGCGGACATGGTCCAGGCCATTTCAGCCTTGCAGGCGCGCCAAGTCGGTTACGACGCGGCGCTCAAGACCTATTCGTCCGTGCAGCGCCTTTCGCTGTTTCAGTACATCAATCCGTGAGCGTCGAGGTGCAGCGTGACTGAACAATCCATCCTGGGCCGCGTCGCGCTGGGCTATTCGCCCATCGTCGACATGAAACGCAACATCCACGCCACGCGGCTGGGCGTGTTTCCCGTGAACGCCGAGGCCAAGCTCGAGGTGGCAGGCCTGCTCAAAGCGATCGGCGAAGTCTGGCCGGCGGATGGGCCGCAGGTCTTTCTGAACCTCGCCAGCGAGGCGCTCCTGGCCGATCTGCTGGTTGCCAAGCCGGCGAAAAACCTGCTCATCGAGGTCCCGGCCTTCATGGCTGGCGAACCGGCGATGGCCGCGGCCATGCGCGCGGCGCATGAGAACGGCAACGCCCTGCTGCTCAAAGGCAGGCCGTTGCAGCCGTTGCCGCGCGAGGTCTTGCCGTACTTCAAACATGTGATCGTCGACTTGAGCGACGAGCGCCGCATCGACTCCGCCGTGCCTTTGGGCGTGACGCGAACGATCACGGTCGTGCAATCCGGCGTGAACAACGTCGCCGACATGGAGAAGAGTTTTGCGCGCGGCTCGGTGGCGGTGCTCGGCTGGCCGATCGACGACGCGGTGACGCAGGCAGCGGGAAAGGGCATCGGCAAGGTACCCAGCAACGTGCAACTCATCGCGCAACTGATGCGCCAGGTCGACGCCGAAGACTCCACGGAGAATCTGGAGGCGACGCTGAAACGCGACCCAGCCCTGGCATTCCAGCTGCTGCGCCTGATCAACTCGCCGGCGCTGGGATTGAAAGTCGAGGTCAACTCGCTCCGTCATGCGGTCATGCTGCTCGGCCACAAGCGTCTGAAACGCTGGCTCGCGCTGCTGCTGCCCACCGCCACGAGAGAGCCGAACCTGAGGCCCATCCTGTTCGCCTCGGTGCGCCGCGGCTTCTTGATGGAGGAGTTGGGGCGCGCCGGCGGCGACCTCGAAATGCGCAGCGAAATGTTCATCTGCGGCGTGTTCTCGCTGCTCGATCGGCTGTTCCAGCGGCCGATCGCCGACCTGCTGGCGAGCATTCAGGTGCCGGAACGCGTGCAGCAGGCGTTGGTCGATGGCGGTGGTCCCTTCGCCCCCTACATGGAGCTGGTGAACGCGCTCGAATCCGGTTCGCCGTTCGACCTGCGCGCGGCGTCGGACTCGCTGATGATGGGCCTGGCCGAAGTGAACCGGGCGTTGCTGACGGCGCTGACTGCCGCCGCGCAATTGGACTGAAACCGGTGCGCCTCAACGCTCATGTTCAGTCCAGCGTTGCCGAAACAGCAGGCATGCCATGCGGACTGTGAATTTTGCATCGCGAGCGAGATGTCCGGCGCTTCGTGATGGGCTTGGCGATGAACCGTGCGCAGGCGCTCGAACAGGTGCGCCGGCATCGTCTCGATGCGCTGTTGGTGCATTGCCAGACACGCACAAGCCAGGGCGCGCAGGCCGCATCGAAGCAGCGCATGCCCGGTTCGAGCAAACCCTTCGTCGGCAACAGCGCGTGCTGACGCGCAGGCGACAAATGTCGCTGCAAGCGCAGTGATGCCGAGTTCCGCCGCAGTTGCCAAGCAAGTCCTGGTCGTCGACGACGACGCCACCACGCGATTCCTGTTGCGCGCTGCGCTGCGTCAGGCCGGATTCGGGGTCACTCTGGCGGTTGACGGTGAAGATGCATTGCGCCAGTTCAGCGCCCAGTCGCGGGACTTGGTGATGCTCGATGTCGAGATGCCCGGCTTGAGTGGAAACGAAGTCTGCGCGCGCATGCGCGCATTGACCGGCGAGCTGCTGCCGATCGTCATGGTGACCGGTTCGGACGACGTGGCGTCGATCGAAAAGGCCTACGATTCGGGCGCCACCGACTTCATCGCCAAACCCATCAACCCGGCGCTCGTCGGGCACCGCGTGAAGTACTTGCTGCGCAGCGCGCAGGCCCGGCTGGACTTGCGTGCTGCCGACGCCAGCAATGCGGCGATCCTGCGCGCGCTGCCCGACCCGTTGTTCGAAGTCGACATTGACGGCAGGATCCTCAATTTCCACGCCCCGCGTCCGCGCGGCCGCTGCGCCCGGGCGCCGCTGGACTACCGTGGCAAGACGGTCGCCGAGGTGCTGGCGCCGAGCGCGGCGCAGGTGTGCATCCAGGCGTTGCGGGAAGCGCTGGCAAGCGGCCACTCGAGTGGCGCTGAAGTCGAACTGAAGTTGCCAAGGGGCACGCAATGGTTCGAACTCTCGGTCTCACGCAAGGACGTTGATGCGCAGCAGAAGCCACTTTTCATCGTGTTGTCGCGAAACATCACGCGGCGCCGGCTGGTCGAGCAGCAGGTTCTGCGCCTTGCCCATTTCGACAGCCTGACCGGATTGCCGAACCGGCCGGCTTTCCTGGAACGGGTGAACCGGGAAATCGCGCGCGCCCGCCACAAGGGAAGCAAGTTGGGCGTGTTGTTCATGGACCTGGACGGCTTCAAACAAGTCAACGACAGCATGGGGCACGCCGCAGGCGACGAGGTCTTGCAGGCCGTGGCGGACCGGCTGCGCGATTTGGTTCGGCCCTCCGACCTGGTGTCGCGCTTTGCCCAGACGCCCAGCGACATGGAACTCGCGCGCCTGGGGGGCGACGAGTTCACCGCGCTGCTGCTGGACCTTTCAGAACCCGCAGATGCCCTCGTCGTCGCGCAACGGATTCGTGATGCCTTGGCTCGGCCGTTGGCGCTGCAGGGTCAGCCTCTGACCGTTGGTGTCAGCATCGGCATCTCGATATTTCCGAACGACGGCGCCGACGCCGCCGCTTTGCTCGATCGCGCGGACACCGCGATGTACCGTGCCAAGGCAGCAGGCAAGGGTGTTTGCGAACTCTACCGCCGGGCTGAGGCGGAAACGGTCGAATTGTTGGCATCACCGGCCAGGTCTGACCGCAATCGCTGAGCCTTCGCGGCGTCAAGTCTGCGCGCCCGGCGCCGATGTTGTGGCATGGCATTCTTCCTTCTCTGGATGGGGCCCGCCAAATGTTGCTGAGACCCTTGCTCTCCAAACTGTTCTTTTGGTCCGGTGCGGTCTCGGCGTTGGCGTCGTTGTGGCTGCCCGACCCGCTGGCGTCGCGCCTGGCGACGCTGGCGCTGGGCGCCGCTGCCTGTTCGCTGCTGGTGTGGCGCGGCTGGAAACCTGCCTCTCACGCGCTGAGCGCGCCGCCGCCTGCGGCGCTGGACGATGGCAGCATGCTCGATGCCATGGCGCAGATCGAGCGTTGTTGCGCGAACGCGAGCGACCTCATCGACGCGCTGCGCGGGGTCGGGCAAATCATCACCTACGAACTCGGCGCCCGCAACGTGCTCGTGGCCCTGGTCAAGCCGGCGTCGTTCGGCCCGGGGCAGGCCCTTCTCAGGCCGCTGCTGGACCCGACACCGCCACGCCGGCAACATGCCGGCAAGCCGCTCAGTGTCGCGGCCGACGCGGCGCTGCGAGAACGCGGCATCGTCAGCGACGCCATCTCGGGCCATGCACTGGCCGTGCTCGATTCGGGCCAGCCGGTGGCGCTGGTTGGATTCGAAGCCCTTGAACTCAGCGTTGCGCCGGCGGCATTGACCCGGCTTCTGGAACTGATGCGCAGCGAACTCGACGCCGTGGCGCGACGCGATCGTGGTGACGCGGGTGTGTTCTCACCGGCGCGCTTGCGCAACCTGCGCGCCCAAGCCGGTGCGCCGCGCCTGCTGGTCGTGACGGCGCAGCCCCTGGCGAGAGAGCCCGAGTGCGACGCTGATGGCCGCCTCATGCCGCGCCATGGGTTGCTTGCCGACGACGCGCCAAGCGCTGCGGCCCGAACCTTGCCACGCCCCGCGTCTGGCGCTGCGCAGCGCGCCGACTTCAACTGAGATCCCATGATTCCGCTGCCGAGCAGCGTCGACAGCCTGCCGGCGGCAACGCCGCAGGTGCTGTGCGTCGACGACGACGAAGTCATGCTGCTGCTGTGCACGACGGCGCTGGAAGCGCGTGGATTCGAGATCACCCAGGCCACGCGCGGCGAGCAGGCCCTGGAGTTGTTGCACGACCTGCGGCCCGATGTGGTTGTGCTCGACGCCATGATGCCGGGGCTGGACGGCTTCGAGACCTGCCGGCGCTTGCGCGCGCTGCCAGGCTTGGAGGCGGTGCCGGTGCTGGTGATGACGGGCCTGGACGACGATGCGTCGATTCAGCGCGCCTTCGACGCCGGCGCCAGCGACTTCTTCGTCAAGTCATCGCTGTGGACGCTGCTCGCGCAGCGCCTGCGCTACCTGCTGCGCGCCTCGCGCAATCGGATCGATCTCGAGCAAAGCCAGGCACGCCTGGCTCGGGCACAGGAGCTGGCGCGAATCGGTAGCGTCGAATGGCGGCTCGGCCAGGCCGCACCCGTGATTTCGCCGGAGGCGCAAGGCGTTCTCGGCCTCGATGCCGGCAGCACCGCGTCGTGGCGCGAACTGCTGCGACAGGTGGCGCCGGCACACCGTCCCCGACTCGCCTTGGCGCGGCGCAACGCGGCGCGGCGCGGCACGGCCCTGGCCTGTGACGTGCAGGTGCTGACGAAGACTGCGGGCGCACCGCGCGTCATCCACATCGAAGCCGACCGAGCGCTCGACGTGGTGGGCAAGGCCGGCGGCTACAGTGGCATCGTGCAGGACGTGACGGAACGCCTGATGGCACACCAGAAGATCTCGCAACTGGCGAACTTCGACGCCCTCACCGACCTGCCGAACCGGGCCCAGATCGTGCAGCGCACCGAGCACGCGATCGAACATGCGCGGCACGCGCAGCATGGCGTGGCGCTGTTGCAGATCAACCTGGACCGCTTCCGCGGCGTCAACGACACGCTCGGCCACGCCGCCGGCGACGAATTGCTGCGCGAAGTGGCGCGACGCCTTCGAACCTGCGTTCGCCACTACGACGCGCCGCCCACGGGCGAAGGCACGCCAACCACGACGCAGGCGGCGCACCGGCTCGAATGCGTGGGGCGTTTGGGCGGGGATGAGTTCGCGGCACTGTTGCCCGAGGCCGTGGATCCGCAACAAGCACAAGGCATTGCGCAGCGTATCGTCGAAACCCTGCGCGCGCCGATGGTCGTCGGCGGGCAGGAGTGTTTCATCACCGCCAGCGTCGGCCTTGCGCTGTTCCCGCGCGACGCGCTGAACGCCGCTGACCTGCTGCGCAATGCCGCCGTGGCGGTGTCGGCGGTGAAGGCGCAAGGCAGCAACGCGATGCTCCATTTCAACCCGAAACTCGCCGGCAAGGGGCGTGAACGCCTGGAGCTGGAAAGTGCGTTGCACAAGGCGATCGAGCGCAACGAGCTGGTGCTGCATTACCAGCCCAAGCTCGATATCGGCAGCGCAAACATGGTGGGCGTCGAAGCGCTGATGCGCTGGCAACGCGGCAAAGTGCTGGTGCCCCCTGGGGATTTCATTCCGGTGGCCGAAGAATCGGGTCTGATCGTCGAGATGAGCGAGTGGGCGCTGGGCGAGGCGGCGCGCCAGGCGCGCGTCTGGAAGGATCGTTTCGATTTCAGCGACGCCATCGCCGTGAACCTGCCGAACCGGATGTTCGAGCGCGCCGACCTGGTCGACATGATCCACGACGCCGTCACGCGCGCCGGTGCGGCGCACAGTGCGCTCAGCATCGAGATCACCGAAACCGGACTCATGAAAGACCTGCACGGCGTGATCCCGACGCTGCACCGCCTCGAGGCGATCGGCGTCGGAATTTCGATCGACGACTTCGGCACCGGCTATTCGTCGCTGGCCTATCTCACGACGTTGCCGATCAGCGAGCTCAAGATCGACCGTTCGTTCGTCAGGGACCTGGGCCGGCAACGCGAAAGCACGGCGGTCGTGACGGCCATCATGGCGCTGGCGCAGTCACTGCGCCTGCGCGTCGTGGCCGAAGGGGTGGAGACGCACGAGCAGATGCAGATCCTGGCGCGCATGGGTTGCGGGATCATGCAGGGCTTGCTGTTCAGCCGCGCCCTGCCGCCGGATGCGCTGGAGGCCTGGATCGAACGGGTGATGCTGCCGAAGAACGCGCCCTGGATTGCCGCCGCAGCGCTTGCATGACAGCCTGCACCGCCCGAATGCAGCGGGAGTGACTCTGCCGCTGCGCTGATCACCCGCCGGGTGCGGCAGATTCGGCATGCGCATCGCGCCGTGCCACGCCGGATTGGCATTTGCAATCGTGACAACCCTCTGCTGGCGCTGCCGATGCTGCTGAAGAGCGGTGAAGGCGCGATCGTCAACATGGCGTCGATCTCGGGCTTGTGCGTGAGCACTTTGCGCGTTGCCTGCGGCACGAGCAAGGCAGCGCTGATGCACCTGACGCGCCGGCAGGCGGCCGAACTCGGCCCGCTGGGGATTCGAGTCAATGCGGTCGCGCCGGGGCGTCGTCACTTTCCAGCCCGTCGTCGTCAAACACGGCGCAGCTGTCAACCCGTTTCCGACCCGGGGCCGCGATCCGGCGCGACCAGTACAAGGTCGATCCCGGCGTGCGCCGGGATCGCGCAACGCGCGACGGCCGTGCTCAACGCAGGCTGTCGTAGACCGCGGTCTCGAACGCGTAGTACAGCGGCAGCGACTTCTTGTCGGCGAACGGCAGGATCTGCGTGAGGTAGGCCCCGCCCACGCCGCTGGCAGGGTCGATCCAGTAGTAGGAGTTGGCCAGGCCCGCCCACATCAGGCCGCCCGCCGGCCTGCCGGTGGGTGCGGCTTGCTCGTTGATCTGGAAGCTCAGGCCCCAGGATTTGGTGACGCCAGGGAAGAATTCGGCGTCATGCGACAGCGACGGAATCGCGGTCTTCAACAGGCCGACGCGGACATCACCCATGTTGTTGCGCGACATCAGGCTCACCGTTTCCGGGCGCAGCACGCGATTGCCGTTGCCGGCCCCGCCGTTCAGGACCATGCGCACGAACTTCAGGTAGTCGCCCACCGTGCCGTACAGGCCACCGCCGCCCATTTCGAATTCCGGGTCTTGGGGAATCTCCAGGTCGATCGGCGTCAGCGTGCCGTCATCGCCGCGCTGGTGCAGCTTGGCCAGGCGTTCGCGCATCGATGGCGTGATGCGAAACGCCGTGCTGTCCATTCCCAGCGGGCCCAGCAGGTTTTCTTGCAGGTAGGCGCCGAGTTTGCGCCCACTCACGGCTTCAACCATCTTGCCTGCCCAGTCGATGTTGATGCCGTAATCCCAGCGCTCGCCCGGGTCGAACAGCAGCGGCGTGTGCAGGCTCGCGTTCTTGCATTCCGTGATTCCGGGCAGCGACCAGGCGGCCTGGCACTTCTGGATGTCGCCATTCCAGATCTCGTAAGCGAAGCCGGCACTGTGCGTCAGCAGGTGGCGCAGCGTGATGGCGCGTTTCGGTGCGCGCGTCTGCGGGCGGCCATTCGCATCGAAACCGGTCAGCACCTGGGCTTCGGCGATCTGGGGAACGGTTTTGCTCGCCGGCGCGTCGAGGTCGAGCTTGCCCTGTTCAACCAGTTGCATCGCGCCGGCCGAGGTCAAGGCCTTCGTCATCGAGGCGATCCAGCCCACCGTGTCCAAGGTCATCGCCGGGCCCTGGCCGAGCACGCGCTGGCCGAAGGCGCCTTCGTAGATCGTGCCTTCGCGGTTCGTCGCCATTGCCACCACGCCGGGAACGTCGCCCTCCTGCGTGGCACGGCTCAAGAGTGCGTCGGCTTTTTGCTGCAACGTCATCTTCGTCTCCATCAAAGTTGAGGAGGTGTCAATGTATGCCCGAACCCGCGGCGAGGCAATCCAGTGTTGGCGCACTGCGCAATTTCGCGAGGTTGGCGCCGCGGTGGAACATGCCGCCATGATGCGCACCTTGCAGGAGACATGCAATGACTCAGAGCGTTTGTTTCCGGCACCCACGCAGGCCGCAGCAATGGCGTCACGAGCCGCTGCGCAATTGCGGGCAACGGCCCGCCCTTGCTGATGCTGCACGGCTATCCCCAAACCGACTCGATGTGGCACCGCGCCGCACCCGATCGCCTGGCGCGGGACCATGGCGAACGCGCGCTTTGAGAGTGACGACGCATGCCGACCTGAAAGCCAGGATCGTCCTGATCACCGGCTTCGGACGCGGCGAGCAGCTACATCACCGGGCAAATCATCGAGGTCAACGGCGGGCAGTTGTTGCCCTGGACATGCCGGTCAACCCAGCAAGGCGATCAACAACTTCAAAGCCTGCTGGTAGACCTCAGGCGCGTCTGCGTGCAACCGACTATGGGATCCGCCCGAAATTTCCACCCAGCGAGTGTCCTTGCGCGCCGCGTCGCGCAACTGGCGCCCCAGAACCACCGGCACAGTCTGGTCGGCGTCGCCATGCAACATCAGGACAGGTGCGTCGACTTTCGCGATCTTGTCGATCGAATCGAATTTCTGCGAGGCAAACGGGGCCGCCAGTGTTCCCAGCCAGCCGGAGGCTGAGGCCACGTCAGGAAGCCTCGTGAAGGTGGACTCCAAAATGAGCGCGGCGTAGTCCGACCCATGGCGTTTGCGGCTGGCCAGCTCAACCGCCACGGCGCCGCCCAGAGAGTGGCCGAAGACCACGCGCAGCCGCGGGTCGGCCTGGCGCCGCGCCAACTCCGCCCAGGCGACGTCGGCGTCGGCATAGATCGTTTCCTCGCTCGGAATGATGGGGCTGCTTTCGCCCCAGCCGCGGTAGTCGACCGCGAGCACCGAAAATCCGGCCTCGCGAAGCGCGTCGATCTTCGGCAGGTTGCGATAGAGATTGCGAAACGTGCCATGCAGGTACAGCAGCGTGGGCGCCCGGGCGTTGGCATGCGGCAGCCACCACATCTGCAGGCTGTCCCGCGTGCCCGGCTCGACGCCAGGCACGGCGGTCGCAAATGAAAGGTCACCCGTGCGCAGGCCTGCGAAGCCGGCCGGGACGCCGGGCGTCGGCCGATACACAAGTTCGCGCTGCTTGGTGTCCATCCAGGCGCACGCGCTCAATGCGGCCACGGCGGCCATAATCAGGCCCAATTTGAAAGTTCTGCTCAAACCGTTTGCCCGACCAGCGGCGATGCGCCGAACACGTTGAAGACAGCTCGCGCCATGAATACTCGTCGGTTCGCCATTTCATGCATGGTCATGTGCATTGCCCAACTGGCCCAAGCCCAGAGCGAGCCGGTGCGCAAGACTTTGAACCTGGACAACCTGAACAACTCCAGTGGGCTCACCCGGTTCTACATGTCGCCCGCTACGATGCACTACTCCTCAAGCCCCGAGCACAAGCCCGTGCGGATGTTCGGCGGCGAAAAGCAGTATGCCAGCGGTGAATTGCTGGGCGGCGCCGTCTTCTCGAACTCATTCGGCCAGGAAAGCGCCACGCTGTACCGTGGTGCAAGGCTGAACAACTGGAGCTCGTCCGAAAAAGTCTATGCTCAATTGGTGGCCGGTCTGATGTACGGCTACAAGCCGCCATACGACCGCGAGGTGCCGCTCAACTACAAAGGCTTTTCGCCGATGGCTGTGGTGGCGGTGGGCTGGCAATTGACGCCGTACTACGCAGTGCAACTCAATGCGCTTGGCACCGCGGCGTTGATGCTCCAGTTGTCGATGGCGACTCCTTAGCGAAACAGTTGGGGCATGGTGCGTCTCATTTGACGAGTCCGGGCGACGCCCTGGAAGTCAATTGGTCAGCAACCACTTGCCGCCATCCTGTTTGCAAAAATCGTACTTTCCCGTTGCAGTGCGTCCCTTGGCCTTGTTCGTGATGGACAGTGTGCGGCAGGAGAGCCCCTTGCGTTCGAATGATTTGAGCGGTTTCATCTCGCCGCCTGCCTGGGTCTTTGGATTCGACCACGACCGGGGTTCACCTTCGGCGCCATGGCTCAGCACGTCGTTCAGGGTTTCATTGAAGACCACCAGATCCTGTTCCGTGAACTGACCATACGGCGAGTCCTTCATGAAGCCGAGATTCCCCGCGAGTGCCGGCACGGCCGATACAAGAACTGAAAACAGCAATGCGCGGCACCAGTGCAAGTTCAGTATCACGGCAGGCCTCCTCATCAACGGGTGCAGACTCTGCAGCGCGGTGGAATCGCCGGAATTGCGAGTGCCAGACGCGACGCATCAAAAAACATGCTATCAGTTGCCACGAGAATTCTCGCTGACGAGGCCGCAGCCGGCACGCCGAAGTGCGTGAACAGCTTCTTCCATGACGACCTTGGCGCCACTGAAGTGGAGTTCATCCCCATCATCGACCGAGCGCTGATTCAAAGGGACTTACCAATGTGCAGAGTCCTTGGCCCGCGGTGGCCGCTGCTCTCCATCGCTGCGCTCCTCGCACTCGCGATGCCAGCTTTGGCACAGGACACCCGGCGCGAGTTCGCGCCCGAGGGCAATGCCTACTTCAAGGTTTCGGACCAGGCACGGGTATACCTGCAGGCCAGCGTCGTCGGGCGGCTGACGCAGAACATCACCGATGGCGAACTCGGTGCCAACTTCGACTACACGTTCAAGCCCATCTTCCGCCCCGAACTGCTGGCCGCGCAATGGGAGCGCAACCGCTACCTGTGGGCGCGGGTCGGCTACTTGCTGGGCGGGGGCCAGGAAGGCTTGAAAGACTTCAGCGAGCGCCGGATCATCGTCCAGGCCACGGGCCGAGGGCTGCTGGCCGACGAGTTCTGGTTGATGCATCGCGGCGAGGTGGACTTTCGCGACATCGACGGCGAGGCATCGCGGCGCTATCGCTACCGCGCCGCCATCGAGCGCGAGTTCACCGTGCAGGGCGCGGCGGTCGTGCCCTATGCCCAGGCTGAGATCTTCTACGACACCCGCTACAGCGCGGTCAGCCGGCAGCTCTACCAGTTGGGCGCCGAGGTCGAACTGACCCGGCAGTGGCGCATCGAGCCCTACTATGCGCGGCAGGCAGACAAGCTGCCCACGCCCGGCGCGGTGGACCGGCTGGGCCTGGTCCTCAAGTACTACCACTGATCCGATTTCGCCGACGTGATTTCACGCACTGCCCTGGCCCATCGACGGGTGGCGCAGTGGACTCCTGTGACGAGAGTGAGCGCCACGCTGTTGGCGATCGGGGAGTTCAGCGCTGGGCAACCCACATTCGCGCTGGCCGAAGGCACAGCGCCCGGCGCCGGCCTGCAGGCGCTGCGAGGCCGAACCGCCCGCGGCGCCGGGAAAGCCCTGATTTGCCCATGAGCGAAATGCAGGTGGGCGCAAGTCGGACCCTTCGCGCGACCCACGAGTGGCGACCGAAGGGATCACCGAACCACAAAGAAAAGGCCGCCCGAAGGCGGCCTCTGATCGAGCGGCAAAGCTCGAACTACGCAAGCGTTCGTTCAGAACGAGTGACGCACGCCGAATTCCATGCCAGTGGAACTCCCGCCGGGCGTCGGAAACCCGTTCTGGTTGCTGCCACCTGCAACCGAGAAAGTCGAGGCGCCGTCGTTGCTGATCTTCGAGTACTGGGCATACAGCGCCGTGCGCGGAGACAGGTTGTAAACGTACCCGATGGCAAACATGGAGGCGTCGTCGGCACTCTGGTCACCCGCGGCCGCCGGATTGTCGTTCTTCCAATCGCTCATGACGTAGGAGGCACGGAACTCGCCCTGGCCCACAACAACGGAGGCGCCGAACAGCCAACGCACCTCATGCAGTTCCTGCGGCGCCGCAGTACGTGCTGCGTCTGCGCCGAGCTTCTCGTCGTTGTACTGCGCCATGAGCGTCGTCGCGCCAAACTTGTACGAGCCAGCAAGGTTCCAGGTCTTGTACTTGATGTTGGGAGTGATCGAGTATCCCTGCTGCGAGATGGCCAGCGCGACGTTGAAGGGGCCCGCGGCATAACCGAGCCGGCCACCCTCGTACTGGCCACCAGCCGCACCAGTCGCGCCTTCACTCGGCGCAATCGAGATCTGACCATAGAGGCCGCCCATCGCGGGCAGCAAATACTGCAGCAGATTGTTTGAGCGAACGTACGTCGCTTGCGCTGCGCCGTTCGATCCGCCGGTGCCGGTGGCCGCGCGAGAAACCTGGAGCGACGAGCCGACGCCGTTGGTGCCGAACGGATCGAAGATGGTCGTGTTCCAGAACGAGGGCGTGTAGTCGCGGCCAAGGCGCACCTCACCGAAGTTGCCCATCAAGCTGACCGTTGAGCGACGACGCCACTGTTGGCCACCGGCGGTACCGTCATCGGGTGACATCGAGCCTTCAAGCCAGAATCCAGCCTTCATGCCGCCGCCCAGATCCTCAATGCCGCGAAAGCCCAGCCGGTTGCTGTTGATGCCGTCGGTGCCCATCGACTTGCGGTCGCCGGTACCAGTGTTGTCAACATACTTCAAGTTGAGGTCGACGACACCGAATATCGTGACCGACGATTGGGCCGAGGCGGCGCCAGCGAATGCCCCCAGCACGGCCAGAGCGAGTAGTGATTTTTTCATTGCAACTATCTCCTAGGTTGAATTAGAGGTCCTGATCGCGAAAGACTTGCCCGCCAGGGCTGATCAGGCCAAACCCCCTCAGCGGAAGTTGTGCGTATTGCACCAGAGCCCCAGACAGGCTGCCAAGGATTGCCGGATAAAAGAGGTTTTTATGTTGCCTGGGCACAACGGCTGGTTAGGTTCATCGCGAAGTTGAGCAGGGCGCCACGCCTGACCAGACATTGGAAAAGTGGCGCTCGCCCAAGCACAGCGAAGTGCCCGTAAGGGTTTGACCTCACGTGGTGACGCCCCGGCGGCGGTGGCCGGCGTGGCAATGAGTCCACACGTAGAGCTCGAGTTGCCCCGCATGGTGCTGGCGCTGAACTGCGCCCATGCGGTCAACGCTGCGCAGACCACCACGCAAGGACTGCGGTTACGGCAACGAAGACATCATCGAAGTGTGCGAACCGCGCGCCTGCCTGCTGCGTCTGCGCAGAGCAGCCAAAGCCAAGCGTCTGATCGAGCAGTTGTTTGCGCGCGAGGACGGGGCGCGTGCGACTGACGCCAGCCAGGGCTCGCAGGCCATCGACGGCAGCCTCAAGCTCATCGGCTGGAGCCTTGCGCGGCGCGTGGTGGAGGTGCGTCGGCACATCAAGAATGACCTCGCGCTGACGTTCAAGCAGAAGAGCCAAGAGGGCAAGAGCGAGCCCGGGTTATCGGTGCTCGCGCCGTCGGCTGTTGAGCTGCAAGACAACGCGCAGATGCGGCAGTGGACTGTGCTGGTGACGGACATCCGGTACGAGCTCGCCGCCATCGGTCGGCTCTACCGTGACCGCTGCGATTGCGGGGCTTGCCCAGTCAGCGGCTTTGACGAACTGAAGAAGCAGTGGGGGTGGGGCGGCTGCGTCACGCAGGACATGCGCCGCAGCCGGCTCACCGTGCGCGCCGTAGCGCTGATCTACAGCTGGTGGAGCTGGTGGGTACGCGTGGCCAATCCGCAGGCCAGGCGCGAGGCGCTGACCAGTCGGCTCCTGCTGCTGGCGGCCTTCGGCCGCACGCTCAGCCCGAACCGGAGATCGAGGTCGATCAGCGTAGCGCCTGATAGGCGAAGACAAGACGCGCCGCTGCGCCTCATGGGGTGTCTGGCCTTCCTATCCTTCGCCCATAGAATGCGCGGCTTCGCTGCATGGTGCGCCCGAT
>Ga0315278_10000810_pt1 | contig 27016 bp, 17 predicted proteins | sample YL17G06_0_MG_FD_203880 | JGI IMG/M metagenome (GOLD analysis project Ga0315278, IMG submission 203880) | Sediment microbial communities from Yellowstone Lake, YNP, Wyoming, USA - YL17G06_0 | ecosystem: Environmental > Aquatic > Freshwater > Lake > Sediment | place: USA: Wyoming | collected... | reverse complement strand
GCTTGGCGACCAACCCGAACGCCGCCGCCGCCACGAACGCGAAGCCGGCGAAGAAGAACATCTGGAACGAGATCACGCCGATGCCCGACGAGGTCTCGATCCAGCTCGTGGCCGCGGGGCTCTTCACGGTTGAGTTGACGAGGAGCACCCAGAGGCCGCCCACGGTGACCGAGAGCAGCCAGAAGCTCATCAGCACCCCCTTGAGCTTCGGCGGCGCCTGGCTGTACGCGAACTCGAGCCCCGTCGCCGAGACCAGCACCTCGCCGGTCGTGAGCAGCACGTACGGGAGCACCTGCCAGAGGATCGACAGCGTCTCCCCGGCCTCGATCCGCAGCTGGAACGCGCCCGCGGCGATCCACGCGACGCCGGAGAGGGCGATGCCCGTGGTCATGCGGCGCAGCGCCGTGACCTCGATTCCCATCCTCCGCATGAGGGGGAAAAGCACGATGTTGTTCAAGGGGATCAGCACCATGACCAGCGCCGGGTTGAGCGACTGCATCTGCGAGGCGCTCTTGAACCACGACCAGCCCGGAAGCTCCATGCGCGTGCCCTGCAGGACCCACGTCGAGGCTTTCTGATCGAAGAGCGACCAGAACGGCGTGACCAGCGCGAAGAGGATCAGCACGCGCAGCACGGCGCGGGCGCCCTCGACGTCTTCTTCGGGATGACGCTGGCGCGCGTCGTCGATGTGCAGCCAGGCCCCGATCCCAGCGCTAGAGGCGAAAACCACGATGGCCAAGCAGATGCCCGTGACGACGCTCAGGGCCTCGACGTAGGGGATCGCGGCGAGGCAGGCCAAGGCGGCCAGGGTGCCGACGAAGAAAACCGACATGCCCAGCGTGCCGGCGCGGAGCGCCGTCCAACAGACGCGGCCGAAGCTGTGCGGGTCGGCAGGCGTCGGAGGCTCGACGATGTAACGCCCCCGCCCGATCCAGAAGATGAACGTCGCGACGAACATCAGCGCCCCGGGAATGCCGAAAGCGATCCGCGGCCCCCAGTTCTGCAGCGCCAGCGGGATGAGGAGCGAGGCGAAGAACGAGCCGAAGTTGATGATCCAGTAAAACGCATCGAACACCAGCTTGGCGAGGTGCTTGTTCGTCTGGTCGAACTGCTCTCCCACGAACGAGGAGACGCAGGGTTTGATCCCGCCCGACCCGAGCGAGATCAGGAAGAGCCCGGTGTAGAACCCGGCGCGGCTGTCGGTATAGAGGGCCAGGCAAGCGTTGCCGGCACAGTAGACCAAGCTGAGCCAGAGGATCGTGCGGTACTTCCCGAGGTAGCGATCGGAGAGCCACCCGCCGAGCAGCGGGAAGAAGTACACCCCCATGACGAAGAGGTGGAAGATCTCCTTGGCCTCCGCCTCGCGAAGCGTTGTACTCGCGGTCGCGGCCAAGATCGACGATGAGACCAGGAACTGCGTGAGGATGTTGCGCATCCCGTAGAACGAGAAGCGCTCGCAGGCTTCGTTTCCGATGATGTAGGGGATCTGCCGCGGGATCCTGCCGCGGGGCGTTTCGGTCGTCGAGGTGGTCATGCCGGACATTGTCCAGCCTTCCTTCGTCCGAGTGAAGCGATTGCTGCGGTATTCCTCCGACTTCTTGCCTGGTGCTCTCGGCTCGCAGGTCTCGCGGGAGTCAAGCCAGAGTCTTGAGTTCCGCCCAATCGAGCGCGTATCCCATCGCTCGTTTCACCTCGCGATGTCGTGACGCCGCCAGGAATCCGACACGATCACCGATAAGGCTTCGTTCGATTGGGCGCACGGCGTCGAGATTTGCGACGCAGGCGCGAGGCAGGCCCTCGCGTTTCCCTAAGAGGATCTCCTGCGGAATTCCGCGCACGCGAGTCGTGACCTCTGCAACGAGCACCTTTTGCAGGTACTCGTAGGCGGGAGTGCGGGAGAGCAGAAGCACTGGTCTACGGCCTGCCGGTCGCGGGAGGTTTGCCCAGCGCAATTCGAACTGCCTCACCGCTTACTCGCCCGGCGTTTTGGCTCCGCAATCGTCCAGGGTTCCCAAGGCGGTTCGGGCCAGTCCGCATCCGCCGTGTCGGGGTCGCTGAGATACGCGGCTCGGGTTTCGTGCTCCTCCAACTCCCACAGTGCACGACGAATGGCCCCGCGGATGAACTCCGAGCGGCGCCGCGAGCGCGCGGGTGCCGCGCGTTCCAGGCGCGCGGCGGTCTCGGGGTCGAGTTCAACGAGGATCTGCTTAACCATTGACTGCAGTATATGTTCTTCTAGTGGCTCACGGCAACGAGAACCTACGCAGTCATCGGTAGTGGTGGCGCCGGGAATCGAACTCCGCAGGGTCCAGAAACCAGAACCACGCCAGCTCCGTTCGGTGATCGCCGAGCACGGCAAACAGCAGGCCGATCGCCGCCTGCTGGTTGCGATTGATCCAGCCTGCGCGTGCTTCATGTGCGGCGCGCTGAGCGAGCGGGGCGAGGCGGAGCCCGAGCTTGCGTTCGCCCGCGACCTGATCAACCGCGTCGTCGAAGGCGCGCCGCGGGATCGCGTGGCCCTGCACATCTGCCGCGGCAACTGGACGCCCGACGAGAGCGCCGCGCTGCGCGGCGACTACCGGCCGCTCCTGCCGTTGCTGCAATCGATCGACGTCGGCACGTTCCTGCTCGAGCTGTGCACGCCGCGCGCGGGCGAGCTGGAAGTGCTGCGCGACCTTCCGGAGAGCTGCCGCATCGGCGTCGGCGTGGTGAACCAGAAGCGGCGGGACGTCGAGCCGGTGGCGGAGATCCGCGCCCGCATCGAGCGCGCGATCTCCCTGTTCGGACGCGACCGCGTCCTCGTCCAGCCCGACTGCGGCTTCGCCACCTTCGCCGACAACCCGGTGGCCTCCGCCGCCGCCGCGCAGGTGAAGATCGCGGCGATGGTCGAGGCGGTGGGGGCGTTGAGGTAAGGGGTCGAATCCGATGCCCCGTTGAGTCCCCCCAGTCTTGGAGACATGCTGGAGACGGCGTTGACCGCGTGAACTCTGTGTGGGGCCGAGTCTGGGCCACCACGTCGAGAGGGGCCAGCCGCTTCATCCCATCTATCCATTTCCCGCCATGCTCGAGGCCTGTCCCTGAGCGTGGCGCGCCCTCCGAATAGTCGAAACCAGAGCGGGCCCAGGGGAGTATTCACTCGTCCAAGACGTACACCTGGCGAAATGCAGCCTTCAGGAGCGGTGAAAATGAAACCCCTAGCTTTACGGTGCCTCCTCGTGTTCTGCCTTGGCCTGACGGCTTTTCCGGCGAAGGCCCTCGCGCCCGAGGGCGTGCCGGACGGCCCCACTCGGCTTCTCCGCTACGCGGACATTTCCACGGATCGGGTCGTTTTCGCCTACGCCGGCGACCTGTGGATCGCCGCCCGCGAAGGCGGAGCCGCCCGCCGGCTGACGTCGCACGTGGGCGACGAGCGCTTTCCGAAGTTCTCCCGCGACGGCAAGTGGATCGCCTTCACCGGCGAATACGACGGCAACCCGGACGTGTACGTCATCCCCGCCGACGGCGGCGAGCCGAAGCGTCTCACCTTCCATCCCGCAAACGACATCGTTCTCGGCTGGGCCAGAGACGGCGCCAGCGTGCTCTTCCGCTCCGACCGCTTCGCCGCCCCGCCGCGCCGTTACACCGAGCTATTCCTCGTCACACCCCAAGGCGGCACTCCGACGCGGCTTCCGGTTCCGCGCGCAGCCCTCACGAGCTTCTCGCCCGACGGCAGCAAGATCGCGTACATCGAGACCTCGCAGGAGTTCCGGACCTGGAAGCGCTACCGCGGCGGCTGGAGCCTGCCGATCGCCATCTACGACTTGAAGAACAACACGTACGAGGAACTGCCGAAAACCGACGGCATGGACCTCTTCCCCATGTGGCACGGCAACGCGATCTACTTCATCAACGACCGTGACGGCGTGATGAATCTGTACAGTTACGACTTGGGCGTGAAGCAAACGAAGAAGCTGACCACCTACAAGGAGTACGACATCAAGTGGCCCAGCCTGGGCCCGAACGCCATCGTTTATGAGAACGGCGGCCAGCTCTACGAGTTCAACCTGCAAAGCGGGAAGGCCTCCGTCATTCCCATCCAGGTTCATGCCGAGGACATCACGGCACGGCCTGGGTTCAAGAGTCTCGGGGAGCAGATCTCCGGCTTCGGGATCTCGCCGTCCGCCGCGCGCGCGGTCGTGGAAGCTCGAGGCAACATCTTCACCGTGCCCGCGGAGCACGGCGGCATTCGGGCCCTGACGACGGATACTTCCGGCGTCCACGAGATGAACCCGAAGTGGTCGCCCGACGGCAAGTGGATCGCCTACCTCTCGGACAAGACCGGTGAGTACGAGGTGTACGTTCGCCCGCAGTCGGGAGGCGACGAGCTCCGCATCACGACGGACGGCGGCGTGTACCGCTACGGACCCGTCTGGTCCCCGGACGGCAAGAAGCTCCTCTACTGGGACAAGCTGCACCGCCTGTGGTTTGTCGCCATCGACGACAAGAAGCCGGTCCAAGTCGATCAGGGTGACTACGGGGACATCGTCGACGGCGCTTGGGCGCCGGACAGCCGGTGGATCGGCTACTCGAAGCAGGACCGCCGCGGCGCCGGCCAGCTGTTCGTGTACTCGCTGGACAAGAAGCAAAGCACCAAGGTCTCCGACGGTTACTACAACGACACGAACCCCGTCTTCGATCCCGAAGGCAAGTCCCTGTACTTCTTCTCCCAGCGCTATTTCTTCCCCAGCTTGGGGCAGCTCGATCAACGCTTCAACTACTACAGCACCGACGGAATCTTCGCCCTGACCTTGAAGTCCGACGGAGCCTCACCCTTCAAGCCGCAAGACGACGACGAAAAGGGGGAGGCCGACAAAGACAAGGACAAAGACAAGGAGAAGGGCAAGGACAAGGGCGAAGACAAAGCCAAAAAGGACGAGGCTCCCACGCCCGTCGAGATCGATCTCGACGGCATCGCCGCCCGTGTCGCGCCGTTGCCGATCCCGTCCGGGATCTACGGCAACCTGGACGCCCGCAAGGGCAAGCTCTTTTACGTCTCGCAGGCGCAGGAGGCACGAGCAGGCGGCGGCGATCAGGACGGTCCCCCCACGGTTGCGCTTCACGTCTACGATCTCGAGAAGCGCGAAGACAAAGACGTCCTGTCCGGTATCGAAGGCTACGTTCTCGACGCCGAAGGGAAGAAGCTTCTCTACAAGGCTGGGCCCGTGCTGGGTGTGGTCGAGGTCGCACCCGGCAAGAAAGTCGGCGACGGCAAGCTCGACCTCGCCGACCTCCAGGCGCGCATCGACCCGCGCGAGGAATGGAAGCAAACCTTCCACGAAGCCTGGCGCATCGAACGCGACTTCTACTGGGACCCGGCCATGACGGGCCACGACTGGAAGGCTTTGGGCAAGCGTTACGAGGCCCTGCTCCCATGGGTCGCACACCGCAGCGACCTCAACTACCTCATCGGCGAGATGATCTCCGAGCTCGCCACGTCGCACACCTACGTGAGCGGCGGTGATCTTCCCAACGCGAAGGAGGTGTCGGTCGGGATGTTGGGCTCGGATTTCGAGCCGGCCGGCGGGTACTATCGCATCACGAAGATTTACCCGGGCGAGAACTGGGACGAAGCCAAACGCTCTCCCCTGACGGAGCCGGGTCTCAAGGTGAAGGCGGGGGACTATCTCATCGCGGTGAACGGCCAGGAGGCCAAGTCCGGACAGGCGGTCTACGCCTACTTCCAGAACCTCGCCGGCAAGCTGGTCACGTTGAAGATCAACGGCAAACCCTCGGCGGACGGTGCCTGGGAGGTCGTGGTCAAGCCCGTGTCCAACGAATCCGGCGCGCGTTATCTCGACTGGATGGCCGCCAACCGCAAGAAGGTCGCGGACGCGACGGGCGGCCGCGTGGGCTACATCCACGTTCCCGACACGTCGATCCCGGGGATCATCGAGTTCGACAAGGCGTTGAACGCGCAGCTCGACAAGGACGGCATCATCGTCGACGAACGCTACAACCAGGGCGGAAACATCCCCGATTTCTACACGGAGAAACTGAAGCGCCAGCTGCTCGCCGTGATCGCTGCTCGCGACACCAAGGACATTCCCTGGCCCCCGGTAGCCATCTACGGCCCGAAGATCATGATCGTGAACGAGCTCGCCGGCTCCGGCGGCGACGCGTTCCCCTGGTTCTTCCGCCGCGAGAAGATCGGTCCCATCGTCGGCACGCGCACCTGGGGCGGTCTGGTCGGCATCGGAAACAACCAGCCGCTACGCGACGGGGGGTCCGTCACCGCGCCGGGCTTCGGATTCTGGAGCACGGACAACGGCGGAGAGTGGGTCGTCGAGCAGCACGGCGTGGATCCCGATTACGTCGTGCCGCAGCGGCCTGATCTGGTCGTCAAAGGCCACGACCCACAGCTCGAAAAAGCCATCGAGCTGGCCAAGGAAGCGCTCAAGGACTACAAGCCGATTCCTCCGAGGCCGAAGTATCCGGTGGCCAAGCGGCCGGGATAGGTGACGCTCGTGCCCGACCTGTTCAGCGAGTTCACGCTCAAAGACGTACGACTCAAGAACCGCATCGCCGTTTCCCCGATGTGCCAGTACTCGGCGACGGACGGCGTCCCGAACGACTGGCACCGCGTCCATCTCGGCGGCCTCGCCGTCGGCGGCGCGGGGTTGGTGGTCGCTGAAGCGACCGCCGTCTCGCCCGAAGGTCGCATCACGCCCGGCTGCACGGGTCTGTGGAATGACGCCCAGGTCGAGGCGTTCCGGCCGATCGCTCGTTTCATCGAAAGGCACGGCGCCGTTCCGGGAATTCAAATCGCGCACGCGGGTCGCAAGGCGAGCGCGAACCGTCCTTGGGAAGGGGACGACCACCTGCCGGCCGGCCACCCCGAGGCGTGGGAGCCGATGGCGCCCTCCGCCGTCGCATGGGGGAAGAACCTGCCGCGCGTGCCGCGCGCGATGACGCACGAGGACATCGTCCACGTCCGCGACGCGTTCGCCTCCGCGGCGCACCGTGCGTTCTTCGCAGGATTCAAGTGGCTGGAGCTCCACTTCGCCCATGGTTACCTTGGCCAGAGTTTCTTCTCGCCGCTCGCCAATCAGCGCACGGACGAGTACGGCGGCAGCTTCGAGAACCGCGCGCGCTTCCTCCTCGAGACGCTCGCCGCGGTCCGCGAGGTTTGGCCGGCGCGCCTCCCTCTCACGGCGAGGCTCGGCGTCATCGACTACGTGACGGGGGAGCAGCCGCTCGAGGAATCGATCGAGCTGGTGCGGCGCATGAAGTCCGGCGGACTGGACCTTGTCGACGTCAGCATGGGTTTCAACACGCCGGACATCAGCCAGGTGCCGTGGAGCGAGCACGGCTTCCTCGTGCCCACGGCAGGCCGCATCCGGTGCGAGACCGGCCTCCCCGTCGCGACCTCCTGGAACATCTCGGATCCGCAGAAGGCCGACGGGTTCATTAGAGATGAACAGGTCGACGTTCTCATGCTCGCCAAGGCGCTCCTGGACGATCCGCATTGGCCGTACCACGCGGCGAAGGTGCTCGGCCGCGCGACGCCTCAAACGCTGTTGCCGAAGCAGTACGCGTGGTGGTTGAAGCGGTAGCGCAACGACCCCCGGACGCAATTGCATGCTGTCGCTCGCCAAAACCCCATCCGCGTTGACAGTGAAAGGCTTGCACGCCCCGGATGGAACCGCGAATCCCGGCCGGTGGCGTTGTTGACCCCACCCCGGCAGCACTCCATCCTGTTCCGATGTTCTCCCGAATCGCCTTCATCCTGGGTTGCGCCGCGCGTTCATGGCGAACTTCTCCTGCTCGGCTTCGCGGTTTCGGAGCGCACCGTCTCCCGAATGATGCCAAGGCGCCCCGCCGACCCCGACGCACGGCAGCGGTGGCGCAACTTCCTTCGAAACCACGGGGTAGATTCTAGTTAGTTCAAGGACTTTTCCTCAAAAGTCGGCACTACATTTCGCGCAATGGTGCGGGTGGACGCAGCCTTTCGGGTAGAGAGAGCCCAAGTCGATCGAGCAGGGCAGCTTGCGCTTTGTCGGGGCGTACGACGCAGCGCAAGCGGATCTCGCGCTCAGAATCTTCGGCGAGGGGGAGCACGACGTCGGCACGTTCCTGCTGGAGCTGTGCACGCCGCGCGCGGGCGAGCTGGAAGTGCTGCGCGATCTCCCTGTTCGGACGCGACCGCGTCCTCATCCAGCCCTACTGCGGCTTCGCCACCTTCGCCGACAACCCGGTGCCCTCCGCCGCCGCCGCGCAGGTGAAGATCGCGGCGATGGTCGAGGCGGTGGGGGCGTTGAGGTAAGGGGTGGCCTGCGGGACGTCCGGAGCCCAGATTGTCCCTGCGCAGGGGGCGACGGACGAATGGGCAAGAACGGCGGCAAGGTCAGAACCCTCGGGATCCTCACCTCTGGCGGCGACTGCCCGGGTTTGAACGCCGCGATCCGCGGTGTGGCCAAGGCCGCCATCGGCACCTACGGGATCGAGGTGATCGGCATCCTGGACGGCTTCGCCGGACTGGTCGAAAACCGTGTGGTCCCGATCGACGACCGGGTGATGTCGGGCCTCCTCACCCTCGGCGGCACGATCCTCGGAACGAGCCGCAACAAGCCGCACAAGATGCCGGGACCCGGGGGGACGACGCGGGACATGACCGGGGCCGCGGTCGAAACCTACCGGCGCCTGAACCTCGACTGCCTGGTCTGCATCGGCGGCGGCGGAACGGCCAAGAACGCGCTGCACCTGATGCAGTCGGGGCTCAACGTGGTCACGCTGCCCAAGACCATCGACAACGACGTCGCGGAGACGGACGTCACGTTCGGCTTCGACTCCGCGACGGCCATCGCCACCGAGGCGATCGACCGCCTGCACTCGACCGCCTCGAGCCACAAGCGCCTGATGCTCGTCGACATCATGGGGCACAACGCCGGGTGGCTCGCCCTGGCCGCCAGCCTCGCCGGCGGCGCCGACGTCTGCCTGATCCCCGAGATCCCTTATCGCCTCGATTCCGTCGTCGATGCCCTGCGCCGCCGCGCCGAGAGCGGCCGTCGCTTCAGCCTGGTCTCGATCGCCGAGGGAGCGCGTCCGGTGAACGGGACCGGGTCCTCGCAGAGGACCCGCGGGAGCCCTCGCGCCGACGAGCCGATCGCCAACAGCAGCGTCATCGCACCGCTGCTCGAGGACGCGCTCGGCCTCGATACCCGGGTCACCACTCTCGGCCACATCCAGCGCGGCGGGATTCCCAGCGCGACCGATCGCATCCTCGCCACGCAACTCGGAACGACCGCCGCCCGCCTGATCCACGACGGCGTCTTCGGCATCATGGTGGCCGTCAAGGGCAAGGAGATCGTGCCCGTGCCCCTGGAGAAGGTGGCCGGGCGAAGGAAGACGGTTCCCCTCGACCACCCGCTGATCGAGTCCGCCCGCCTGATCGGGCTGTGCTTGGGGGATTGACCCGCGGAAATAGCCTCGGCGTCAACCGAGTGAGTCGGTCCCGTCCCCCCCGTGCGAGCTGTGCCCTCCCGGTGTCATCCTGGCGCCGATTCAGAAACCTAGGAGGTCACCCATGGATCTCGACAGCAGGCTCACCCACGTCGCGGTGATCGGCGCCGCCGGCAAGATGGGAAGCGGCATCACGCTGCTCATGGCGCAAGAAATGGCGCGTCTCACGCTCCTCCCCGAAAACAAAGGGAAGCTCTTCCGCCTCGCGGCGATCGACCTCGACCCCGAGGCGTTGCGGGGGCTGCAGGACTACGTCCATAGCCAGGCGGTGAAGGCGGCCGAAAAAAACGCCATGTCGCTCCGGGCGGCGTACGCCGACCGCAAGGACCTGGTCGAAAACGGCGAGATCATCGAGGACTTCGTCCGCCGCGTCGACTCGATGGTGTGGCCATCGACCGATCTCTCCGCGGCGAAGGGCGCGCGCATCGTCTTCGAGGCGATCGTCGAGAAGGTCCCGGTGAAAGTCGCGGTCTTCAAGCAGCTGCGCGAGACCTGCGATCCCGACGCGTTCTTCTTCACGAACACGTCGTCGGTCCCGATCGGCCTCCTCGACAAGGAGGTCGGCCTCGGCGGGCGCATCATGGGCGTCCACTTCTACAACCCGCCGCCGGTCCAGAAGCTGGTGGAGACGATCCGCGGCGCGACGACGCGCGACGACGTCGCCCAGACCGCCGCGGAAATCGGGAAGCGGCTCCGCAAGACCCTGATCCCTTCCGCCGACGTGGCCGGGTTCATCGGGAACGGTCACTTCATTAGAGACGGGCACCACGCGATCGCCGAAGTCGAAAAGCTAGCCGCAAAGCACGGCTGGCCGTCTGCGGTCTGGATGATGAACCGGGTGAGCCAGGACTGGCTCTTGCGGCCGATGGGGATCTTCCAGCTCATCGACTACGTCGGGGTCGACGTCTTCCAGTTCATCGAGGGCGTGATGGACCACTACCTCGACGAGAAGCTGACGAACGCGACCATCAACAAGATGATGGAGCTGAAGGCGGCGGGCGGGCAGCGCCCCGACGGTTCGCAGAAGGCAGGGTTTTTCGAGTACGAGCGCGGGAAGATCACGGGCGTTTACGACCCGGCGAAGCGCGTCTACCTGCCGCTCGATCCCCAGGGCTGGACCGGCGCCGCCGACAAGGCGCTGGGCGAGCTCCCGCAACCGTTCCGTCCGTGGAAGGCGCTCCTTTCGGCTCCCGACAAAGACGCGGCCTTGGCCTTGCACTTCAAGGCGCTCGCCGACCAGAAGACCTTGGGCGCCGAGCTCGCGCGCGCCTACCACCAGTGCTCGCGGGAGATCGGGAAGGGACTCGTCTCCCGAGGTGTGGCCGCCAAGCCCGAGGACGTCAACGGCGTCCTGACGAGCGGCTTCTACCACCTCTACGGTCCGATCAACGATTACCTGGCGGCGGGGGTGTCGCGATGAAAGCGTTGCGCAAGCCGGTCTACTTCACCTGCGGCGACTACACGGTCTCCCTCGGCACGGGGCGGAAAGAGTTCAACCCCAAGAAGGAGCGCCCCGGGCTGGAGCACTACATCGCGGAAGCCGGAAAGGGCGCGCTCGCCCAGATCCCGGACGCCGCGGCGATCGACGAGGGCGTCGTCGGGAACTTCATGGCGGCGCGGTTCAACAGGCAAGGGCACTTGGGGGCGATGCTGTCGCTCGTTCATCCGTCTCTCGAGTACAAACCGTCCACCCGCGTCGAGGGGGCCTGCTGCTCGGGCGGCCTCTCGCTCGCCTCGGCGATCAAGAGCGTCTTGTCCGAGCAGTCGGACGTGGTGCTCTCGCTCGGGCTCGAGGTTCAAAACACCGTGAAGGCGATCTACGGCGCCGACATCCTGGCGGGGGCCGGGCACTACGCCGGCGAGCGGAAGAACGGGCACGCCTACTTCTTCCCGGCGAAGTTCTCCGACCGCGCCGGCGCCTATAAAGAAAGGTACGGCGCCGAGAAGACCTGGGCCGCGATGGGCCGCTGGTACGAGCAGGCGATCGTGAATGCGCGGAAGAACCCGAAGGCGCAAGAATTCCACAACACGACCGAAGATCTCTTCGCCGCGCACCAGGCGATGAAGCCCAACGGAAAGACTTTCTGCGACCACATCAACTTCCTCGACTGCTCCAAGGTCTCGGACGGCGGCGCCGCGGTTCTCGTGGTCTCGCAGGAAGGACTCGCCAAGATCGGCAAGACGAAGACCGACGCGGTGGAGCTCGTCGGCCTAGGCCACGCGGTCGCCGACCTGACCGCGGCCCCGCCGGACCTCGCGGTCCTCGAGACGACGCGGCGCGCGGCGGAGCAGGCGTTGAAGATGGCCGGGATCACGGTGGACCAGGTCGGAGTCTTCGAGACTCACGATTGCTTCACGATCACGGGGATCCTGGCCTGCGAGGCGCTGGGCCTCGCCAAGCGCGGCGAGGGAGCCGACTACGTGCTCGCCGGCCACACGCGCCTCGACGGGAAGACGCCGTTCAACACGGGCGGCGGGCTCGTCGGCTACGGCCATCCGACGGGTGCTTCGGGCGTGCGCATGGCCGTCGACCTCTGGAAGCAGCTGACGGGGAAGGCGGGGAACTACCAGGTTCGCCTCGACCCGAAGCGCCCCTACGGTCTCCTCATTAATATGGGAGGAAACGACAAGACCGTCGTCTCCGCGGTGTTCCGCAAGGGGCTCCCGGGCGATAATTGACCGCGGTTAAATTACGCCGTATTTTAACCGCATAATGATCCAACGAGCTTTGGAGAAGCTTCTCCGCGGGTCCCGCAAGAGCCTGCTGCTCCTCGGCCCGCGCCAGACGGGGAAGTCGACTCTCGTAGCCTCACTCAAACCGGACCTGACGATAAATCTCGCCCATGAACCGACCTTCCTCGAGTTCGCACGCAACCCCGAGGAGCTGGAGCAGCGGCTCGGCGCCCTGCGGAACTTCCGCACGGTCTTCTTGGACGAGATCCAACGCCTGCCCAGCCTACTGAACACGATCCAGTCGATCCTCGACGGCCGCGGCGCGCCCCGTTTCTTTCTGACTGGCTCGAGCGCGCGGAAGCTCCGCCGCGGGCAGGCGAACCTGCTCCCGGGACGGGTGCACACCTACTCGCTCGGCCCGCTCGTGAGCAGCGAGCTCGACCGGGAGCTGGACACGCGCGCCGCGCTTTCGACGGGAACGCTCCCCGGGATCTACGTCGACCCGGACCGATCCTCCCGCGTAAAGACGCTGTCCTCGTACTGCGCCACCTACCTCAAGGAGGAAATCCAAGCCGAGGCCCTCGCACGCAACATCGAGGGGTTCTCCAGGTTCCTGCATGTGGCGGCGGCCTGCGCGGGGTCGTTCCTCGACCTTTCGAAACTGGCATCGGAAGCCGGCATTGCCCGCCAGTCCGCGGTGAGGTTTTTCGAGATCCTGGAGGACACGCTGATCGTGCGCCGCGCCGAGGCCTTCGCGAAGAGCGAGCGGCGCCGCCTGGTCCAACATCCACGCTATTTCTTCTTCGACACGGGAGTCCTGAACGGGGTAATGGGGAACTTCGAGCCCTCTCCCGACCGCATCGGGGTTCTCATGGAGCACCTGGTGTTCAACCAGATCGTTCACACCGCGTCGTCGCTGGACCAGGACATCCGGGTCTCTTCGTTCCGGACGGAGCACGGTGCGGAGGTCGACTTCATCGTCGAGACGCGAAAGGACACCTGGGCGGTCGAGGTCAAGGCCTCGAAGAGCATCGGCAGGCACGACCTCCGCGGGCTCAAGCGGTTTCGGGACTTCCACGGCAAAAAGTGCGGCGCCGTCGTCCTCTATCTCGGTACGGTGGAGAAACTCATCGAAGGCATCGAGATCCTGCCGTGGCAAGTCGGCCTCGCGCGCATGGGGTTGTAAACGCGGGAGTGTGACGGCGCCCTCGAAAAGTTTACTCACAATCCGCTGGTCCCTGGTTGCTCGCCTTGGCGTCGAGTCCAGGCGGAGGCACTACGCACAACCCGAAGGCAAATCAGCACGTCGCGATCCGCGCGTCGACTTGTGATCGAACTCCCTTAACGGAAGGCATTCTCGAGCTTCTCGTCGATCAGACTTGCATCCCGGGAGCCTTTCGTGGGTATGCTTCGCTTCAGGAGTTCGACCGGTATGACCGAGAACGACCCCAACCGCCGCCTCGCAGACTTCAAACTGCTTCGAGAGATCGGGCGAGGCGGGATGGGCGTCGTCTACGAGGCCCACCAGATCTCGCTCGACCGCACGGTCGCGGTGAAGTTCCTGACCGAGCGGGCGCTCGGAAACGTCGAGTTGCGCGTGCGATTCCTGCGCGAGGCGCGCATGGCCGCGGCGCTCAACCACCCCGCGATCTGCACGATCCACGAAGTCCGTGAAGTGCAGCCGGGGGAGGAGCTCGTCGTCCCCGGTGGCGCCGATCTGCCGGCTGGAACCCCGTACATCTCGATGGAGTGGATCGATGGCCGACCTCTGTCGAGCCTGATCGGGACGCCCGAGCTTCGCGATCTCGACAGCCAGCTCGCCATCGCGGTCCAGGTGGCCGAGGGCCTCGCGGTCGCGCACGGCCATGGAATCGTCCACCGCGATATCAAGCCCGGCAACGTCATGGTCACGCGCGACGGGCACGTCAAGATCGTCGACTTCGGCTTGGCGAAGCCGGTTGTCTCCTCGGCCGGTTCGCCCGAAGACACGACGGAGACACTCTCCGATGAGCTGACTCGGGAGGGTCGGATTCTCGGCACCGTGGTGTACATGTCGCCCGAGCAGGCGATGGGAAAGACGCTCGACGCGCGCTCCGACGTCTTCTCGTTCGGGACGATGCTGTACGAGATGGTCACGGGGCGGCGGCCGTTCCGGGGTGACAACCCGGCCTCGATCTTTGCGAAGATTCTCGAGTCGGAGCCGGATTCGTTGGAGACGATCAACCCCAACCTACCGCCCGAGCTGGCCCGCGTCGTAAGGCGCTGCCTTCGGAAGCTCCCCGAGGAACGGTACAACGACACACGGGATCTCGTCGTCGCGCTGAAGGATCTGCGAGGGGCGACGACATCGGGCCGGCCCGTCATGGCCGCTGCGCCGGTCAGGCGGCCACGGGCGTGGTGGCCGATCGTGGTAGCGGCCTGTGCGGCGCTCGTCCTGGTCGTGGTTGGCGTGCGCTGGCTCGGACCTGCGTCGAAAGAGAGCGCGCCGCCCAACCCCGCGGCTGCACCCGTGATCGACGCGCGGGCGCTCGGCTACTACAACCGCGGGCTTCACCTGATGCGCGACGAGGGGACCCCGACGAGCCTGGACGAAGCGATCCAGAACCTCAACCACGCCTTGCGCATCAGCCCCGACTGGGCGCTCGCCTGGGCCGCGCTCGGCGAGGCGCACTGGCTCAATTTCTGGAAGGACTCCGACCCCGCGGACCGAGAGGACGCGGAGGCCGCAGTGGCCAAGTCCTACTACCTCGGCCCGAAACTCGCCGAGGTTCTCGTCGCGCGCGGGCTCGGCCTCTTTCTTGCGGGCGATTACCGGGGCGCGGAGGCGGACCTGGAAGCCGCGGTGAAGACCAAGCCCGAGCTGGGCCACGCCTGGGCGTACCTGGGCCTGGCTCGCGGAAAGCTGGAACAGTACGCCGAGGGGATCGTGGCCCTGCGCATGGCGATCGAGCTCGAGCCCCTGAACTTCAAGTTCCGCGGCTACCTCGGCATCTTCCACGTGATGTTCCAGGAATACGACGAGGCGCTCGAGGCTCACCGCAAGGCGACGGAGCTGAATCCCGGCGCGTTTTCGGGCTGGAACAACCTTGGCGGCATGCTGATGCACAAGAAGCGGATCGACGAAGCGATCCCGGCGCTCGAGCAAGCGCTCAAGATCGAGGAGCGCGGCGCGGTGCGCTCGAACCTCGGCACCGCCTACTACTTCCGGGGACGGTACGCGGATGCGGCCAAGCAGTACCAGCGTGCCACCGAGCTCGAGCCCGAGGATCCGGCGCACTGGGGGAACCTCGGCGACGTGCTCGCCGTCCAGGAGAAGCGTGGGGCGGCGCGCGATGCCTACCGCAAGGCGGCCATGGCCGCGCAGGTTCAGGCCGAGCAGAGCGGCGATCCGATCAAGATCATGAGCTGGGCGAAGTACTGTGCCCGGGCGGAGGACGCGGCGTGCGCCGTGAAGCAGGCGGGCGCCGCGCTCGCGATGCGTTCCGAGGATGCGTCTTTGCTCCTCGACAACGCCGTCGTCCACCGCATCCTCGGACAGGATGCGGAGAGCCTCACCTGGCTCGAGAAGGCGGTCCTGCAGGGGGTCAGCAGAGCCCAGATCGAGCTGGTCCCCGAATTCGCGCCGCTTGGCCGCGATCCCCGCTACCAGAGGATCCTGCAGCTCGCGAAGTAGGTCTACTCAGGCTGTTCAGGCGGCACGATGATGATCACCGGATCCAGCTTGATCAATTCTTCTTCCGATCCGTCGAAGCCGCGAATCGTGTACTTGTACCGCGCATGACCCGACCCCTTGACCTTCGGCGCCACGCCGCGGATCCGAGCTCTTTTGTTTCGGATCTTCTCGGAGTGGAGTTCCTTCTTGGAGCCCCCGAGGGTGAACGACGGCTTCTTTCCGTGTTTGATCTCGAGCTCGACCCGCTTGATCGAACCACCTATGACGGAGACCTCCCACACGATCTCGTCGCCCGCGAAGACGACCTCAGCGGAGGGAAGTACGGCGACAGATTCCTTGTCTGCGTCGAAGCGGACGTAAATAACTCGCATCGGTGCCTCCTATCCTGTTGAGCGCATGGTATCTCGGCGTCGAGCGCAGATGGGGATGTCTTCGCGCGGCAAGGCACCCGACGGTGCTTTCATCCAGACCAATCCAGTCCCGTAATCTCGCCACGGGCGCAACCCTCAGAACCGCAGGCATTGCGAACGCTGACTAGGCGCGGCGCACAACGCCTGGAGTTTGCGTAGCGCGAGGTGCTCGCCTCATTACCATGGGCGGGTTGGGCGGATAATGGCGGTCCGCCTGCTCGAGGAGACACGCAAGTGCTGTCTCGTTACAAGATTGGTGAGCAGCTCGGCGCCGGTGGGATGGGAGTCGTCTACGCCGCCGAGGACACGAAGCTCGGTCGCAAGGTCGCGCTGAAGATCCTGCCCGCGGAGTTCGCTGCCGACCCCGAGCGACGCGCGCGGTTCGAACGGGAAGCGCGGGCGGTCGCCGCGCTGAATCATCCCAACATCGTGACGATCTACTCGATCGAGGAGGACGACGGGACCCACTTCCTCACGATGGAGTTGGTTCGAGGACGAACCCTGGCCGAACTATTCGCGCCGGGAGGCCTCGCTCTCGACAGGCTGCTCGACATCGCGGTCCCGCTTGCCGACGCTCTGGCGGCCGCCCACGACCAGGGCATCACGCACCGGGACGTCAAGCCCCAAAACGTCATGGTCAACAGCGAGGGGCGAGTCAAGGTGCTCGACTTCGGTCTTGCGAAGCTCGAGCCTGCGCCTCACGTCGAGGACGACACCGTGACCAAAGCTACGACGGTCGGCCGGGTGATGGGGACGATTCCATACATGTCGCCGGAGCAGATTCGGGGCGAACCGGTCGACGCCCGCTCGGACCTCTTCTCGCTCGGAACCGTCCTCTACGAGCTGGCCGCTGGCCGCCGGCCCTTCAAGGGAGCCAGCGCGGCAGAGTTGATTTCGTCGATCTTGAGGGACGCTCCGCAGTCGGTCACGGAGATTCATCCGGAGTTGGGATCTGGGTTCGACCGGATCCTCCAACGCTGCCTCGAAAAAGAACCCGCGCACCGGCCACAGCGGGCCGTCGACGTGCGCGACGAACTCAGCGCGCTCCGCCATGACCCCGGAGCGCCTCCCGAGCGATCGGTGTCTTCGATCGCGGTGCTTCCCTTCCGCGACCGGAGTCCAGCTCAGGATCAAGCGCACTTGTGCGAAGGAATGGCCGAAGAGGTCATCCACGCGCTGGCTGGGATTCCTGGACTCCGGGTCGCGTCCCGCATGTCGTCGTTCCAGTTCATGCCCGGTGACGGGGAACGTCGTGACATCGGCCGTCGGCTTGGCGTGGCGAGTCTTCTCGAAGGAAGCGTCCGCAAGACGGGAGACAGACTGCGGATTACCGCCGAACTCGTCGACGTGGCGAGCGGCTACCAACGGTGGTCGGAGCGCTACGACCGTCAGCTCGAAGACGTCTTCACGATTCAGGACGAGATCGCTGCGGCGATCGTCGGGGCGCTGCGCCCGTCGCTGGCGCCGGAGGCCGCGCTCGGCTCGCGAAAGGCGCCGGCTGCGAGCGGGGAGGCCTACGATCTCTACCTGCGAGGCCGCCATCAAGCCGCCCGGCGGACGAGCACGAGCGCCGAGCGCGCGCTCGAGATGTTTGCTCGCGCGATCGAGATCGACCCGGACTACGGTCTCGCGTACGCCGGTATCGCGGACTGTCATTCGCTTCTGCACGACAAGCACGGCGGGCGCGCCGAGGACTTCGAGCAAGCCAACGCGGCAAGCCGCAGAGCGATCGAGCTAGCTCCCGACCTCGCGGAGTCGCACGTCTCCCGGGGACTCGCGCTGGCGCTGGCTCGTCGGTTCGACGAGGCCGAATCCGAGTACAAAGCGGCGATGCGGCTGAACCCCGACCTCTTCGAGGCCTACTACTGTGCGGCGCGCGATCGACTCCTGCAGGGAGAACTGGAAGCCGCCGCCGCCCTCTTCGAGCAAGCCGCCCGGGTTCGCCCTGAGGACTACCAGGCACTCGGGGTCCTCTCCGGCGTGTACCGAAGACTCGGGCGGGAAGACGATGCGATGAGGGCGAGTCGCCGGCAGCTCGCGATCGTCGAGAAGCAGCTGGCTCTGAACCCGGACGACGTTCGCGCGCGGGTCCTCGGCGCGAACGCCCTCCTCTCGCTCGGTGAGCGTGATCGTGGCCTCGATTGGACCGCCCGCGCGCTCGTCTTGGACCCCGAAGGAGTCGATACGCTCTCCAACGCGGCGTGCGACTACGCGCGTGCGGGCGAAGCGGAAAAGGCCCTCGAACTCTTGGAGAAAATCGCCCAAGGAGCACCCAACGACGGTCACAAGAAGTGGATGGAAGTCGACCCCGATCTCGACTCCTTGAGAGACCATCCTCGATTCCGGCGGCTCTTGGTATTGACCCCAGAAGATTCGTCTGCGTGACGGGGGACCCGGCGGGGCACGCGCTACGTTGTCCGGCCAAGCTGACGACGCGTGTATGCTTCGCCGATGACGTGCACGTCTTGCTCGCGCACGGTTCCGGAAGGGAGCCGGTTTTGTCCGCACTGCGGTGCGTCCTCGGACGCGGTTGCGTTCGACGCCACGCGCACGTCGGCCGCTTCCCGCGGTCTGTCCGCTTCGAGTTCCTCCGATCACGGCCGGTTCCTCCCGGGAACCATGCTCGGGGGCCGATACCGGGTCGTTGGCCTGTTGGGTCGCGGAGGGATGGGTGAAGTCTACCGCGCCGACGACCTCAAGCTCGGCCAGGCGGTGGCGCTGAAGTTCCTGCCGGCGGTGGTGGAGAACGACGCGGAGCGGCTCCAGCGCTTCCTCAATGAAGTGAAGCTCGCGCGGCAGATCTCCCACCCGAACGTCTGCCGCGTGTACGACGTGGGTGAGGTGGACGGGCACCACTACCTCTCGATGGAGTACGTGGACGGCGAGGATCTGGCCAGTCTGCTGCGGCGGATCGGCCGCCTGCCGGGCGACAAGGCGATTCAGATCGCACGCCAGCTGTGCGCCGGCCTCGCCGCGGCGCACGACAAGGGGGTGCTGCACCGCGACCTGAAACCGGCCAACGTGATGCTGGACGGCGAAGGGCGCGTGCGGATCACCGACTTCGGGCTGGCGGCGATCGTGGGGCAGGTGATTGGCGCCGACGTCCATGCCGGCACGCCCGGCTACATGGCGCCCGAGCAGCTCGCGGGCAAAGACGTCTCCGTCGCGAGCGACATCTTCTCTCTGGGGATCGTCCTCTACGAGTTGTTCACGGGTAAGCCCGTATTCAAGGCGGGCTCGTCGGCGGAGCTTCAGCAACTGCACCAGGAGAACCGGACCTCGCCGTCGAGCTTCGTGCCCGATCTCGACCCGGCGGTTGAGCGGGTCATCCTACGCTGCCTCTCTCGCCATCCGGCCGAGCGTCCCTCATCGGCGCTGGCGGTGGCCGCGGCCTTGCCCGGCGGCGATCCGATGGCGGCGGCGCTGGCGGCAGGCGAGACGCCCTCTCCGGAGATGGTCGCCGCGGCCGGCGAGACCGGCGGCCTGCGACCGCTGATGGCGTGGCTGGCGCTCGCGGGCGTCCTGATCTTGCTGGTGCCCATCGTTGCGCTCGCCGGCAGGGTCAACATCCTGGGGCGTACGCCGTTGCCGAAGGAGCCGCAGGTCCTGAGGGCCGAGGCGCGCGGCCTGCTCAAGGAAGCGGGATACACGAACGCGCCCGTCGACACGCTCTGGGGCTTCGAAGAGAACAAGCCTTATCTCGACGAGCTCGAGAAGCTCGGAACCTCCGACCGGTGGGACCGTCTGGGCGCGGGCCCCAAAACGGGGCTGACCTTCTGGTACCGCGAAGCGCCGAAGCCCCTGCTCCCGATGAATTCGATCTCTTACCGGATGTCGGTGACCGATCCGCCGTCGATCGCGCCCGGCATGGCGACCGTGTGGATGGACCCGTCGGGAAGCCTGCTGCGGATGCAGGTCGTGCCGCCGGAAGGCGACAACCCGGCGGCTCCCGGTGTTGCGCCGCCTCGAACGGATTGGAGCCGGCTCCTCACCGCCGCGGGCCTTCGAGACGCCGAGCTCCACGGTGCCGGCTCGATTTGGAATCCGCCGTTTCATTCCGACGGGCGCCAGGCCTGGACCGGCCCGTTCCAAGCCGACAAGGATGCGGAGCTTCGCGTGGAAGCCGCGTCGTACCTGACTCGTCCGGTCTATTTCAGGCTGATCGCGCCTTGGGAGAAGCCCGCCGAGTCCGCGGCGGATCCGCAGACGAAGGGGCAGCGCGCCGGACAGGCATTCATGTCCATTCTCTTCCTCGGCGTTCTCCTCGGCGGGTTCCTCTTGGCGCGCCGCAACATGCGGCTTGGCCGCAGCGACCGCAACGGTGCGTTTCGGATTGCGAGCATCTTCGTCGCGGTGCACATGCTGGGTTGGATGTTCTGGGGCACCTACCTCGCGGACACCAACGAGATGGTGGGTGCCTTCATCGGGACGCTTGCGGCGACACTCTTCGAAGGCGTCATGTTGTGGATTCTCTACTTGGCCTTGGAGCCCTACGTGCGCAAGCGGTGGCCCGAGACCATCATCTCTTGGACGCGCGCTCTTGCCGGCCGGTTCCGGGACCCGCTCGTGGGCCGCGACATACTCCTGGGTTGTTTGCTGGGCGTGGCGATGAAAGCGCTCTCCGACGCCCCGCGATGGTTGGGCTTGGACCCGCGACGCCCAGACTCCATTGGTCTGTTGGGCCTAGCCGGCACCCGGCACCTCTTCGGCGAGTTCCTGGACGGTCAAATCCATTCGCTGGTGCCCCCGATGCTCTTCCTCGTGCTCCTGATGCTTGTCGGCGTGGCGCTGCGCCAGATGCTGCTGGCCGCAGGGGTGATCCTGGTTGTCTTCGGTGTCATCGGGTGGGCTTTCGGCCACCACTGGCTCGATCCCGTGAGTGCGCTGATCTTCGCAGGCGTCGTCCTGCTGTCCCTCACGCGTTTCGGTCTGCTCGCCACAACGGTGCTCTTTGCAACGCAGAACGCCCTGAGTTACTGCGTCACGGCGGACCTGTTCGCGTGGTACGGAGCCGGGACGATCTTGGCCGTCCTCTGGATCGTCGCGATCGCCGGCTATGGCTTCCAAACGTCATTCGCCGGCCGCCCGCTGTTCGGAGAGAACTTGCTGCAGGAGTGATCCGCCCGTGATCCCACGACACGACGTGCTGATCGTCGGAGCCGGCGTCGTCGGCTGCAGCGTCGCGTTCCAATTGGCGCGGCGCGGAGTGCGGCGCGTGGCGATCGTCGAGCGCGAGCGCATCCCCGGAACCGGGTCGACGTCCAAGGCGAACGGGGGGATAAGGGCCCAGTTCACAACGAGCGTGAACGTCGCGATGTCGCTTCGCTCGATGGAGATCCTGGACGCCCTGGCGAAAGAAATCGGCGAGCCGCCCGTCTACCGCAAGGCCGGCTACCTCTTCCTCACGGCGAGCACGGAGCGCCTCGCGGCGATGGAGCGGGCGGTCGCGTTCCAGCGATCGCTGGGCGTGACGGTTGACCTTCTCGACAGGGACGACGCGCTCCGTCTCGCCCCGTTCGTCGAGGGCGCAGATCTCGTCGGAGGGACGTTCGGGGCGCGCGACGGGTTCATCGATCCGGGGGCGCTGGCCGGATTCTTCCTGCGGGAGGCCACGCGGGCCGGGGTTGAACTCGTCTGCGGCGCCGAGGTCTTGGCGATCGATCGGACGGCGGGGGGCGCGTTCGTCGTGACGACGACCGCCGGAAAGCGCGAGGCCGGCGTCGTCGTGAACGCGGCGGGCGCGTGGTCGGCCGGGGTGGCAGCAGCAGTCGGGGTGGACTTGCCCGTCGAACCCGTGCGGCGCCATCTCTTGATGACCGGGCCTTGCCTTTCGCTTCCTCCGGTGATCCCCATGACGATCGACGCGGACACCGGGATTCTGATTCGGCGGGAAGGGGACCGCGTCCTTGTCGCGTACTCGAATCCCGACGAGCCCGCGGGGTTCGTCACGGCGCTCGATCCGACGTTTCCCGAGCGGATCTCCGGGCCGTTCGAGCGGCGGTTCCCACGGGTGGCCGAAGCAGGCCTCGACCTCAGGCGCAGCTGGGCCGGACTCTACGAGGTCACCCCCGATCACCACGCGATCCTGGGGGAGGCGGCGGATGTTCCCGGGTTCTTCCTCGCGACGGGATTCTCCGGTCACGGCATCATGCACGCACCTGCCGCGGGAGAGGCCGCGGCCGAGTGGATCGCCGACGGGCGTTCGGCGTCGGTCGACATCTCCCCGCTCGCCCTGGAACGCTTCGCCCGGGGCGAGACGATCCACGAGATGATGGTCCTCTAATGATGAAGGAGGGCTCAGCGTGAACCTCTCGGGCGTTTTTTCTCCGGTGACCACACCCTTCGACGATCGCGGCCGTGTCGATACCGGGGCGCTCGCCGATAACCTGGCGCGCTACGAGGTCCACGGGGCGACGGGCTATCTCCTCCTGGGATCGACCGGCGAAGCCGCCTATCTAGATGAAGAAGAAAAGCTCGAGGTGCTGCGCGCCGCGAGGCGGGCGGTCCCTTCGGCTCGCATCCTCATGGCCGGCGTCGGGTTGGAGAGCACGGCGGCCACCTCGCGTCTCGCCGCGTTGGCCGCCGACTGCGGCGCGGACCTGGCGCTCGTGATCACCCCGTTCTACTTCCGCTCCCGCATGAGCGAAGAGGCGCTCAGGCGTCACTTCGAGGCGGTGGCCGAAGCGTCGCCGATCCCGATCCTCCTCTACAACGTCCCGAAGTTCACGGGGCTCGTGCTGCCCGCCTCCGTTTCGGAAGCGCTCGCAAAGCACCCGAACGTGGCCGGACTCAAGGACAGCTCGGGGGACCTCGAGAAGATGCGCGAGGTGCTCGATCGGGTGCCCGCAAGCTTCCGCGTTTTGTGCGGGAGCGTTTCAGTCTTTGCGCCCGCGCTCGCTCTCGGTGCCGTGGGAGGAGTGCTCGCGGCCGCCGACGTGGTTCCTGAGCCCTTGGTCGCCCTCTACCGCGCGCACGTCGCCGGAGACCCCGGCCGCGCGAGGGAGCTCCAAGCCGCCGTCACCGAAACCGGCCGCCGCATCGTGGACGCCGCGGGTGTCCCGGGCATCAAAGCCGCGATGGACCTGCGCGGCCTGAGCGGGGGTCCTCCGCGCCCGCCGCTCCTCGCGGTGTCGCACGACGAGCGTGAGTCGATCCGGCGCGAGGTCGCGCGGCTCGTTGATGAGGGGATCGTGCCCTCGATGCGATGTACACTCGAGTCATCTTGACGAAGGAAGGTGTGCCATGTCGAACCCCCAAGAAAGCTGCGCGTTCGACCCCGACCGTTTGGTCGTTCGCTTCGAGCTGACCATCCCGGGGACCGTGAAGGCCATCGAGCCGGCGGTGCAGCAGATCCTGACCGTCGTCGATTCCATGGGCTGCGCGCGGGGGAAGGAATTCGCAATCGAGACCGCGATCCGGGAAGCCCTCGCCAATGCGATCACCCACGGCTGCGGCAGCGATCCCTCGAAGCAAGTGAAGATCTCGTCCTACTGCGACGAAGAGCGCGGCATGATCTTGGTCGTTCGGGATCCGGGCAAGGGATTCGATCCGAAGACGATTCCCTCGCCCGTCCGGGGAGAACGGCTCTTCGCCGAGCACGGACGGGGCATCTACCTGATCAACCAGCTCATGGACGAGGTCCGCTTCAGCTCCGGCGGCTCTGAGATCTGGATGCGGAAGAATTGAACTCAGGAATTCGCTTGGCCGGCGGGCTAGTCCCTGCCATTGTTCTTCGCCATGCAACTCGAAACCGGTGTCCGGCTTGGTCCTTACGAAATCGTCGGTCCCATCGGGGCCGGAGGGATGGGGGAGGTCTACCGGGCGAAGGACACGCGACTAGGGCGAGAGGTCGCGATCAAGGTTCTCCCCTCGCACCTGTCGGACAACCCGGATCTCAAAGCGCGGCTGGAACGTGAAGCCAAAGCGATCTCGCAGCTGACGCATCCTCACATCTGCACGCTCTACGACATCGGCTCGGAAAATGGCACCGACTTCCTCGTCATGGAATTGCTCGAAGGACAGTCTCTTGCGGATCTTCTCGCCAAGGGCGCCCTCCCAACCGAGCAAGTTCTGAGGTTCGGCGCGGAGATCGCCGACGCTCTCGACCGGGCGCATCGCGCCGGAATCATTCACAGGGATCTCAAACCCGGAAACGTCATGGTGACGAAGTCGGGCGTCAAGCTGCTCGACTTCGGGCTTGCGAAGGTCGCTGCGGCCAAGGAAGCGGACTCCGATCTCTCTTCCCTCCCCACGAGGGTCGCTCCCTCTCAACCCTTGACCGAGAAGGGCACCGTCATGGGGACTTTCCAATACATGTCCCCCGAGCAGCTCGAAGGAAAAGCGGCAGACGCCCGCACGGACATCTTCTCCCTCGGATGCGTCCTCTACGAGATGGCGACGGGAACGAAAGCGTTCACGGGCACGAGCCAGGCCTCGCTGATCTCCGCGATCCTGCGGGATCAACCCCGGCCCATCTCCGAGCTCACCCCTCTGGCGCCCCCCGCCCTCGAACGACTCATTACGACCTGCTTGACGAAGGACCCCGAGGATCGACGGCAGAACGTGCGCGACGTGAAGAACGAGCTGTCCTTTATCGCCCAGGCCGGATCGCAGGCCGGAGCGCCGGCCGTCGTCGTCGCGAAACGAAGAAGTGGCGGGCGCCTCCTGCGGAGCGTTGCTGTGGGTTTGGCTCTCTTGGCGGCAGTGCTTGGGTTCCTCTTTTTCAAGGCGACACTGCGGGCGAGAGAGCAGGCGCAAACGGTCACACGAGCGCAGTTGCTCCCGCCGAAGGGTGAGCGGCTGTTTCTGAATGGACGAGCCTTCGCCATCTCGCCGGACGGTAGGCGCCTCGTCTACAGCGTTCAGAAGGGAGTGACTTCAGAGCTAAGGCTGCGCTCCCTGGACTCTCCGGATTCGACCGCAATCCCCGGAACCGAGGGTGGGACCAGTCCATTCTTCTCCCCCGATGGGAAATGGATCGCTTTCGTCTCCGGGCCCAAGCTCAAGAAAGTGGCGCTCGCCGGCGGAACGCCCGTGACCCTTTGCGACGCGCCCTGGTTTCGCGGCGGCTTCTGGGGGAACGACGGATCGATCTACTTCGTTCCGAACGTTTACGTGCCGATCTCGCGGATCTCGGCCGACGGTGGACCGATCCGGCCGGTGACGAAGATTCGAACCCAGGAGGGGGAACAACAGCACCGCTGGCCGGACGTTCTTCCCGGCGGCAAGGTCATCGTCTATGCGATCGGCTCGGGTGGCGATTGGGACGACGCGACGATCGTGGCCGAGCGCCTCGACACCGGTGAGCGCAAGGTCCTCGTCAAGGGCGGAACGTTCCCGCGTTACCTGCCGACCGGTCATCTGGTCTACGCTCGGGCCGGGGCTCTCTACGCGCTCTCCTTCGACGCCCGATCGTTGAAGGTCGAGGGGTCGCCGGTGGAAGTCGCGCGCCAAGTTCTTCTCGTCGGCAGCGGGCTCGTCCAGATGGATGTTTCCCAGACAGGAACTCTGATAACGGCTCCTTCCGACAGTGCCGTCGGCAATCTGATGCTCACGTGGATCGATCGCGAGGGGCGGGGTGAGCCGCTCAAGGTGCCCCAACAGGCGTACTCGTCCTTGGCGCTCTCGCCGGACGAAACGCGGGTTGCGACAAACATCGGCAACTCGATCGCCGTCCTAAACTTCGCCAGATCCTCGGTGACGAAGCTTACGCTTCCCGCGCGCGCTGAAAGCCCGGCCTGGTCGCACGACGGGCGTCGGATCTACTTTGGCCTCGAGAAGGCGAAGTACTACCAAATCTTCTCAAAGGGCGCCGACGACAGCGGCGAAGCGCAACTCGAATTCCCCTCGGATTGCGAGGAAGATCCGTACCAGATATCCGCCGACGGCTCGTGGTTGCTTTTTGTTCGGACTCTCGCCGATGGTCCCGGCGAGCTGTGCGTCCGCCGCATGGGCAACCTCACCTCTCGGGACGAACCGAAGGTTCTCTTCAAGTCGTTGTTCCTCAACGGATACTCCGCGTTCTCGCCCGATGGCCGATGGGTCGTCTATCAGTCGGAGGAGTCCGGCCGTCCCGAGGTCTACGTCCGCCCGTCTTCGGGAGAAGACAGAAAGTGGCCGGTGTCGACCGAGGGGGGGACGCTCCCCGTCTGGTCCCCCGTCGGAAACGAGATCTTCTATCTCTCCGGGATGAAGCTTCTCGCGGTGCCGGTCGGTGCGAAGGGGGAGGAGTTCGTCGCCGGGGATCCCAAGGTCCTGTTCGAGAACCATGAGATCTTCTCCTTCGCTGCCGCGAAGGACGGCAGACGATTCATCGCAGCGGAGAACCCGAACCCCGGGGCGCAGCCAAGGCTCGACATCGTCTTGAACTGGTTCGCCGAAGTGCGCCGCAAGGTTCAGGAGGCGAAAGGGCAATAGGCCCGATCGCAGCAGGCGCCTCCCTCCTCCACTACCGCGTCGACGATCTGCTCGACGAGACGATAGTGCGAGAAGGCGCGGCCGGGGGCAAGGACGGGGTGACCTCCGAGGAATCAGCCGCGGGAGTCTGGTTTGCGGGCCCGCTGAAACGCAACGACAAGGTCGTCGGTCGGTACCGTCTTCTCGCCACGCACGGAGAATCCCGAGTGGACCCAGCCGAGCAGGGAGCATGCAGGGAACAAACTCGAAGACAGCTGCGTTACACTGGCCCCATGCACGCCGTGGAGCACCTGAGGTCGAAGCGCAACGGGATCGAGGAGCTTTGCCGCAAGTACGCCGTGAAGCG
>Ga0315278_10000807_pt1 | contig 27039 bp, 27 predicted proteins | sample YL17G06_0_MG_FD_203880 | JGI IMG/M metagenome (GOLD analysis project Ga0315278, IMG submission 203880) | Sediment microbial communities from Yellowstone Lake, YNP, Wyoming, USA - YL17G06_0 | ecosystem: Environmental > Aquatic > Freshwater > Lake > Sediment | place: USA: Wyoming | collected... | reverse complement strand
CGTCATGACATTGGGCCCCCGGATACAGATTTCACCTTCTCGGCCCTGCTCCACCTGATGGCCCTCATGATCTCTAATCTGGACCTCCACCCCGGGCACACACTCCCCGATCGATCCGACGACATGCCGATAGATGTGATTATACGTCACCGCGGAAGCCGTCTCTGTCAGACCATATCCCTCATAAATGGTCAACCCTGTCCGCTCCTTCCACTGCTGAACAATCTGAACGGCCATGCTGGCAGCCGCTGAAAAGGAATAGCGAACTTTTCCCAATCGCTCCTTTAGGTTTTCCAAGGTCAGGAGCCTTGCATAGACAGTAGGTACGGAGAAGAGTTTGGTCACTCGCCCCGACTCTGTGACTGCCAAAAACCGGTCCATGTCAAAAGAAGGAAGAAGTTCCAGACATCCTGCGCTTCGAATGGTCGCATTCATGATATGCATCTGTCCAAAAACATGATTGAAGGGAAGGAAACAGAGAGCCCGGTCAGTAGAAGTTGAACGCTCGCAGAAAGAAACATTGTGGGCCGAGGTATTAATGTTCTCATGACTTAACATCACTCCCCTGGGTATTCCGGTCGTCCCTCCGGTATAAAGGATGGCGGCGGTGTCGGTTCGGTTTCGCTCGACAGCCTTGAATGACTTCATCCCCCTTTCCATCAGCCGACCAACGTCCATGTCACCGTTCCGGCAAATCACCTTTTCGATCGCCCCTGCCCCCCTCAATTCTTTAAAGTCCCCCAATTTCTCCTCTACTGTGAAGACAATTCTCGGCTTCGAATGATTAATCAAGAGGGTCAACTCATCGCGGGTAAGGAGGCTAGACAAGGTCACTGCAATGGCGCCCATTTTGATGACACCAAAGTAAAAGGCAAGCCAGTCGCCTGAATTCGGGGCACAGAGACCGATGTAATCTCCGGTCTTCACGCCTATCTCCAGCAGAGCTGTGGCGATACGGTTTGCCCTCTCATTGAGTTGTGCATAACTGATTTCGACTCCACCTTCACTGATGGCTGGTTGGTTTGGAAAAAAGAGAGCCGATCTTTCCAAATTAGTTGCCAAATTCATACTTCCTCCCAGGTTTGGTCAATCTTCCCGTCCATGCACGATCTGTTAGACCGGAGGCCTCTTTTCAGGTGTCCGGCACACCATCATCTCCTATTTATAAACGCCGTATTCTTTGGCGGCCTCCATCATGGCTTGTAGGTTCTCCAGTTTCGCCTCATCAACACCAACTGATCCAGAGGCCAGTATGTAGCCGCCACCTTTACTGCAAACTTCGATCAGTTTGCGGCAGTACTCTTTGACCTCGCGAGGTGTACCCGTTACCAGGAGTGAGGCAGGCACATTGCCGGAGATGCAACAGTTTTCACCAAGAATCTTTTTGGCCCGGACCATGTCCGTTCTGTCAAACAGCCAGGTCACTGCACCTTTGGGGAATTCGTTCACACTTTCGAGGCGTGTATTGTAGCCTCCCTCTGCAAAAAGGGATACGATGATGCCCTCGTTAATCAGTGCATGGATAACCTTTCTCAAAGGGGGCCAGTAGAAGGTGTCAAACTGCTTCTGAGACATCCAGCCGTCGGCTCCTTTATGCAATGGGAAAGTCACCATCAGACCCCTGAGGGTGTTGGCTGTGGATATGGCTGAATCAATCGTCAGGTCAGCAATCACATCCATGGCTTCAATCAGTTTGTCAGGTTGCCGATACATATCCTTCATGATCCCCCGAGTCCCTCTGAGCGTATCGCCAATGATATCAAAGGGGGAAAGGCCAAGAATAAACATCATCGATGGGAATCCCGATTCACGTCCACGTCTGTCAAATTCGAAGACAAATTGCATCCATTTTGATAATTCTTTGCCAACTTCGATGAGCGTCTGTTGAGCCGCCTGCACCGCCGGGAAAGCATAAGGTATAAAATACCTTGATGGTAGCTCAACGATATTGATGATCGACTGTAAAAGTTTGAAGGACTCAAATGCACCGAAGATGCGGGGGATATAGACTCTCATAAAGAAATCAGAAGGGTTTTTAATTAGGACATCGTATTCATCTTCCTTCATGTACTCGCCCTCGACATATTGGAACCTTCTGGCACTGGTCGGCAGGCCGTGACCCGGCCAGACGTATAATTTGTAGTCGAGTAGGTCGTAAATCTTTCCAGGAAGGACCATCGCTGGACTTGCGTAACTATCCATTTCAAATTCATTGTTAAACTTTGCCCATGCCTCCGCTGCTTTTTCATAGTCATACATGACGGTATGGTAATCCAGACCGTATTGATAGGCCGGTGTAGCGCCGATGGGGAGTATCACAGGTACCCGGTCAGGCTCTTGTACCTTCAAGACGCTGACTAATCTCTCCGCGCGCACTTTGTATGCCTTTTCAGCTTCCGGGCCGGTGAATTTAATCCCCTGTGCATTGAGAAACCAATTGAATCTTTGTTCCCGTTTCTCCTCTGGAGATAATTGTGCCCACTGCATGTCCATCGTTATCTTTTCCCCTATTTAAACTCATCGCCTTCTGAAATGTTCATCTTCACTGCGGAGACTCAGGAGAACCAATACCGTAATCAGCGTAAGCTAATAACAACTAACATCAGGAGGAAATCCTTGTCAATAGGTGTTTAACGCCAGGTCTTCCGAAAATACTCATGGTTGTATCGAACTGCTACCGAGCTTATCGGCAAAGGGGTGAGGTGTCAGGACGGATGCTATTGTTTCAAAGATACTTCCTAAACCAGTCGATTGCTATGCTGGCTGCCTTCGACAACCACGGGTCTTTATAGATATCAAAATGGCGGATTGGCAGGATGGATATGGCTTTGGGTTCACGAGCTCTCTCATAGATTGCATTAACTGCATCGAGAGGGATTAAACTATCATTTTCACCAGGGATCAGCAGCAGCACATTGCTCCGTTCTTTTGTACTAAAAAGTTAGAGCATGGGGCACCTCTATTGCCTGTGAGGTCAGCGGTAATCAAAAAACAGGAATTGTGTACCAATCAATGAGTAGGAGATTGAAGTCATATTTCTTGTCTCCTAAACGAGTCCTTTAGGTGGGATATGATAACACATTTTATAGAAAATTATTGAGAATGAATGGATATTGATTTATAAATGGTTTACGGTCAGGCGACGCAATAGGGACAAAAAAGACCTCATAATGAGCCCGATGAAGGAAAGGCGCCGACGATTGAGAACGGGGCCTAAGTTCTGAGAAAAAATGCAATGCAGGACAAGAATGTCCTGCCTATCGGTTTTTGATTCGCTACATTCATCCCGGCCCCTGCCTACCGCAGGCAGGCACAGGCCCGGGCATTCTGCAGCATTTTCGTAAGGAGGTCCGAAATGCTTTACAGAAAGCTGGGAAAAACTGAATTGAGTGTTTCTATCCTTGGATTTGGCGCCATGCGTCTTCCCTTTGCGGGTGGAAGCACAAGCGCCCTCGACGCTTTTAATCCGAACAAGAAGATCGATGAAGAAGAAACAACAAAAATGATCGAATTCGCGGTGAGTCGGGGGGTCAATTACTTTGATACCGCCTATGTGTATCATGCCGGACAGAGTGAAGTTGCTCTGGGGAAGGCGCTAAAACCATTTCGGGATAAGGTTTTCATCGCAACAAAACTGCCCACCATGGTGGTGAAAGAGGCCAGTGATTTTGAAAGAACCTTTGAGGAACAACTCAAGAGGCTTGATACGGGCTTTGTGGACGTCTACCTGGTCCACGCACTGAATCGACCGGTCTGGCACAAAATGAAGGAGCTGGGCATGCTCAGATTTCTGGACCGGGTACAGGCCGACGGTCGGGCACGTCACATCGGCTTCTCCTTTCACGATGATGTGAGGATCTTTAAGGAGATCGTCGATGGCTATGACTGGAAACTATGCCAGATTCAATACAACTATTATGACGAAGACACCCAGGCGGGAAAAGAAGGTCTCCTTTACGCTGCTTCTAAAGGGCTCGGGGTGGTTGTCATGGAGCCGATTCGCGGAGGAAGACTGGCGGATCCCATACCGGACGAAGCTCGAGCGATCTGGAACTCCGCTGGAATAAAAAGAACACCGGCTGAGTGGGCCCTTCGCTGGGTTTGGAACCAGGCCGAAGTATCGACTGCACTGAGCGGTATGAGCACCATGAATCAGGTGATAGAGAACATACGAATCGCAGATGAGGGAAAACCGAATACGCTTACCCCAAATGAACTCTCCCTCATCCAGCAGGCAAGACAGGTCTACAGAAAAATGCTTAAGGTCGACTGTACGGGCTGCGCTTACTGCATGCCTTGCGAGACCGGGGTGAACATTCCCGCGGTCTTTTCCCTCTATAACGATCTCTACGCATCGAATGCCAAGGAAATAGCGCCCGTGCTCTATTCCATTACGATTCCCCCAGGCGAGCAGGCTTCAGCCTGTACAGAATGCCAGAAATGCGAGGAGAAGTGCCCACAGCACATCGAGATCAGGGATGAGTTGAAGAAGGCCCATGAGCTATTATACCGAGAGGGTCTTCTACAACATTAGTGTGATGCAGTCTTGCGCGGATAAACGGGACGTGAGGTTGTCCCAAGATTGAGACACGAAATCTACCTCTTATTTATTATGATTTTAGCACGCAAATAGAACCACCTCCCACCCTCTCGAGACTGTGTCGCAATCAACGAGAAACTACTTCCGCTTCAACACGGAACAGGCGGTCGGGTGATGAAGCTTTAGACCTGCCTGCGCGTAGCCGCTTCGGCGAAGGCAGGGCGGAAACCTTTCATCGGTCAGCTTTGGGGTTTCAAACCCATGAAAAGAATCCCGTTTCCAAGAGGGCCGATTACCCATAACTTTAAACGCCCGCATTCGCCGGGATAGAAGTGAGGCGCGCGCAGACTTAGAAGGAGAGTTACCGACATGTGCTCTTTCGATTTGCACCACGGGTTCCTAATTCCTTCCTATCTCACGTTTCCTCCAGCCCCCCTGCGATCCCGGACAGTCGGATTTCCCGAGTCCGGTTCTGACCGTGGCTTTTACTCTCACTGCCTTCCCCTCGGAGATGAAGCTTAAATGCTGGCCCATATACACCCCTTCCTCCAAAGGTTTGCCTGTAAGGATAGGCCCCTCTTTAAGGGATTAGCTGTCCCCGGCTCAGCGTCCGGGACTATCCCAGGCCCGCCACGTGCCCAGAGCCCCTTTGCCCGATTGAGACGTTACCTCTTTCGGCGAGATGTCTTCTGCATCCCGTCAAAGGGCATTACCCCTCCTTCTTCGCTCCTACGGACTCATGCGCCAGTCCAAACACACTCCCTTCTCCTTCGGCTATCACCTCGTCGATGGGTCTTTGCAGGTTGTCACCAGTCCCTGCTGCGTGCTGGACCTTCCCGGTGTTATCTCCGCTGATCCTTCCCTGGGTGTCTGGACCCGTACCCCGGTGGGTTCCCGTGGTGCTCTCGCCCGTTTCTTCCCACGGCAACATCGGTCTTCTCCAAGCTTTAAATGGATCGACTTTCCCACCACATTCCCGTAAAGCGGCTTCTCACGGGGGTCCCATTTCGGGGCTGCAGTCATTCCATTATGTTCAAACCCCCAGGTTTGCTCGCCACCCTGGCCGCTCCTACCACAGTTTTCTTCTACTGGGCAGCTGTGACTTTTACGCCCGAGCATCTCATGACTCGTTACCTTATCATGCCCCGGATATGCTAAACGTCCGAATCGGGCAATTGACGTTTGGGGACTTTCACCCCACAAGATCAGCGGCCTTACCGGCTGCTCATAAAGCTGAGGAACCTGATCCCGCCACGGCGGGATTCCGTCGGTACCCCCCCCTCCATCATGATTACGACACAGTCTCCTCAGGGGGGAGGGGCGGGGCGGGGGTGTTACTTCTCATGCTGAAGCAGGATGATTTCACCATGACTGGGAAGACTGTCCCTGCTCACTTCTATCTCCGAATGAGGAATCGCCCTTACGTGCTGTTTGCCCTTTATGAACTGATCAACCCCTGCGATCGTGCTGCCACCTTTCTCAGTTCTAAAATGCATGGGAAGGGTTAAGGAAGGTTTAATGTCCTTCACCATCTGAGTTGCTTCTTCGAGAGTGAGAGTGTAAATACCATCCGCAGGAATCATCAGCACATCCACCTTCCCTACATGGGCGATCGTATCTTGGTCCAGAGTGTGGCCGATGTCCCCTAAATGTAAAACCTTGACCCCGTCGACCTCAACCACAAACATCAGGTTATGCCCCATCCCTGCACCGTGAAGAGTTGACGTAGCCCTGATTCTGAGGCCTTTTATATCGTAGGAACCCTCTTTGCGAATGACACGGAAGGGGCCCTTAATCCCTTCCGTGTAGTTGTGGTCTGTGTGATCGTGGCTGATCAGTACGATATCAGCCGGATCCATTATCTGATCATAGCGGATAACTCCTCCAAGTCCTCCGGGCTCATAGGGATCAATGATAATACGGACACCCTCAGTCGTAGTCAATCTGAATGCAGAGTGACCGTACCATTTTATCTTCATGTTCTATCTCGCTTTGAACTATTCGTTGACGTGGGTCAAATCTTAGGGGAACACAGTTAGGGAAACTCTTCAGGGATCGCAATGGTTATGGTGTCCTGCTTTCAAACCTTCTTCTCCTCTCCGTCTTCAATGCATGCGATTTCTTTGGCAAGGCGTTCCTTGTAATCTAAATTTGCCAGCCTTCCAAGCATGATCCTCTGGGCCTGGGGGGATCCCGCTCCATGCATCGATTCGGTGAGGTAGGCAACAGCACCCGCTCCCATGGTCAGGTTCTCGATCAGCCGAAGTATCCGCTGACGGCAATTCGTACGGTAGGCATCCACACCTTTCAGGTACTTATTCAGGTAAGGACCTACCTCTGAACTGGCAAAGTCCTTATCGGAAGGCAACGTGACAAGTAATCCTCCCGCAATATCCTGTGCCAGCCGGGCTATCTCATAAGGGAACCTGGTCACATTCAATTTGCAGACATTGGCCAGCATCAGATCGATGAGGTACGTCCCGGATGGAGTGGGTTTGCCTTCCGCAGAGCAGGCAACCCCACATGCATACAACGTTTCGTTCAGGTGAATCATGTCGATGATCTTCTCTTTGATATGAGACACCTTTTCAAGTCCCTGGTATTTCGCGATAGCTTGGGCCGCACCGATTAGGACGTCTCCCACCCCCACTTTGCATCCGCCATAACTTTGCCGGTGATATCCGGCAAACCTTTCAACCAAAGAACCGGAAAATCTGTATTCGCCGCACATAAAAACCCGCTCCCACGGAACAAATACATCATTGAAAAGAATGACCGCCTCTTGCCCTCCGAAATTGGGATTTCCAACATCGATCAGGGTTTCCTCCATCTTTCTCGTGTCACATGATTGTCTCCCGTAAACGTACAAGATCCCTGTGGCATCGGAAGGAATAGCAAAAGAAACGGCATAATCTCTGTCGGCATCCCTCATGGTGACGGTCGGCATCACTAAAATCTCATGGGAATTGATCGCACCTGTTTGATGAACCTTGGCTCCCCTTACCAAAATACCATTCGTTCTCTTTTCCACGATCCGAACGAAGAGGTCAGGATCGGCCTGTTCAGAAGGGTTAAGGCGCCTATTCCCCTTTGGATCGGTCATGGCCCCATCTACCACAAGGTCATTCTCCTGGACGTACTTCAAATATTCACGAAATCGTTGATGATAGTCTGTCTTTAACTCCTGATCTATCTCATAGGTCACTGAATCCACAGCGTTGAACCCGTCAAAACCCACGCACCGTTGAAAGCAGCAACCGGTCTTTTGTCCCAATAATCGCTGCATTTTTACCTTCTTCACCAGATCTTCAGCGCTTTGGTGAAGATGGGTAAAGCGGTTAATCTTTTTCCCAGTTAAACTCGAAAAGGTGGTCAGGAGGTCTTCGTGCTCAGGCTTGTGACTTAACTCATAAGTCATGGCACAGGCATTTATTGACGGACGGATAAGCGGATGATCCACATAATCTGTGACCTCTTCCCCAAAAAGAAAAACCCTTTTCTTAACACCCCTTAAACTTTCAAGGTACTCTTCTTTTGTCTTGAGAGGCATAAAATGTTCTCCTACCTTCTAGATGATGCAATGTCCAGGTTAACCCAGCAGTTCCATAAAAACCGTTAAAAAGGCTGTGGGGTATGATGAGCCGGTAAATTATTGGCGCGCCCAGCCCGACTCGAACGGGCGACCTGCGGATTCGTAGTCAATTTAATTATAGAGGCGATTTCCCATCATTTTCAAATACTTAAATATCAAGCACTTACAAAGCCCATGTTGGAATAGCTTAGGTTACCTTGGGTTATTTTCGGTTTGGACGGTTACACTTTAGTTACACCATATCACAACCTTTTCACCAAAGCAAGACAGAGGAGGTTGCCTCCCCCACCCCTACCCCCACAAGTCGTCATTCCACCCTTCCCGTCCATGTTCCCTTCGGCAATAGGTTCTCCCTGTCCCGCACATACCCCAAGCCATAAATTTTTTAAACCCTTGAAACTGCGGAAGTTGGGCTAGGCCAGCAAGGAAACACATAGAGAGGCTTGCAGAACATTTTTGCCGAAACCCGGAAGAATTAATGAAAGGATGGAGCCAGATATGAAGAGATAGCCTTACACAACAATAAGGAGGTGCGAGCAAGAAGGCCCCTGCCCCTGCTTCTGTGAAACAGTTAGTCTTTTTCTGCCGCTTAATGGTCAAGAAAACATTTCAACAAGTTTTTAGACAATCTTGATGGTATGGAGGTGGCATAAGTGTTTGATAAAATCAGGAAACGAGACATGAAGATTCTTGAGTTTGATTCGTCAAAGGTGAAAGGAGCAATTGCCAGACCAGAAAAAGCTATCGGCGATTTTGGGCAAAGGGCAAGAAAAAATCTTGACCTGGTTGAAAACTACATCCAGAAGCTGGACTGGAAGGTCAGGGAAAACAGCAATATGTCCTATTCCCTGCAAGGCCTCAATAATTTTGTTTCATCGGATGTCACCGCACAATATTGGCTGAACCGTATTTATCCTCTCCAAATCAGGCACGCACATGTAAATGGGGACATTCACATACACGACCTCAGCATGCTTTCCGCTTACTGCGTTGGATGGGATTTAAAAGATCTGCTCATGCAGGGTTTCAAGGGGGTTGGAGGAAAGGTGGAAAGTGGTCCCCCGAAGCATCTGAGTTCAGCTCTTGGGCAAATCGTAAATTTTTTCTATACATTGCAGGGTGAAGCGGCGGGTGCCCAGGCGGTTTCGAATTTCGACACGCTCCTCGCCCCTTTTGTGCGTTACGACGACCTGGATTACAAACAGCTGAAACAGGCTCTCCAGGAATTCGTTTTTAACATGAATATTCCAACGCGGGTCGGTTTTCAGACTCCCTTCACCAACATTACTATGGACCTTCAGGTTACCCCCGTTCTGAAACACTACCCGGTGATCATAGGTGGTACTGAACGGAAAGAGACCTACTCCGATTTTCAGTCGGAGATGGATCTGATTAACCGAGCGTTTGCCGAGGTCATGATGGAAGGCGATGCAAGGGGAAGGCCCTTTACGTTTCCCATACCAACCTATAACATCACGGCCAACTTTGACTGGGACAATCCAAATCTTGAAATGATCTGGAAAATGACAGGCAAGTACGGGACCCCCTATTTTTCTAATTTCATTAATTCAGACATGAAACCTGAAGATGCGAGGTCCATGTGTTGCCGCCTCCGCCTTGACAACAGGGAACTCCTAAAAAGAGGGGGAGGGCTTTTTGCGGCGAATCCCCTTACGGGGTCAATTGGGGTGGTGACCATCAACTTGCCACGGATAGGGTATCTTTCCGAAAATGAGAATGACTTCTTTGAACACCTAAAAAAAATGGTATTTCTTGCGACGGAGAGCCTCTCCATTAAGCGAAAGGTGCTTGAAAGATTCACTGACCAAGATCTTTATCCCTACTCGAAGTATTACCTGAGAGAGATCAAACAGGCCAAAGGACTTTACTGGGTGAATCATTTCTCCACTATAGGGATTGTCGGGATGAACGAGGCTTGCTTAAATCTTCTGGGCACAGACATTGGAAGTGAAAAAGGCCTAAGATTCTCACTTGCAGTGATAAATTTCATCCGTGAAATGATCGCAGACTTACAGGAGCAAACAGGAGATATCTTGAACCTGGAAGCAACACCGGCAGAAGGCACGTCATACCGCCTTGCCATGCTTGACAAAAAAGAATTTCCCGAAATCCTTTGCGCCAACGAAGATGAATACCGAAAAGGTGCAGCCCCCTTCTATACCAACTCCACCCAGCTTCCCGTAAACTACACGGATGATATCTTCGAGACACTACAGCTTCAAGATGACTTACAGACAAAATACACTGGAGGGACAGTCCTCCACATCTACCTGGAAGAACAAGTAGGTGAGCCTGAAGCCATAAAGGCACTGATCCGGAAAGTAGTGACCAATTACCGGCTTCCCTATTTTACGATCACTCCAACCTTCAGTGTGTGTCCCTCTCATGGCTACCTGAATGGCAAAAAAGAGAAATGCCCTATTTGTAACGACGAAACCGAAGTCTATTCAAGGATCGTTGGCTACTTGAGACCAGTAAAACAGTGGAATAATGGCAAGCAGGCAGAATTCAGTATGAGAAAATCCTTTAAGTTAGCTTAATCCACGATAGGCGGGTTAAGAAAGACGCCGCCAAAATAGGACTTATGCGTTTGGCTGGACTGCAGAAGAACTCACTCATCGATTATCAGGGAAAAGTAAGCTGTGTACTCTTTCTTTCAGGGTGCAACTTTGACTGCCCTTATTGCCACAATCCGGATCTTGTAAGAGGTAGCTTATCGTCCCATGCCTGTCCGGATGAAAAGACGGTCTACGAATTTCTGGGAAGGCGAAAAGGATTCCTGGACGGGGTAGTTATTTCTGGCGGAGAACCAACCCTGAATAAAAATCTCTTTCACCTTTGCGAAAAGATCAAACAGATTGGCTACCCACTAAAACTGGACACGAACGGAAGCCAGCCGCAGGTAATAAAACGGCTCATCCAGGAAGGACTTGTTGATTACATTGCAATGGACATAAAAACTGATCCTTTTCACTACTCCCCCTCGATAATAAAGGATTACGATCCCGGTAATATACTCATAAGCATCCGCACTATCATGGAAACGGCAAGGACTTACGAATTCAGGACAACCTGCGTAAAACCCATAGTGGCTGAACAGGACATCGAGAATATCGCAAAAACCATTAGAGGTGCGACTCTGTATGTCTTACAGCGCTTTCGTAAGAGCAGGGTACTTCACCCTGAGTACTTCCGTGAAGATCAAGGCAGTTATAACGAGGAAGGATTTATGCATCTAAAATCGATCGCAGAGCCATGGGTAAAAAAGTGCACAATCCGCTGAGCTGCCCTCTGCTTACTTCGATACCATCAACAGAGTGGCGGAGGCGCGCTTCCTCGAAGCAAAGGAGGAACAAGAGATGAAAAAGATAGGAATTTGCAATAACAAGGGAGGGGTGGGAAAAACCACCTTCTGCTTCTGCCTGGGAGGAGCCTTAGCCGAGATGGGCAAGAAAGTATTGATGGTGGATATGGACCAACAGGGCTCATTGAGCTCTTCTTTTCTCCAAAACATAAATGATCTTCCGTATGTCATCACAGATGCCCTTCTGGATGACCAAAAGTCGATGAAAGAAATAGTCCAAAAAACAAACTTCCAAAACATCGACCTCGTTCCGGCCAACCTCAGTCTTGGGAGAGTAGAGAATGAGCTCATCTCGGAACGGGACTCACACTATTGCCTTGCCGACAAACTTGCCGAGATCGAAGGCGAATACGACGTGATACTGCTGGACGCACCACCGAACCTCGGGCTCGCGACGTGGTCCATCCTGACCGCCTCGGAAGGAGTGATCATCCCTTTAGAGGCCCAGGACTACAGCGTAAAAGGAACCGGTTACTTGCACACGGTAATCGAGAAAGTAAGAAAGAGGGCCAACCCCCATCTTACGATTCTCGGTTACGTTATCAACCGCTATGACGGGAGAAGAAGGATCGAACAGGATTTCAGGTTGATGATTGAACAGCATCTCGGGGAAAGGGTTTTCAAACACGTTTTGAAAGACTCGGTCATGTATGTGGAGGCAGTAACGCTTGGAAAACCGATTACGTACCTTGCTCCAAAGAGCGAGCAAGCTGAAGCTTTCAGGCACATCGGGAAGGAGGTGCTAAATGTCCAAGACCTATAGGCTGAATGCAAAGGAAATCTCCACCTTTCTCAGCCCAGTCGAAGCACAGGGTGAAAAGGACAAAAAAGGGGAGAGAGACAATACGAGCCCCCTGAGAGGAGCCAGGCTTATCGACATTGAAAGGATCAAACCGGACCCCAACCAGCCCAGGAAAACATTTGAGAAGAGGACGTTAGAATCCCTGGCTGAGTCAATAAAGGAGATAGGTGAGATTATCGATCCCCTGACCGTCGCATATGACGAGAGAGAGAACGTTTTCAGAATCATAAGTGGAGAAAGAAGGTACAGGGCCGCCACAATGGTGGGTCTGGAAAGACTCCCCTGCATCATAAAAGAAGTCGATCAGAAAAAAACGCTCCTCCTCCAACTCATCACAAACCTTCAAAGGGAGGATATCGCACCCCTTGAGGAGTCTGCCGGGATCAGGTCCCTGATAGAAAGATTCGGCTACTCTCAGGCAGACGTAGCAAAACTATTGAATAAATCACAGAGTTATATCAGCCAAATCCTGGGATTGGAGAGGCTGACCCAACCCGCGAGGGAGATTCTTCAGACGTCTGAAATTGCCAAGGAGGTTCAGATCCAGGCATCAAAGGAGAAAGACCCCAAAAAACAATCGGAGATATTAAAGAAAGCATCTGAAGAAGGAAAAACAGTAAGGCAGATACGACGAGATGCACAAATGGCCCTATTTACAGAGGATGAACACTTGTGCCACGGTACCGGAGCGGAGGAAAGACCTGATCGAATTAAAGGTCGCAACTTCCGTAAATGGACATGGAGACCCGATGACGAAAGATTCTCGATTACGATCCATTTCAGCGAGGAACAAAGTGAAGGAGAAAAATCTCAATTAGTCAGGGGCGCCCTGGAAGAGACACTAAAATCTTTAGGGGATGCAATTAAAAATCATGAGGAGACAACTCGATGACGTCCAAGGTTACCAAAAATGACAGAGACCTTCTTGCCTCGATCGCGGAACACAAAGCCCTCACCGTGAGCCAACTCTCGGCTCTCAGCCAGAGAAGCAGTCAGGTCGTAAGGAGGCGGATACGGGCTTTGGAAATGGAAGGCCTCATCATTACAAGGATGCATGGATACGGTCGTGACCGAGGGCGGCCAGAGGACCTGATCCTTTTGACTGAAAAGGGCGTAGCACTCTTAGTGGACGAGGGAATGCTATCAGGCCATAGCGTTTGTTACGCGGACAAGGTGGAAGAACCTCATTCCATTGACCATCTTTTACTGGTTAACTGGTTCCGCATTCATCTCCTCCAAATCGAAAGAAGCATCCCCCAACTATCCGTCAAATACCTTGACCCAAACTCACACCCTCTGGCATGGGACAGCGGGGATAGTCCTTCAACCCCAGAACGTATTCCAGCTGACAAACAAGAAAAAGCCGTCGAGTTTATCCCGGATGGAATATTTTCGATCACATACAAAGAAGCGGAGAAGAAGACCCTTCTCTTTTTTCTGGAAGCGGACATGGGTACCGAGACCATCGCCAGCATGAACCGGAATCACAAAGACATCCGTCAGAAGATCTTAAGATATCAGGCCCTATTCCGAAGTGGCAATTACAAAAGGTACGAACGTGTATTTGACTCTAAGCTTAGCGGGTTCCGGCTACTATTCTTAGTTAACAGCACCACCAGATTAATTAGCCTCTGCAGGTTCGTCCGGGAAATGCCCCCCTCTGACTTCATCTGGTTGGTTGACCAGGGAAAAATGTTTTCCCATGGTCTATCCGCCAAGATCTGGGCCCGGGGCGGTCGGGATGATAACCCACCAGAATCCATACTGGGGCCTGGCCTAGCTTACGAACTCCCTCTTATGGATATAGGCAATAATCCTCTGGCAAAAGAGTAAGCCGATCCTCGGAACAGCTCACTCCTTTGTTTCCACTTGCCTTGTTGGACAACCAACATCAAAGGTGTTCCACAGATTCCCCCTAAAAATGGTCAACATAGCCCATATGAATCGAAACACAGTTTAACCGGGGGTGTAACATAAATGATTCAGGCCTGCGGTTCGAGAATTCGAACGGCGATCATTCGTAAATGCCATAATGGCAGGTAACTGCTAAGAAATATCTGATGGTCTCCCGGTACCTCAGGGTGTAACATAATTCGTTGAAAGTGTAACATAAATGCAGGAAAGAGTACCCCAAGCCGTACAATTATGTTACACCCGAGAAATAATAATATTAAGTAACATTAGTAAGTTAGGTTGTGTAACAAAAGTCGACTAAATGTAATAAGAGGGTAAATTAAAAGCTTGTTTATCAGAGGTTTGTTCTCGGAAGAGTCTAAAGGGCTGTTCCTGTTGATATTGGGGGCAAGTGTGGGACAGATGAGTTGGGTAGATCTGTTCAGTATCGACTGGTAAAGCCCTGATGATATCGACGGTGTTTAGGAGCGTTATTCTGGTACGTGGCCCAGTAGGGTTTGGCCATCAGATTTTTGTAGCGGCCAATAGTGATACGTTCCAGTTCTTCCATGATGTATTCCTGCCAGTCTCCAGTGAACGTCCACGGGTAAACTGGTATGACCGCCAGGCCTGTTTTGGAGTACAGGGTTTCTTTTCTTTTGATTCCCTCGTCATAATTTTGTTTACCTGCTAAGCCGAAGTATTCGATGTAAGCGCCGAACTCGGGAAGGTAGAAATCCGGATACCAGATTCGAGGTTTTTCGTCTGAGTTGATGAGGAGGCCGGGTTCATAGTGGTATTTGATGGAGTTGCTTTCCAAGAAATAGGCAATGCGCCGTTCTCCTTCGGACTTTAGGTTTGGATGTTCTTGTTCCCTTATTTTGTGTTCCAGGGTTTGGTCCATGCTTGTCAGGATCTTGTTAGAGGATTAGGGGTTATATAAACTTGAGCCACTACAGTTAAATGGTGAATGAGGTTTTTATGTTTTTGGGACCTTGGCCCGTGCTCTCTGAGAGCGTTTTGGGCACACGCAGACCCCCTATCGTAAACCTTTCGGTTACTGATGTAACACGAAAGCTTTATCGAGGGGTCCGCTAAACGTGCCCAAAACGCCGAAGCCATCTCCATCAAATCCTAAAATGAATTTGATGGAGGCGTTAAAAATGAATTCAGCTGAATTAGAAATCTATGAATCAGTTAGACAAGTACAAAGAAGTCCGACCGTCATCCGTTACCTTTGCCTCATCTGCAAGGGCTACCTCAGCAGTTGGGATGTCAGGAAACAAGAAGCCGTATGTTGGAAATGCAGAGCGATTTACTTCCCTCCACCACAGATTGAGCCAAAGAGGCCTGAACCTCAGAAAGCGACATTGCTTCAACTCAAGGACGGCAAGTTCGCCATCATCCTTGACTAATCCAAAAACCTCCAGGCCAATTTAAAAACCAGGAATTTACAATAACGATATAGTGTCACAGCTACTGACACGGCTGTGAAGTTGCATAGGAGCCGTACCAATCGGCACGGCCCGGATGAAAAACAACGACGAAAACGACAAAACGACGTAAATGATACCCATCAAACACGAGTACTGTCTGGTCTACCAAAAACTTTACCAAAAATAGCAAAAAGAGCGTTCATTCCCTGTGGGTTGTGCCAACCCATGCCCTCTTTGACAAGAGGGGTTTTGGGCACACGCAGACCCCCTATCGTAAATCTTTCGGTTACTGATGTAACACGAAAGCTTTATCGAGGGGTCCGCTAAACGTGCCCAAAACCACGAGACCTTGCCTCCATCAAATCATAAAATGAATTTGATGGAGGTGAACGTAAATGAAATCAGCAATCAGTCAAACAGTAAGCAAGTGGGTAGAAGAAGAGAGCCACCAGAGAACCTTGGCCCTTAAGGTCATCAGGAAAAACGACCCGTGGCAAGGTATGACTGAAGAAGAAATCGAAGACAGAAGAGAATACATCAGATGCTACTTGCTGAAAGACTTTGAATTACTCCTAATGATTCCCATCCAACCAAGAGAAAACGACTTCTGGTTTTCAAACCATCAGGAATTCATGGAAAGTGCATTTAACACGCATGACTTTCAGAAGGACAAGAAGCCTTTCGACAAATATGGCTACCGAAACAAGAAAGTCCTTGAGGAAATCAAAGACCTGGCAATTCTACACTCTTGCATCAGCCAGCCAGAGGGAAGAGACAACATTTATAAGAGGTACAAGAGCATCATAGAGAATGAGTTCAGAGTTCCCATACTCGACCTCGTGGACAGGCTTAACAAGGTTACAGACAGGGAAAAGAGATCAGAGATAATCCAAAAAATTGTTAAGCTTAATTACGGAATCTTTGATGCCAAAACCATCTGGCAAAAATACTCTTCTCATGATGGTTGAGCTGTCCTTATAATCAATTCCATTTTGTCGACTTCTTCCCATAAAACAGGAAGAAGTCTTCCAAAAACGAGATGAGGTGGTGTGAATGCTTGGTAACGACCACGCAATGGTGGGCCGCATTAGGGAGGTGCAGAGAAAGTGCGGAGACGGAGTGAAAATGCTTCCCGTCGTTCGCTACGAACGAAAGCTGTGGTTCCTTGACGAACGCCTGAAGCAGCTCAGGAACGTTCAGAACCCCCATGACTTCATCAACCTAAATGATTTCGAAATTGAGTACTTTATTAAGGAGGTGGTCTGAATGTGCATAAGGAGTGCTGAGGTCAGAGGCGAGGAGGAATCAATGGTCTGGGACATCCTCTGCCATGAGTGCGCCGCTAAGGCAGACAAAATGTTGGACGAGAGGGAAGCCTCTTGTCTTTTGGACGTCCCGATGGAGGAGTATGGGTTTTGCCCCAAATGCACAGCGGCGATTGGCGACGCATTCGAGAATCTTTGGAACGGGAATTTTGGGGACGAAATCCCCTAATTTCTTTGTGGTATAAAATACGAAGGATTAAATATTTAAACACATTTCCGGTACCTAACGAGGTGATTTACATGTCAAAACCTGAGAAGAGATTTCAATCTGGAGGAATCGAGGCCTCCATCTTCGAAAATGAAATCCAACATAATGGAAGAACGACCAAAATCAAGAAAGTCGCATTCCAAAAGAGATACAAAAGCTCGCAGGGATGGAAAACCACTTACTCGCTCGACATCAATGACATACCCAAAGCTATACTGGTCCTTTCAAAGGCCTATGAACATCTTGTGCTCAATTCAGACCTTCCTACCCAAAAGGAGTCGGAAAATGAGAATACAGCAGGATAAGGAGAAATCCTAAATCAGGAGGAGAGAAAGAGATTATAGCGTCTTGACCAAGATTTTATTTGAGGGACAGCATCACAAAAAGTCTCGATTCAGCACTTCCACTTATCTTCAATTCAACAAGGCCCTTGTAATTGATCATTAGTAATCAAAAGGTTGATTTCATAGCCGCGTCGGCTTGCGTCCGTACGCAGCCTGCAAGTGTTAGCATAGAAGTTAGTTTCCAAATATAGGCTCGGCATATAACACTTAGAAGAAGCGGGCCATTTCCTTGGGGGACAATGGACCGAATCGTTTGTCCCACGCTTTCTTAGCCCTTTGGAAAGACCTCCATTCGCTATCTCGTTGTGCCCTCACCTTGGGATCATCGTCTCTGGGCCGACGACCATACTCATCAATAGCCCATGTTGGTCCATCATCGGTGCCGGCAAATATTCCCGTAGAAAATTTTACCTTCCTAGGATCTGGCATCAAGAAGAATTCATCACCAAGCTTGTTCCACATTATAGTCTTTAGAAACCGCTCGGGATAGAGCCATTCTTTTTGAGGTGCGGCGAGATAGCGCCGTGCCCGCCTTTTAAGTATGTAGTTAATCGCGTGCACATATTCCTCAGAAATCTGCCTGCTGGTTTGGACCTTCCGAATGTCGAAGAGCGTTGGGGCGAAGTACCGAGGGTTCTCGCGAACTCGGAGCGGGTTAATCCAAGGATCTCGAACATATCCCAAGTTGGTGATAATCAGACAGCGATTAAGATCTAAAGCAAAAATAGTGTGAGTACCAACAAGCTCAATGGGGGCATCAAAAGGGTACCGACATCTCTTTGCAAGCGGAAACAGTTCTTTGTTATAGGTGGTTACGGGATGATCAGAGACGATGAATTTTGTTGGCGATTCATCGCAATGTAGGACCTCCCAGACCCCCTCCATCCAGATCGTAACGTGAATTTGCCAGAGTTCACCCATCAATTGGAGAGCCGCTTGATGCGAGCCGTCCCGAGACATTCGTTTAACGTAATCGAGGCCTTTAGGTGTCCTTAGTTTTTGTGCATCCAAATAGCGTACCAGGTTATTCAGGACGGTTTCACTCACGGCACTGACTTCATAATTCGAAAAGAAGTCTACGGCATCGGTGCCAAGTCGATCAATCATGCCGAAGAACCGTTTTTCAGCTACATCTGTAGCGTTTTCCCCGAAAAAAAGGGTATAAAGATGCTTTTCAGCGAAGCAGTTAAGGGGACCTAACCGTCGGCATTCATTGCGAATATGGAAGCCTCCGTTCGGATGTTGCACTCGCTCCGGCGCCAAATCCAAATAATAGAATTTATGATCCTTCAAGGAAGCAGGAAGAAATCGCTTTTGATACCACTGAGGCACATAATGATTGATTTCCGTAAATGCCACAGCACACTATCCCCGTTCCCAATTTGTGATCGTAGTATACTCCATTTCTAAAAATCAGGGAAGGCAAAGTGTCAGGAAGAAGTCGAAATGTCTCCAAGTCCGCCAATTCAACTCTTGATTTTAACAATTATAGATACCTAAATAGGTCCCTATCCTTTCGTGCTTGGAGAATGTCCTTCCGATTTTTCAAGCCCTGGAGAAGTTCGGAAAGTTTGCTCAAAGAACGGGTGAACCGACTGGAGAAGACCCAGCCATCCCGGTAACTGAGCTTTTTGTTTAGGCGGGAGATATGTTCAATTAGTCCGAGGCGGACAGCTTTACTTCTCACCGTCTCCAACATCCTGGGAGTGAAACCATATTTGTTACAAAGAGGTTGAAGGTAAGGGATGAACAGTTCCTTGGAGTATTTGATTTCGATGAAGATCGCCAGGAAGACCTTCTGTTGGTTCGTGTTCCCAGGAAATAATAGGGCCGCGAACTCATCTAAACCCTGAATCCGATCAATCTTCTTCGAGTTGAATTCGATTTTGGTCCTTGGGATTCTGTTTACCCCATCCTTTTTGTTCAAAATAGGGCCATCGGCAGGGGGGCCCTTAATTTCGGTGATGTTAAAATTTCTTGGTCAAAATTGGATCGGCAACCGCTAAATCCCGTTTTACCAAAAACCGTGCGATTCTGGGCTATCGGTGGCCAAGCATGAGGGTTATACGGCAAACCCTATTTGGCAGATGGGGGTTATTCACCCCTTGAATAGCTTTCAATATGGATTTCTTAGGAGGGCGATTGCCTTTACATTCTTGCCTCGGTTGAAACAGACTCCTTTTGTTCGTTTTGTCGACGGTAAGCATCAAAAAAGCCCTTTTGACTGGCCTTTTTCCGAAGGGCTACCCGTTCCTTAGCGATCTCCAAGGCCATAGACCGAAGCCCTGTCCCAAAGTTGCTTTCCACAAAATACAATACCTCATATGCAGACACATATGCTTCGAAGAGGTGATGGAACCTCCACCGGACACCCTGACGGGTCATACCAAAACATTTTTCTATCTTATCACCATAATTCTTACAAAGGACGAACCGCTTCAGACCATCCTCTTTAAGGTTGATTTTAAGTTCTTTTGCTTCCAATAAGGATTTTAGCTTTTCCAGGAAGTCCTTGTCCTTAATAGTAAGCTTCACTTTTAATCCTCTCCACCAAGATATCAGGACCATACTGGGTAAGTGAGACATCCCCTTCCTGTTGCATGAAAATAAGGGTAACGAACCGCCAAATTCTATCCCTGCGGGATTCCCCAATCAAAGGGGCAATGTCTGAAAACAGCATAGAACCCTTTCCCATAACGGAAATTATGTGGTTACGGTAGTCATCCATTGAAAAATCTGGACTGGATAAAAAATCTTTAAGGCCTCCCGTATCTGTCCCGATGAAACCATCCAAAGCCTCTTTAAGGCCCGGAATGGACTCAAGGTTAGGCTCTTGTAAAAGGATAAGGGTATCTGATCTCGATTCAGCCAAAAGGAGCTTCAATTCCTCCCTTTTTCTCCTTTGTCGGGATCTTGCTTCCCGCATCATCTCTTGGAAATAAGCCTTATCAAACAATCTCTCATCAAAAAGAAACCGAGAAGGAACGGTCTGATGGCAACGGGAACAGGCATAATGAAAGGTCTTACGAACAAGTCCTGAATTGCAACAAGGACTCTGTTGGAAAGTGAGAGTAGGATCCAAAACGTGACCTGAATCACAAGAACACTTGCCTTGGCCAATCATTTTCAAACGTCCATTACAAACAGGGCACCGAAAGGGAGAAAGAACGACCTCAAAATAGTATGCCTTTACCAATTCCTTAAAATCTGAGACCCGGCACAAAACTTGGCCTATAGATTTGATTAGGGGATTGCTCTTTAGGCTTTCTTGAATCAGGTGACAAAAGGATTGTCTTTCTGCCTTCAGCTCCATTTGAGAGGTTTCAAACATATTCGACGCACTAAAAATCGTTTAAGAATAATTAATTTTCGGTTTTAGGGACCTCTTGAAATTGGGAAGATAGAAAAGGAGACAAGGGAATAACGATAATCCCCACCGTGAAAATTGAATTTCACAGAATAATTTGAGCGATTAAATTCGTTGATAATTGGGAAACCTTGGGAGTAATAAAAGGCGCCCCGAGGGAGCATAGCCACATAATTACCGGCAGGCAAATAATCAAACCTGAATTGGTTTTTTGGATTAATTGTCTCACTAAAAAGAGATGGGCAATGCTCTACCACATAGAGGGCTGATTCAAAAGAAGTATCCGGAGCAACGAACAAATGGATAGAAGAATTTGGTCTCGCAGCAGTGTTCAAAAATCCTGTAATATTGAATAAAGGTCTTTTGACATGAAGAATTCCGCAGCGGCTCCACACAGAATGATTACTCAAAAGCGTAATTTCCCGAGCCGGAGGGACTTCAGTCTTAACAAACCTTGTTTTATCAGATATACACCCAGACAAACAAAAAAGCAAGAAATAGCAGAATGAAGAGAATGACACCAAAATATATCCGTCTAAGTCCTCTCATAAAATTATGGGGATTACTCCACCTATATATTTCTATCGAAATGGAGAACTTAAATGGCTAAAAGAGTTATCCCTGATTTTTTTATCCGAAAAATATTTAAAGAAGCGAACCTCTCAAAAAATAATAAGGTGATTATTCATGGAAAAACTCTTCAAATGTCCTTATTGCCGAAGCGCACAAACAACATGGAAAGGATACCGACAATTGGTCAAAGGGAGAGTGAGGCTAAGGAAGTGCAAAAAGTGTGGAAGGAAGTTCACTCCCAAGGTGAAAAGTAGAAAATGATCCATGATGACTTTCCTTTCCGTGATTCCTTCTGCTGGTATGATTCAGGGTTATCTTTGAGAAATATGGGACTGATAAAAGAATTAGGCACTTTCGAGAAATCGATTCAAGAAAGATTAAAAGAGCTAGAAAAAGATCCTGTATCTAATAGGGAATTGATAATGCAGGAAAAGGCAATCTTGGAAGCCATACAGAAAGAAATCCGAAGACTTGAAAGACAATCCTATTGCTCCCCATTCGGGCCTGGTTAGGTTGCAGTTCGATGCATGATCCTGGGCAGTCCCCGTCTGAATCTATGTTTTGGTTTGTTATTCAAACCGAAGCTTTTGGGAAGGGGCGTATAGTGGCAAGATATCTGCTAAATCGTCAGAGTTTAAGGTTCCCTATCCCCGTCCCGTTTGTTCCTTCCTCTTCAGTATCCCTATGGCCCTTGTTCCGTTCATGAAATGTTTCAGGTGGAAACGTCAATTGTGAATCGTCAGAATAACCTTGTGGAAGGTTAAATACTTAATATAACATCTCATTGTTGCTGCGAAGTCGCTTCAACGGCTCAGGCCGTGAGACGACGCAGCGCGGACCACTGATGGCGATCCGCAGCCGCCGACGTTCGCTCGGCGTTGTCTCGACATCGCCACTTTGTAAAGAATGAAGTGATTATGTTTGATGTATAAGACGACAAATGAAGAAAACAACGAGAAAGGATGGAAGAAGACATGGCAACTTCAAAAGGGATTGAATTGGCTCAAAGCATCCGCCGGAAGATCGAAGAACTGCAGAAAGTATGCGGAGGGCTTGATGAGAGCACAGCCTCCCGTGCGCCAACAGGACCATGGTCTCCCCAAAGAAATCCTTTTCCACCTTGGGAGCCCGAAGGATCTGGCCACCTACCAATCCTTCAGGGGTTTCTCGACGGGGAGACTCCCAGGATCGACATTGAACCTGAGAATCCTTTTTTCTCTGAAAAGCGTGCCCGGATGACCTTTACTCAACTCCTCTCAGAGGTCGAAAGGGAGTACGACCGTATCTCTAACTGATCTTCTACAGTTGTAAAAATAATAGTCTGTTATTACAATAAGATCGGCGCACTCCAAAAGGTCTTGGCACCACGGATCGTTCGTTGAAAAATGGATAAAGCATCACAATTCCCGAATCGTGGGAGGGATGGCCACCCCAACCGCTTGAAAGACCTTGCCACAATTTCCTTTGCATTCACTTCGGATCACCAAGGACTTGCCGTCTTCTTCGATGACGATCTCCTGAAGAGCTTTTAAATCTTGTTTGATCTCTGCCCATTCAAAACAATGGCCCGCCTGTTCAAGACGCCGATCCAATTCTTTCTTCAACACCAGGGCCAGGAAACTACAGAACACATGACCCCGGATCGTTTCGTCACACTTATGAAAAACGGGACGGGTTCTCAGAATGGACTTGACTTCTCGAAACACCTGCTCCACTTGCCAGAGCTCCTTGTACTTGAAGGCTACCTGTTGCGCAGAAAGGGAGGTATTGGTCTGCAGAACCCATTTCCCATCGAACCGCTCCTCCTCGTCAATCTTCTCCTGATCCAGACAGAGATGATCTCGATTCAGTTTCAGATACCTCCGATAGCCCTTGTTCCCAATCAGCGCCTTGGGATTCTTCTGAAGCTTCTCCTTCAACGCCTCCATCATGGCCTGCCTATCGTAAGCTTCCTTTCGGGCCTCCTTCACATTCAGGCACACGATGTACCGATGGTTCTCGACCCGGACTTCTTTGACCTTGAGCGGAGCGGGATCTTTCGAGCTTAACCCCTCTGGATAAACTTCCAAGTAGCGTCCCCCTCGGGATAGAACCTCTTCCCGGATCTCCTTAACCTTTCTCATCCGAGCCCCCAGGATGTATGGAATCTCTCTTCGTTCCAGATCGACCATCGTCTCTTCACTGATCATCCCCCGATCCGCGACCACACAGAACCGACCCATATGGAACCGATTCCGAATCCGATCCACCACCGGGATCAAAGTCTTCACATCCGCCGTGTTACCCGGCCACATCTCGCAACAAACGGGTTTCCCCCGATCGTCCAATACCGCTGCCACCACCATCTGGTTCCGATCCGGACGATGGTCCTTGCTGTGCCCCTTCTCCCCTAAGGTGGCTCCCCCTTCCCCTTCAAAGTAGATCGTCGTCGTATCGAAAAAAACCAGGTCAAGCCCCGTAAAGAGATCCCGATGCTCGTGAAACATCGCCTCTTCGATGATGTCTTTCCTGCATCGGGGAGCAAAGGGCGTTCGATCTCGCTGCTCTGGAATCTGCTCCCCCAAAAAGGCCATGGCTCGATAAAGATGATGTAACGACAACTCCTCCACCCCATCGATCTCGTAATCCGAGTGCCATGTGTCACAGGAACGGTCCGAACCAGAAACAAACAGACGATGAAGCACCGCCAGAAAGATCGCTCGCTCCACGTCAAATTCAAACTTCCTGCCTCTCAAAAGTTCCTTGAGGATCTTTCCCATTCCCAGTTCCTTCCAGAGTCTCTCAAAAATCAAAGACGGGCCAATCTTTTTGGCGGAGGCCTCAACTTCACTCCTACTGGACAGGACCAAAACAACCTTCTCGGAAAATCGGGAAAGGAAGCGTATCAGATTCTCAACATCCCCTTTGGCCTGGAGACGATCCATTCGTCCAATGGTCGAGATGACACGCTGAATGGTCTTGGAGCCTTCTCGACGGTTTTCGACAATTTGGAGGTATTGATGTGGACCCGATTTCTTTATTCTGACAAACATTGGGGGCCTCCTTTTTAGGAGGCCCCCAATAATATGAAAAATATAGGCCAGTGTCATTAGATCTTACATAAATATATGGCACCACATTTTTCATCTTTTTTCTGATTGTCAAAGAACAACGCAGCTATTTACAGGGGTTGCAACATTCAACCCTCTACCAACTGTAGAAGAAACGCAATGGTGATTGGTGGATGGAGTGGCCTGATTTTGCTTTTCGCTGTGATGCGTGCCATAGCAGGGTAAATAAGCTCCATAAGACTGCGGAAAAGGTTGATGACGCTGTGTCTCAGGAGCAGCTTGAATTGTTAGAAAGAGATGCTGATTGAAGGAAGATAAGGAGTATAATTCAAAAACGATATCGTATCTTTTCAATGACTTAGATAAAACCAAGAAGCACCTATGTAATCAGCAGCCTGGCAGTTTAAATCTGTCCGTGGGCTTCATCATCCAAAGGAGGAGAACCCGCCGAGACCGTCAATCTCTCTCACATCAGGGGCTCCGAAAATGCAGAGGATGATTTTATCCCTCAGCTTCTCCTCTTTGGGGAGATCGTTTCTTAAAAAAAAGATCCCCTTGCTCGTTCCACCTCGTATAATCGAACACTTAATTAATTCTTGGATTTCCATTCTTCCTCCTCCTTTCCTACTTAAGAATCTCCAAAATGCTCACTTCTGAAATCTTACCCCGCCTGCTCTCCCTTGCCATCATCGCTTCTTTTTTAGCCAAAACCTCCTTGGCCTGCAAATAACTCATCTGATCGATCATTTTGCCCTCAAAGGAGATAGCCCCTATTCCCTTTGCTTCAGCCTCCTTGAAAGCCTTCACCAGTCTGACAGCATAGGCAATATCCTTCTCTGAAGGTGAAAAGGCCTCATTCACAGGGTTTATCTGGGTGGGATGAATACATTGTTTACCGGTAAACCCTAATTGTGAAGCAATCTTCACCTCATTTAAGAATCGTTCTCTGTCTGTAAGCAGACCCAGATAGGGTGTATCGATTGCTTGAATCCTTGCCGCTCTACTTGCATTAACAATATGGGAACGGGCATAAAGGAGCTCATTCTCATCATAAGAGAGCGCCGCGACATCCTTCCCCAAATCCCTGTAATAATCTCCGGCACCGAAGGCCAGTGCAAAAACCCGACAACTGGCCGAAGCGATCTGATAACTGTTGATGATCCCTTTGGCCGACTCGATTAATGGAACCACCTTGATTTGGCCAGATGGCACTCCTGTCCGCTTCTCAGCTTTATCTAACATCTTATCCATTTTCTTAACTTCTGATTCGTCCTCCGTCTTGGCAAGGATGACGCCATCTAAACCTTTCACAATCACTACCTTCAGATCCTCTTCGGTCAAACCATTGAGCATCGAGTTAACACGGACAAACACAGTAATGCCCGTAGACTTAAACACTTTAATCGAATCCCTCGCTAAGATCCTTGCGGTCTCCTTGTCGGCCAGTGGGACAGCATCTTCCAAATCCAAGATGACCGCATCCATAGGGAGCGTAGTCGCTTTCGTTACCAACCTTAAATTGTTTCCAGGCGTGTATAGCATGGATCGTAGTATCATCTCTACCTCCCTAAAACTTGTAATAAAATTTTTGATATATCCTGGGGTTTATCCGCAATGTATGCCCCCACACTCTGCAGGGCCTCCACCTTATTCTCTGCCGTCCCTCGTCCCCCTTCTATGATGGCACTCGCATGAGAAAATCTTATCCCTTTGGGTAAAGATCGGCCGGAGATATAGGCGACGAGGGGCTTTGTAAACCGACCTTCCCTGACCACTTCAGCCGCCTCCTCTTCAGCTGCCGTCCCGATCTCTCCAAACAAAACCACTGCCTTTGTCTCCTCATCCGCTCCAAAGAGAGGGATGATCTCTGCGAAACACAATCCCAATATAGGCTCAGCCCCCACATGTATGGCAGTAGTAATGCCCAATCCTGCCATCATGATGCTCCATGTGACCGTGGTTGTTTGACCTCCACTCCGTGAAATGACACCAACCGGACCTGGTTTGAATACCTCACGGGCCAATTCCTCGGTTCCACCAATCCATCCCATCAATGCCTTATTCGCACTGATTAAGCCGAGGGAACCCGGCCCAAGTATCTTTACCCCCTTCTTCCGAGCCAGTGCAATCATGTGCAGGCTGTCGTGAAGGGGTACCCTTTCAGCCGGAACGACGATGAATTTTACTCCGCATTCAATGGCTTCAATCACAGCCTCTTTGACTAAAGGGCCTGGTACAAAGGTTACGCTAGCGTCGATAGGACCATGTGCTTCTATTGCTTCCTGTAAGTTATTGTAGACCGGAAGATCCCATACTTTCGATCCTCCACGGCCGGGGGTAACCCCACAGACGACTTTTGTCCCGTACTCCAGCATAGTCCTTGCCCTGGCGCTCCCTTCCCTCCCTGTCCAAGAAAGAAAAGCTATGAAGAAGGGGACGTTGGTTCTAAAGCATTTTAATATAATGTTTCAAATCCGCTACTTGTTTTTCCTTTGCTCCTTTACCTGGCAAGTTGTTTTAGAAC
>Ga0315278_10000806_pt1 | contig 27047 bp, 24 predicted proteins | sample YL17G06_0_MG_FD_203880 | JGI IMG/M metagenome (GOLD analysis project Ga0315278, IMG submission 203880) | Sediment microbial communities from Yellowstone Lake, YNP, Wyoming, USA - YL17G06_0 | ecosystem: Environmental > Aquatic > Freshwater > Lake > Sediment | place: USA: Wyoming | collected... | reverse complement strand
TCCGCGTCGCCCTTCTCGGTCTTCGTCTTCTGCTCGGAGAGGATCTGTTCGCTCTTGCGGGTGAGGCCGGTGTAGAAGAGGAGGAGACAGTCCTTGAGGTGGCGGCGGGTGGCGGAGGCGCAGACGATCGGCTCGATCACGACCGAGTCGTCCTTGTTGAAGCGGATGTAGTTAAGCCCGCCGAACGCGGCGGCGTACTGGTCTTGCTTTCCGATCGGCTTCCCCAAGGAATCGATCTCGATCTCGCAGGCCTCCTCGGCCAGGCGCTCCGCGCCGGCGAAGCGTTGGGCGTAGGCGTGCAGGGCGTGCAGGAGGCCCACGGTCAGGGTGGAGGAGGATCCCAGGCCCGTCCCGGCTGGGATGTCGGCGATGGTCGAGATCTCCACGCCGCGGTCGATCCCCACCTTACGCAGGGCGGCACGCACGATGTCGTGCTGGAGGTCATCCGGCCGGTCTACGATCTCGGTCCGGGTGTAGGAGATGCGGATCGTGTCGTCGAAGCGCTTGTTCACGGTGACGTACATGTACTTGGAGATGGCGGTGGAGACGACGGCTCCGCCGTGCCGGCGGTAGTACGAGGGGAGATCGGATCCTCCTCCGGCGAAGCTGACGCGGAATGGCGTGCGGGTGATGATCACGCGGTCCTCCTTTGGGCCTTCTCGTAGCGTTCCGGGGTTCCGATGTCCGGCAGTTCCTTCTCCGTCACGTACCCGTAGAGTCTCTCGCTGCCCTCTAGGGCGGCCGGGAAGAGGTCGCGGACGAAGTCGGCCTCTCCCGTCTCCGTGAGGTAACGCAGGATCGCGGGCTCGAGCAGATACACCGCCGCGTTTCCCAGGTTCCCGTGCTCGAGGCTTCCCGGCGCGTGATGGAGCGCGGTCACGCGGCCATCCTGCGCGATCTCGACGACGTCGGAGTCTTGCGGCCGGTCGGTCTTCTGCAGGACGAGCGTCCCGATTCCTCCCTTGGCGCGATGATAGGCCCGCAAGGCGTCGAGATCTAGCGCCGTGGGGAGCACATCGCCGTAGACAAGGACGAACGGCTGCGTAAGTCTGTCGCGGAACGCGTAGAGCGCCCCGGCTGTCCCCAGGAGCTCCTTCTCAAACGAGTAGGTGACGTGCACGCCGCGGGCGAGCCCGGTCCCCAGATACGCGGGGATCGCGTCTGGGAGGTGGTGCAGGTTGATGAAGAGGTCGGTCACCCGGCTGCGCCGCAGCCACTCGATCGTCCAGTCAAGGAGGGGCTTGCCGCGGATCAAGAGGAGCGGTTTGGGGGTGGAGAGGGTCAGGGGCCGCAGCCGCTCGCCCTCGCCGGCGCATAGGACTACGCCCTGCACGGCTCGCCCTCCGTCACGATGAGCGAAACCGCGGCCGAGAGATCCGCCACGACGAGGTCGGGCTTGACCTCGAAGCGGCCATCTTCACCGCCAAATCCGGTCTTCACCAGGATCGTCCGGCAACCGGCGCGCTTCCCGGCGAGGACGTCGGTCGTCATGTCCCCGACGAGGTAGGAGCGGCGGAGGTCGATCCCGAGTTCCCGGGCCGCCTGGTCGAGCATCCCGGTCCCGGGCTTGCGGCAGTCGCAGTCCTGGGCAAACTGTGGGACGGTGGCCGCGGGGTGGTGCAGGCAGGTGTAGATCGCGTCGAGGCGAGCGCCACGCGCCCCAAGCTCCTCCTTGAGGCGGACGTGAATCAAGTCGAGGTCGGCCGGGGTGAGGTAGCCCTTGGCCACTCCGGCTTGATTGGTCACGAGGACGACCAGGAACTCCGTCTTGTTGAGACAGGCGATCGCCTCGGCGGCCCCGGGAACCAGGACGAGATCCTCGGGCCGATGGACGTATCCCGCGACCTGCTCGACGATCACCCCGTCGCGGTCGAGGAAGACGGCGCGTGACTTTGCCATCCCTACCTCACGACGATGCTGACCATCTTCTCGGGGATGGCGATCACCTTGACGAGTTCCTTTCCTGCCATGCGTGCGGCGATGTCGGCGTGCGCCAGGGCGGCCTCCTCGAGGAGCGCGGGGTCGCGAGCGACCTCCGCCGGGACCGCGATTCGCGCGCGGACCTTGCCGTTCAGCTGGACCGGGATCTCGAGGGTCTCCTCGGCGAGAGCATCCGCGCGGAAGGAGGGCCAGGCCTGTTCGAGCACGGCGTCCTCGTGGCCGATCCGGCGCCACAACTCCTCGGCCACAAACGGCGCAAGCGGCGAGAGCAGCAGGACCAGGCCGTCGATCGTCTGGCGAAGGAGGGCCGGGTCGGCGGCCGGGCCTTCCGCGTAGGGGACGAGGTCGTTGACGAGCTCCATGATCGCCGCGACGGCGGTGTTGAAGCTGAATCGGGTCTCCAGGTCCTCGGTGACCTTCTTGGCGGTCTGGTGATAGCGGCGCCACAGGGCACGTCCCGCCTCATCGAGGCGGTCCACGTCGAGCGGCGAGCCGATCGGCGCGAGGGCATCGACGTGCCCGGCGACGAGGCAAAAGACGCGGTTGAGGAAGCGGAACGAGCCGCGGATGCCCTCCTCGGACCACTCGATGTCGCGATCGGGCGGGCCCATGAACAGGGTGTAGACGCGCTCTGCGTCTGCGCCGTAGCGGTCAATGATGTCCACGGGATCGACCGTGTTCTTCTTCGACTTCGACATCTTGAGGGTCGCGACGGCGAGGGCGGCGCCGCACTTGGGGCAGGCGTCGTCCTTCGCGACGTCGCTGGGGTGAATCCACCCGTGCTTCGGACAGCGGTACGCCGGGTGGCAGATCATCCCCTGGGTGAACAGGCGCGCGAACGGCTCTTGGAATCCGACGTAGCCCATGTCGTGGAGCGCCTTGGTCACGAAGCGCGAGTAGAGGAGGTGCAGGATGGCGTGCTCGACACCGCCGACGTACTGGTCGACGGGGAGCCAGCGGTCGACGTGCTCGCGGACGAACGCGTGCTCGGAATCTTTGGGGTCGATGTAGCGCAGGTAGTACCACGACGAGTCGACGAACGTGTCCATCGTGTCGGTGTCCCGCTTCGCCGGGCCGCCGCACTTCGGACACGTCGTGTCGGCGTAGCCGGGGATGTCGGCAAGGCCCATCTTCCCGATGAACTCGACGTCGGGAAGAAGGACAGGGAGGTCTTTCTCCGGGACGGGGACCGTTCCGCACGTCGGGCAGGTGATGATGGGGATCGGCGCGCCCCAGTAGCGCTGGCGCGAGATCAGCCAGTCGTGCAGGCGGTAGATCGTCCGTTTCTTGCCGATCTTCTTCTTCTCAAGCCAAGCCGAGACGGTGTCCAGGGCCCGGTCGCCGGAAGTGCCGCTGAACTCGCCGGAATTCCGCATCGTGCCCCAGTTGGCGTGGAAGAGGAGGTCCTTGTAGAACTCGACCTCCGAGAGCATCGCCATGACGCTCTCTGCGGGGCCGACCGCGGGGTCGATCGCCTGGCAGCGCGCGAGGATCTTGCGGTCGGAGTCGACCGTGTCGAGCTCGGTCACGCCGTCGTCGAACACGAACAGGAAGCGCGCGCCGACGACCTCGTTCCAGTTCCCGGGACGGAGGGCGTCCCGGAGGAGAGCGACGTAACGGTCGATCTCCTCTTTTCCATTCAGGGAGACGAACAGGGCTTCGCCCCTTCCGGCGAACGGCCCTTTGGTGAACGGGATCTTGTTCTTGGCGAGGACGCGGTCGAATCCATCCCGGACGGTCTTGGGGAAGACGAGGCTCTTCGCGCGGCCGTCGGGTCGCTCGATCACCGGGAGGATGGGCAGCCCGAACTTGAGGGCGAAGCTAAAGTCGCGCTCGTCGTGCGCCGGCACGGCCATGATCGCGCCCGTGCCGTAGGTCATGAGGACGTAGTCGGCGATGAAGATGGGGATCCTCTCCCCGTTCACCGGGTTCGTGGCGTAGCCGCCGGTCGAGACGCCGGTCTTCTCGCGCTCGGTCGACAGGCGGTCGATCTCGGTCGTGCGGATCGCGCGGTCGCGGTACGCGGCGACGGCGCCCCGCTGTTCCTTCGAGGTCAGGCGATCGACCAGCGGGTGCTCCGGGGCGAGGACCATGAACGTCGCTCCCCACAGAGTATCGGGACGGGTGGTGAACACGACCAGGTCGTCGCCGGTCTCAGCGGTGAACGTCACCTCGTCGCCGACGCTCTTCCCGATCCAGTTCTCCTGCATCTTGACGACGTTCTCCGGCCAGTGGTCAAGCTGGTCGAGGTCGGCGAGCAGGCGCTCGGCGTAGTCGGTAATCTTGAAGAACCACTGCGCAAGCTCGCGCGGTTCGGGCGCGGTTCCGCAGCGGTTGCACTCGCCCCCCACGACCTGCTCGTTGGCGAGCACCGTCTTGCAGCCGGGGCAGTAGTTGACGGCCGCCTTCTTCTTGTAGGCGAGGCCGTTCTTGTAGAGTTCCAGGAACAGCCACTGGGTCCAGCGGTAGTAGGCGGGGAGGCATGTGGTGACCTCGCGCTCCCAATCGAACGGCACGCCCCAGGCGCGGAACTGCTCGCGCGACTTGGCGATGTTGCGCAAGGTGAAGTCGCGCGGATGAGTCCGTTGGTCGATCGCCTCGTTCTCGGCGGGGAGGCCGAAGGCGTCCCAACCCATCGGGTTGAGCACGCGATAGCCGCGCATGATCTTCATGCGGGTGAGGACGTCGCCGATGATGTAGTTGCGGCCGTGCCCGACGTGCAGGTACCCGGACGGATAGGGGAACATGTTCAGGTAGTAGAACTTGCGGGCCGTGTCGGTTGTCTTCGCGCGGAAGAAGCCCCGCTCGCTCCAGAAGTCGCGCCAGCGCGCCTCGATCGCTTGGAAGTCGTAGGCTTCTACCACAGCATCAGGTCTCCCTTGGCGAAGTGTTCGGCTTCGTCCAGCATGCGCTGCACGTCCTCTTCCCGGCGCATCTCGCAGTACAGGCGCAGGATCGGCTCTGTGCCAGACGCACGGAACAGAAGCCAGCCGTCGTCGAACCGGAGTTTCAGTCCGTCGAGGTTCTCGACCGACGAGACCCGGCGGCCGCCGAACCGGTCCGGTGGATTGTGACTCAGGCTGGAGACGAGCTGCAAGCGATCCTCGGTCAAGAGGTCGCGGCGGTGATAGACGTGCGGTCCGAAGTCCTTTTGCATCTGGTCGACGACCTGGCTCATCGGACGCCCGGCGGACGCGGCGATCTCCACCAAGAGGAGCGAGCAGAGGACCCCGTCGCGCTCGGGGATGTGCCCGCGGATGGCGATGCTGCCGCTTTCCTCGGCCGCGAGGAGGACGTCGTGCTTCAGGATCTGCTCGCAGGCGTACTTGAATCCGATGGGCACCTCGACGAGCTCGAGGCCGTAGTGTGCGCAGATCTTCTGCGCGAGGTCGGTGAGGGCAAAGGACTTCACCACCATGCCGCGCCAACCCCGCTCCGCTGCCAGGTAACGCAAGATGAGGGCGAAGGTGCGGTGGGAGTCGATGAACCCGCCCTTCTCGTCCATCGCGGAGATGCGGTCTCCGTCGCCGTCGGTGACCACGCCGACGAGCGGAAGACGCTTCTGGCGGAGAGAAGCGATCACAGCGCGCAACGGCACGAGGTTCTCCTCGAGAGGTTCGGGCTTCTTGCCGCCGAACAGGACGTCGCGGGTGGCGCGGATGGGGATGTGCGGGATCCGGTGCTCGGCGAGGATTTCAGCCACGTAGCCTTGGGCGGAGCCGTACATGGAGTCGACGATGACGTGGACGGGAGAGGCAAGGAGCCGCACAGGGTCAACGAGAGAGCGGACCTTATCCAGGAAGGGCTTGCGCAGGTCGATCGCCGGGATCGCCCCGTCCGACGAAAGCGCCACGGGAACGGCGTCGGGAAGACGCTCCTCGATCGCCTGCGTCACGATGTCGGGCGCGGAGCCGCCGTACTCGGCCTTGACCTTGATTCCGTTGTAGATCGGCTCGTTGTGGCTCGCGGTGAACATGATCCCTGCCGCGGCACGGCGCTCGACGACGGCGTAGGACAGGGCCGGGGTCGGGACCGGATCCTTGGAGATCCAGACCGGGAGGCCGCTTGCGTGCAGGACCTGCGCGAAGTGGTGGGCGAACTCCCGCGAGAGGAACCGCAGGTCATACCCCACCACAACGCCGTTGGTTGCCGGCCTGTACGGAGCGTGCCAATCGCGATAGACAGCGAGGTTCTTGCGCTCTGGGGAGAGGAGGTATGACGCGGTGGCCTGTGCAACCCGGGCCACGTTGTCGAACGTGAACTCCCGCCCGATGACTCCGCGCCAGCCGTCAGTCCCGAACCTTATCGCCGCGGCGGCCTTTCGTGCGCCTTTGCTTTCCAATCTTCTCTCCTGCGTAGGACTTCGTGTTCACTCGTTCGACGTTCTCCGGTAGAGACAGATCATCCCGCGAGAGGGTCTCCTGGAGGAGGTCGTAGGGGATGGAGGTCTCCACCCAGAGGGAATCGATGTCCACCACCCCGTTTTTCACTGGGACGCGGCGCATCGCCTTTTCCACGGCGCGCTTGTAGCGCAGGAGCATCTCCTCTCTTGAAACCCGGTCAGTGACTGTATTCAACCGCGTAGGTCACCTCGCAGCTTCCGCCCGCCGGCACGAACGCCGGGAACCGGATGATGCCTGAATCGATTGGCTCGAAGGCACAGGACCAGTGAGGTCAGAAGAAGGACGACAAGAGCTGTTCTCACTCGTGCCACCGTCGGTTTCATGATCCACCTCCCCGGTGTTCCGTAGCGCCCATCACACGGATAACGCCGATGATACCACAGTTTCCCCTTGGCTGTAAAGCACGCCTTTCTGGCACTGGGCTCCCTTGCGTCCTCTCAAAGCGCGGTCGCGCCCGGTTTTGTGTCCTTGGATGCCCCATGCTACAATGGAAAACTTCTTGAGGGGGGTCTCGTTGAGGAAGGGAACGGCGTGGGTTCTCTTTGTGCTGGTGTTTGCCTGGCTCGCTGTGCCCGGCTGGGGCGGCGATCTGGGCCGATTGCATCCCCTCTTGCGCGGGGTCCTCTCTCAGTTCGAGCAGGATCCGGGCATCCGCTTGGAGAGCATAGCTCGCCTGAACGGAGCCGCGGCCCTGCCTGGGGTTCTTCCCCCTGTGGGGTGGGGATTCGAACTGGGGGGACAGGTCGCCGTCTACGGCGAACGACTGGGCGTTCTGGTCAAGACCCGCCACACGGTGTTTGGGAATAGCTTCCTTGGCCTCCCAGTCTGGGTGAGCACGGGGACGATCCTGGGCCTGCGTGTCTCCTTGGAGGAACTGGCGTTTCTCGCTGATTGTCTTGATGTGATCTACGTTGAGCCGGCGTGGCGCACGGAGCCGAAGCTCGACCGGAGCGTCCCGGCCATCGGCGCGGACGTCGTGCATGGGCGGGTTCCGCCGGTCCTGGGCGAGGGGGTGATCGTCGGTGCCGTCGACACGGGAATCGACTATACGCACCTGGACTTCCGCAGAGACGAGGACGGAGACGGCTTTGAGGAGACCTCGCGCATCCTGTATCTGTGGGATCAGACGGCAGGATTCCTGGGCGCCTACTACACGAGGCAAGAGATTGAGGCCGACCTCCGGGGGAGGGTGGGGCCAGGAGCAGGACTGGTCCATGAGACGGATGAGGACGGCCATGGAACGCACGTGTTGTCCGTGGCTGCCGGGGACGGCTCTTCCTCTTCTTTGGGGCTCGTCGGTGTGGCGCCGGCGGCGGAGCTGATCATGGTGAAGACGTCCTTCTACACCTCGGACATCTTGTCCGGCGTCCGCTACATCTTCGACCGAGCCGCCGGGCTGGGGCTGCCAGCGGTCGTCAATCTGAGTCTGGGAGGGCACTCTGGTCCCCACGATGGGACGAGCCTCTTCGAGCAGGGGTTGGACGAGCTGGGGCGTGGGCCGGGTAGAGCGATCGTGGTCTCCGCGGGGAACGAGGGAGAGGACGCCATCCATGTCTCGGGGACCCTCGACGGGGGATCGTCCGCTTTCTCCGTGAATCCCCGCTCCGGCTCGTTTGCGCTGGAGTTGTGGTACCCGGGAGGATCGCGCTTCACCGTGACCGTGCTTGGGCCTGGCGGGGCGCCACTGGTCGTACCGAGCGGGACCTCCGCCACGGACGGGGTGTCAGTGGATGTGGACAACGCCACTGCTGGGGTGAACCCGCTGAACGGCGACCGCCAGATCCTCGTCACCGTACGTGGACTCGGGACGAGCGCCGGTTGGACCTTCGTTGTGGAGGACGCGGGCGGGGGAGGCCGGTTCGACGGGTGGATCACCTCATCCGGGGGAGAGACGTTCGTGGGTGGAGACGCGGCGAGCACGGTCGACGAGCCCGGGAACGCGCGCGGAGTGATCACGGTTGGCTCCTTCAACACCAAGGGACGCTGGGCCTCGCTCTCCGGGGACGAGGACTTCTCTTCCGAGTATCCGATCGGAGCGCTGTCAGGTTTCTCCAGTCGCGGGCCGACCCGCGACGGCCGGCAGAAGCCCGACGTGGCTGCACCGGGCGCCTGGGTGGCCGCCGCGCGCTCTGCGTCGAGTTCGCCCGGCGGCTACCTCGTGCTCCCCGATGGCACTCACACCATGCTCGCTGGGACGAGCGTATCTGCGCCCCACGTCGCCGGCGTCGCGGCGCTCCTCCTGTCCATCAATCCGGAAGAGACAGGCGATGAGATCAAGCAGAGACTGATCCAGACCGCGCGCAGCGACTCCTTCACGGGGGCCGTGCCCAACCCGCGTTGGGGGTTCGGCAAGGTTGCGGCTGACGCGGCTGTGGTGCCGATTGAGCCGCCGCCCGACGGACACGGCGACGTTCCAACCGTGGCGCTCACCGAGAACCCGGTGACGAGTCACGCACTCTTCGCCTACCACGTCCCGGCCGGCGCACGCGGCGCAACGCTTCGCGTCTTCGATTTTGTGGGCAAGTTGGTGTTTGAAGCGCCGCTCGATCCCGGCGATGGCGAATACGACTGGGGCCTCGAAGATCGTTGGGGCGACCCGGTCGCAAGCGGGCTCTACCTGTTCGTCGTCGTCTCAGAGACGAACCGGTCGGCGATTGGAAGGCTGGTGATCGACCGATGAAGCGATGGGCGCTGGTCGCCGTCTTGGGGGTCTGTCTTCTGTGTCTCGGCCAGAGCGCATGGGGGGTATCAGATGTGGCACCCATCTTTGACTTCGGGGTGGGGGCGCGGCCGCTGGGCATGGGAGGGGCATTCCTTGCACTGGCGGATGACGAGAACGCCGTCGTGTCGAACCCTGCGGGCCTTGGCTTCTTGAGGCGCCTGAGCATCTACTCCGCTTTCGTCAGTGGGTTTGCCGGGGAAACCTGCGCCACGGTCGGCCTGGCCTTGCCGTGGCTGGGAGTGGCTGTAGTTCAGGTCGACTCGGGCTCGATTCCCTCCGGGACGGGGGAGTTTCGCTTCGTCAGTCAGGCCGCGGTTATTTCGTTTGGTCTTGCGATTGGGGGACTTGGTCTGGGTGGCAGGTTGAAGCTTCTCCGGGTGAGCGAGCCCTTCGGCGCGAGAGGATTGGCGTTCGACCCGGCGATCCTCTGGGTGAGTCCGGCTCTTCGAGTGGGGATGCTCTTGGAGAATGCCATCTCGCGCGCGATCGTCCAGGATGACGGCGCGATCGAGGAGTGGCCACTGGCGATTCGAATCGGTGCCGCGCTCACGGTGAGGCCCATCGCGGGGGCATCGTGGAATCTGGCGATCGAGGAAGGCGGCCTGCTCACGTCGCAGGCCCAGTTCAGGGTTGGGACCGAGATCTGGGTCGAGGGTCTTGCGGCGCGAGCCGGGTACGACGGATCGAGCGCCTCGGTTGGCCTATCGGCGACGCTTGAAGGGTTCCGCCTGGACTGGGCGTACTACCTTTCGGCCGACCTCGGCGACAGCCACCGCGTTTCGGTCACTTTCCAATTCTAGGGGGAGCGATGAGGGGAGACACGCGGAAGGGCAACTATCGAGGAAGCTGGACAGCGATTGGCGGCTTCCTTCTCTTGGGGCTCTTGGTCGTTCTCACGACGCCCGTGTCCGGGCAGGAGACGGGGGACTTTGAGCTGGCGGTGCATGGGCAGAAGACGTGGACGATCCGCTACGGGATAGGAGACCCTCAGGGGCTCGCTTCGGCGGCGCTGGCCCCATTCCAGCTTGGCTTGGAGCAGTCTCTTGTCGTTGACATCAGCGGAAAGGCGCTTTCGGTCCTCACGGTCAAGGCGCACTTCAACGATCAGGAGCCCGCGTCGATGCAGTCGCTGAGCGTGTCCTTGGATGCCGACGAACTGCAAGGAGTGTTTGGGGACTTCTCGCTCGGCGGCACTCCCGCCTTCGCCGCCTACAACAAGCAACTGAGAGGGGCGCGGCTCGACTACCGTCTCGGCGAGGCGACCCTCTCGGGGGTCGTGGCACAGATCCAGGGGATCTCCGAGACGAGGACCTTCGTCGGGCGCACCGCGCACGAGCAGGTTCTCTTCTCCCGATCGCCCGCCGAACAACCGTGGCTGAATGCCCCCTACCTCGAGAACCTCGCCGGGCTGTTCCACTATCGACTGACCAAACCGTACGTCGAGGGCTTCTCCCAGGTGAGCTTGGCCTTCGATCCATCGGAGGGACTGCGGAGCGTGTTGGCGACCTATGGACTGGAGTTCCTCCTGGACTCCGTGAAGAAGGTGGTGGCCAAGGATCTTTCCGCTGGGAGCTACGTGGCAGTGACCTCCGAGGCGGACTATCTCCTCCTCAGGAACGAGCCGCAAAACCTGGTGCGGGATCGCCTTAAGGGCTACCTCGACGACTACAACAAGGAGAATGGGCTCTCCGGCAGTCACCGCAAGACGTACCCGTTCAACACGGGCACGGACTACGAGCGGACCTTCCTTGACCGGGTGATGGGCTTTGTAAACCTGGTTATGGACGCGGATTCTCAGTCTCTCTCGGGGGGAGAACGGCGGCGGTTCTACGAACTGGCGCGCACGAACGTCAAAGCGGATTCGCTGCTCGTTGAGGTGAGTCTACAGGGCGGGACGTTTCGACCGACGAGCGAACCAGACCTGGCCGACTACCGTGTGGCTCCCCATGGCGTGCAGGGGATCGTTGAGGTCGTCTTTCCGCAGAGCTTCTTCGAGGATAAGCGAAGCGCGATGCGCGTTTCCTTTGACTACGCCATCTCCGGCGACGTCTTCACGCTGGGTCTGTCGCTCGTCCCAGGGAGTGAACGGGTCTACCTGAACGACGGCCTCCTGACTCGTGACACCGACTACACCATCGACTACGAGGTCGGCGCGCTGGTGCTCCTGGCGACCGTGGGTGACAAGGACACCATCCGCATCGACTACGAGCGTCTCCGCGGCGGACTGGGAAGCTCGTCCGAATACGCGAGCAACTTCTTCGGGGCCACCCTGAAGGTGCCGCTGTCCCAGGCGGTGACCCTCGAGGTGAGCGCCCTCGCGGCGGTGGACAGCGCCGCCGCGCGCGTGGAGCAGGATCTGGCGCGCACCATGCCCAACCGTCACGTCGTGGCCGGCCTGGTCGGCGCTGTCCGGCTCGACGGGTTCTCCGCAGACGTCGAGCTGGGCCTGAACCACGATGAGTTTCCCCAGGACAACAACCAACGCACGAACCTGCCAAATCAAGTGACAGCCATCCTGCCTGTGGCAGGCCGCGTATTCGTCAGCCACTTCCAAGGGGTGAGCGTTTTGTCGGCCGGCACGTGGAGCGGCTACGACACCTCCGACGGCCTGTCCGGGAACAGGGTGTACGACATGCAAAGTGACGGGGAGAGCGTGCTCTTCGCCACGGCCTCGGGGCTGACGGTTCTCGCCTTGATCGGAGAGGATCCCATGTCGCAGGTGGGCAACTGGCGACGCTTCTCCCAAGGCGACGGGCTTCCCAGCTCGGCCGTGCGGGCGGTCGCGCTCGACGGCGGGACTCTCTGGGCCGGAACAGAGAGCGGGTTGGCGTCCGTTCCGCTGACCGAGATCGACCGTCCGGCGAGTTGGAAGGTCTATGCCGATGGGCCCTTCGCCGGGATGGGGAAGATCGTAGCGCTCGCCGGAGACGGGGAAACGCTCTACATCGCTACGGACAGCGGCCTATTTGCGTTGGACATAGCCACAGGTGAGGTTCTGCCGCTTCCCGGGACCGGAGGTCTGGTGGCCGAGGACCTCCTGCTCGACGAAAGGACGCTCTACGTGGCGTGTGGGCTTGGGGTTCGGTCCCTCGAGGACGGGGTCGGGACGGGATGGGTCGTCTTTGGGCAGTCTGTCCACTCCCTAGCCCTGGTCAACGGGGATCTGTGGTACGGAACCGACGACGGCCTGCATCGCGCCTCAGACGGATTCTCGTCCCTCGCCGGGTGGGCGATCACGACCCTGGCGAGCGACGAGGATGGCGTGCTCTGGATCGGCAGCAGGGCGGATACGGACTACCAGCTCGCCGTCTGGAAGGAGAACGACGGACTCACTCGCTTCAATAGCGACGAGACGGGGATCGACGGCCGCGACCGATCGCGTTTCGCGGACATCCCTCTAGAAGGCCACACCGACCAGGGACTGCTTGGTCGGGTTAGCTTCAGACGTGACCTAGGAGGCTTCTCCGTCTCCGGGAGCTTCGAGAACGTCTCGCCAGCGTTCACGTCGATCGGCAGGCTGGACCGACGGGACTCGACCGGCTGGCAGGTGGAAGCGACGGGACACCCGGCGCGGGGACTTGACCTCTCTTTTTCCCACAGCTACTACATCCTCGACGCAGAGAGCAGTCGCCCCAAGGGCACGATGGAAGATCGGCTCACGCTGGGTTGGGACTTCGGTCCTCGCCTAGGCCTGTCCATCGCCTCGGGACTGACGAACAGCGATCCGTTTCACGATGGCTTCGACGACTCGCGATTCTCCTACGCGATCGACCTCACTCACCGCCTCTTTGGAAATGCGCTCAGCCTTGGCCTTCATTGGAGCGATGCGGTGGCGGCGAGCGTCTCTCGTCCCAGCTCTCGCTCGGATACGCGCTTGGCCGTGGAGGGCAAGTGGGCGCTCTCGCCGGACCTCACGATCGGAGCGAGCTGGGGAAGGCCTATGGGATCAAGCGGCGGGGCGGCATCCGGAGTGGAGACTTGGACGGGCAGCGCAGACTGGACGCACCTGTTCGCTCCCCTTCAGACCAACGCGCACTACGCTGGCTCGACAAGTCGGGCGATTCCCAACGGGGCGTGGCGGGCGGACCACGAGGTCCGGCTGGGTGCCTCGATCGATCGGCTGGATGCAGGAGTCTGGCAGATCGGCCCGAGCCTCGAACTCACCGGGACGAGCAAGTCCGGGGTCCTCTCCGCGTCTGGGCGCGGGAACCTGCGTGGAACCGTGGACACACTCACCACACAGGCAAGCTACAGCATCGAACTTTCTGGGCTGGGACAGGCGCGGCTCCAGCGGAGCGACCGGCTGAGCGCGAGCGCCAGCTTCTCCGGCTGGGAGGACCTCAAGCCCAGTCTCTTCTACTCGCAGAGCTCAAATGTGGTGGCGTATGGAGGACAGGCTCGAGAGACCGTCGCTCGCAGCCTGACCGGCCGGCTGCTTTGGACGCCAGGTAAAGAGGCCCGCGACGACCTTTCGCTCTCGCTTCGCAGCTCAAGCGGCCGCGAGCAGGGGACGGTCTCGGCATCTGTGCGGAACACTCTCTCCTACGACGTTTCGGATGTTCTGTCCGCGCAGCTTGAACTGGACGGAAGCGGCGAGAAGGGCGCGGAGCGGATGCGCTTCGACTCAAGCCTGAAGGCGACTGCGGATTTGGCCCTGTCATCGACGTGGCGCGCCTCCGTGTCTCTCTCGTATCTCACGGGGACGAAGTCAGGCGGCGCATTCTTCAACAGTTTCCTGGTTGAGGTGTTCGTCGCGGCCACGTTCTAGCGATCGGCGGCCTGGGGGCGAGGAAGGACGCGATGATGCGAGTGCCCGGGGCAAGAGAAGACGGTCGCTACGCGCGGCAGGAGGCCCTCCCCGGAATCGGCGAAGCGGGGCAGAGAAAGCTCGCCAAAGCGAGGGTTCTCGTTGCCGGGTGCGGAGCGTTAGGCTCGAGTGCGGCCGAGCTTCTGGCGCGCGGAGGGGTCGGGACGATCGACCTCGTCGACTTCGACTCAGTTGAGCTCACCAACCTCCAACGCCAGGCCCTGATCGGTGAGTCCGATGTGGGCGAACCGAAGGCAAGGGCGGTCGCCGACGCGCTCCGGCGCATCAACAGCACGATCCACGTGAACGCAGAGATCGGCCGCCTCGACGTGGGGAACGTAGAGCGACTGGTGATGCAGGCCGATCTCGTGGTCGATGGGTTCGACAATCTGGCTTCGCGCTACCTGCTCAACGACGCCTGCGTGAAACACAGCGTTCCCTGGGTCTTCGCAGCCGTCGCCGGTACCTGCGGCATGACGATGCCCATCCTGCCAGGGCAAGGTCCATGCCTGCGGTGTCTGTTCCCGACTCCCGCCCAAGAAGAGAAGGTGCTCACGGCGCAGAACGCCGGTCTCATCAACACGATCCCGCGGGCGATCACGGCACTGCAGGTCACGCACGCGATACGCATCCTCCTCGGTGCGTGGGCGGATCCGGTGAGGCTTGAGATCCTCGATGTCTGGGATGGCTGCCAGTTCGCGGAGGAGGTCCCGCGAAGCTCAACCTGCCCGGCCTGCGCCGAGGGCCGCTACGACTTCTTGGAGGCGACCGGAGCGTAGGATGGCGCGACCGGGCGCGGGGCGGCGCTCATCCCCCACCGAGTGGAGGAATGAAGACTACCGTGGCCCCGTCAGAGAGGATGGGGTCCTCTCCCGCTAGGAGATCCACGTCGTGACCGTCGACCAGGACGTGGACGTATCCCTGCGCCAGGCCGGCCCGGATTCTCTCTCTCGCGTGGGGTAGAAGGTCGGCAAGGATCGTGGTGAGGTCGCTGAAACGGCCCCCTTCCCCCACGGAGACGGACAGCATGCTCGTCCCAGAGGCCTCTCTCAACCCCCCGAAGAACCGCACGGTGATCGTCATCGTCTTCGCCGGTGTCAGGGTCGAGCCCTCCTCTTCGTGCTCTGGTCCGCGTCGGGGCATCGGCTCGCAGGAGCGGTCGGCTCCTCCAGTCTCGGTATGTGCACGCCGCGAGCCTTGGCGACCTCGATTGCCCGTTCGTAGCCAGCGTCCGCGTGGCGAATGACGCCCGTCCCTGGGTCGCAGGTTAGGACGCGCTCCAGCCGCCGGTCCGCCTCCTTGGTGCCGTCGGCGACGATCACCATGCCGGCGTGAATGCTCTTTCCGATTCCCACTCCGCCGCCGTGATGTACGGCGACCCAGGTTGCTCCTGCCGAGGCGTTCAGCAGGGCATTGAGAATTGGCCAATCGGCGATGGCGTCGGAACCGTCCCGCATGCCCTCCGTCTCGCGGTAGGGCGAGGCGACCGAGCCCGAGTCGAGGTGGTCGCGGCCGATCACGATCGGCGCCCTGACCTCTCCCGAACGAACCAGCGCGTTGAACGCGAGGCCGGCCTTCGCTCTCTCGCCGTAGCCAAGCCAGCAGATGCGCGCGGGGAGCCCCTGGAAGGTCACCTTATCCTGTGCCTGACGGATCCAGCGTGCGAGCGCCGCGTCCTCAGGAAAGAGCTCGAGGATGGCTTGATCGGTTCGATAGATGTCCTGTGGATCGCCGGAGAGAGCGACCCAGCGGAACGGTCCCTTCCCCTCACAGAACATGGGACGGATGTAGGCGGGGACGAATCCAGGGAAGCGAAACGCGTCCTTGAGTCCTGCCGTCTGGGCCTGGCCGCGGAGGTTGTTCCCGTAGTCGAAGACGACGGTTCCCCGGTCGAGGAAACCGTTCATCGCTTCGACGTGGCGAGCCATAGAGCGATAGGAGAGCTCGATGTAGCGTCTCGGGTCGCTCTCTCGCAGCGCCATGGCCTCCGCGTAGTCGATCCCAGCAGGCACATAGCCGTGGAGCTCATCGTGGGCGGAGGTCTGGTCAGTGACGACGTCAGGAATGACGCCCAGTTCCAAGATCTTGGGCAGAACGTCGGCGGCGTTGCCCAATAGGCCGATGGAGAGGGCCTTTCCCTCATCGATCGCGGTCTTGGCCAGGGCAAGCGCCCGGGGGAGCGAGTCCGTCCAGGTTTCCAGTTGGTTCAGGGAGAGCCGCCGCTCGATCTTGGCGCGGTTGACCTCGACCACGATGGCGACCCCTTCGTTCATCGTGACTGCGAGGGGCTGCGCCCCCCCCATCTCCCCGAGACCCGCCGAGAGCACCAGACGTCCTTTCAGCGTGCCGTTGAAGTGCTGGCGGCTGCATTCGGCGAGGGTTTCGTAGGTCCCCTGCAGAATCCCTTGGGTTCCGATGTAGATCCACGAGCCGGCCGTCATCTGACCGTACATGGTGAGGCCCAGGGCCTCCAGTTCGCGGAACGTCTCCCAGGTCGCCCAGTCCGGAACGAGGAGCGCGTTGGCGATCAGGACCCGCGGCGCGTCAGGATGGGTTCTGAAGATCCCGACGGCACGCCCGGACTGGACGAGAAGCGTCTCATCTCCCTCGAGTCGCTCCAACGAGCGCAGGATGAGGTCGAAGTCTTCCCAACTGCGCGCTGCCTTGCCCGTGCCGCCGTAGACGATGAGGCGCGCCGGGTCTCCGGCGACCTCCGGATCGAGGTTGTGCTGGATCATGCGCCACGCGGCCTCCTGCTGCCAGCCCTTGCAGTGAAGGACAGTGCCCCGCGGCGCGCGGACCGTTCTCTCCTCTCGATCGTTCATCGTCATCGACTCTCCCTACGCCTAGCGTAGCCGATCCGGGCGGCTGGGTTCAACGTTCCGGGACAGAGTGAGAGCGGCTCCCACGACGACGAGGGCGAGTCCCAGAATCTGTAGGGGCAAGAGCCTCTCGCCCAGCACGGCGAAGGCCAACACGCTGGCCAGCGCCGGCTCGAGCGTGGCGACGATGCTCGCCGTACCCAGATCGATCCGCTGCAAGGCCAAGGCGAAGAGGCCGTAGCCCAAGAGGGTCGGGCCGATGGCGAGGAGGAGAAGGACTCCCCACGCACGCGCCGGGTGGGCTTCCAACAGCGCGCCATGGCCGAGTGGGAGGGCGAGGAGAAGGAAGAGGAGAGTGAAGGCAAGAGAATAGACCAGGACCTGCCCTGGAGGGCGGTCACGAACGGCCACCTTGACGAGAAGAGCGTACCCTGCGTAGCTTGAGGCGGCGAGGAGGGCCCAACCCACACCCGCCGGGGAGACGACGCCTCCGCGCCCTCCCAGTCCGGCGACCAGGATACAACCGCTCACCGCGGCGACGAGGGCGCCGACCTTTCGCACGGAGAAGCGCTCTCTTAAGACGGCCCAGGCCAGGAGCGCGGCCAGCACGGGGTAGACGTAGAAGACGGACGTGGCCACCCCGATCGGAAGGTAGGTGATGCTCTGGAAGAAAGCGACGTAATCGAGCGCCTGGCAGAGCCCGAGCGCCGCCCAGAGGGGAATCGAGCGGGCGGATGTGGAAAGGGAGCTTGGGCGGACGAGGAGAAGCGCCGGCACGAGCAGGCCAAGGGCGAAGACAGTCCGCCAGATGAGGAGGGAGAGTGCATCGACCCCCAAGCCCATGGCCAACCGGCCCAGGAGGCCAAGACTCGACCAGAACAAAGCCGCGCCGATCACGAAAGCGTATCCAGAGGGTCGCGAGGCGATTGGAGTCCTCCCGTAAGCTCGGTATAATTCTAGCTTATTGGCGATTCAAAGGAGAGAAGCCGTGGAGAAGCAGAGAGTGCTCGTGTGCAGCGCGTGGCCATACGCGTCAGGCGTGCCCCACCTGGGGAACCTCGTAGGGTCGCTCCTCTCCGGCGACGTGTTCGCGCGATACTATCGAATGCGTGGCCACGACGTCCTGTATGTGTCGGGAAGCGACGCTCACGGGACGCAGATCGAGTACGAGGCCCTGCGACTGGGGATCTCCCCGGCGGAACTGGCCTCTCGCAACCACGAGCGGATTCGCGCGGTGATCGAGGGGTTCGGGATCGTCTTCGACACCTACACGACGACGGAATCACCAACCCACAAGGCGTTCGTGCGGGAGATGTACCTCGACATCGATCGTCACGGCTACATCCTGTCCCGGGAGGAGAAACGCGCCTACTGCACGAACGATCATCTCTTCCTTGCCGATCGATTCATCACGGGAACTTGCCCGCGCTGTGGGGCTAGAGGTGCCATGGGGAACCAATGCGACGTGTGCGGACGAATCCACGAGCCGGAGGAACTGCGTGACCCGGTGTGCAGCCTGTGCGGCAAGGGAGACATCGAGTTTCGCACCACGCGCCATTGGTATCTCGATCTCGAAGCTCTGACCCCGAAGATTCGGGACTACGTGGCATCATGCAGCTTTCAAGGGAACGTGCAGCTCTTCACGCAACGGATGATCGAGGAGGGCCTGAAGCCGCGGGCGATGACGCGGGACATCTCCTGGGGGATCCCCGCGCCGTTCCCTGGGGCGGAGAAGAAGGTGATCTACGTCTGGGGGGAGGCGGCGCTGGGGTACATCTCGGCCGTCATCGAGCACTTCGGCGGCGCCGAGAAGTGGAAGGACTTCTGGTTTGGAGACGATGTGCACCAGATCTACGCTATCGGCAAGGACAACATTCCCTTCCACACGCTCATCTTCCCCGCTCAGCTCATCGCCTCGGAGAGGGGCTTCCACCTCCCCGATCAGATCGCCGCCACCGAGTACCTGAACTGGATTGACGGGGCAACCTTCTCCAAGAGCCGCGGTATCGGCCTGTATTGCGATGCGGCACTAGAGGCGATGGACGCGGAGTTCTGGCGCTTCTACCTGCTCTCCAACCGCCCTGAAGGACGAGACGTCAACTTCTCCTGGCAGGAACTGGAGAAGGCGGTGAACGGGGTCCTCATCTCCAATATCTCCAATCTGATGAACCGCGTGCTGTCCTTCGTGCAGACTCGGTTCGCGGGAGTCGTCCCGGAGAACGACGTGGAGGCCGAGGTCGCGGAACGGCTCGCCCTTGAGGTGGCGGCATACGAAAGGGCATTCCAGAACGGGAGCCTCGCTGGAGCTCTACGTATCGTGTGCGCTCTGGCCACTTTCGGCAACGAGTACTTCCAGAGGAAGAAGCCGTGGGAGAGCGGCGGAGAGGCTGCCGTGGCCAGCGCCTTCCACCTTATCAAGGGGATGGCGATCCTGCTCGCGCCGTTCGTGCCACGATTCTCAGGGAGGATCCTGGCGCTCATGGGCATCGACTCCCCGCGCTGGCAAGACATCACGTCGTCGGATGCGGGACGACGGCTGTCCGACGAGCGCGTGCTCTTGGAGCGCGTGGACGTGGACCGGATCAGGAAGACACTTGAGGCGAAGAAAGAAGAGAAACTGGGCGCCGCGGAGCTCTCCAAGCTCGACCTGCGTGTTGGAACGATCCGCGCAGCGAGCACCATACCTGGAGCGGACAGGTTGTATCGATTGACGATCGACCTGGGAGAGGAGATCGTCACCACGGCAGCCGGGATCCGGGACGCCTACCCCGCCGAGGCCTTGGTGGGGCGGCAAGTCGCGGTTGTGGCGAACCTTGAGCCCTCGCGTATCAAGGGAGTCGTCTCCGAATGCATGGTCCTCGCGGCACGCGGCGAGCCGCTCGCGCTCCTCGTCCCCGACAGAGAGGTACCGCCGGGGACGCGAATCGCATGAAGCATTGAAATGCGGGAGTCCGATCGCTAAAATCGACTGCAATTGAGGTGCTTGGCTATGTATGCGGTAATTGAGACGGGTGGGAAGCAGTACCGGATCGAAGAAGGGATGCTGCTCGAGCACGAATTGATCAGTGGTGCCGAGGTAGGCACGCAGGTCGAGTTCGACCGGGTGCTCCTCGTGGTCAACGACGGTGACGTCCGCGTCGGGGCACCGTACCTCGAGGGCGCGCGCGTCAGGGGCGAGGTGCGCGAGCAAGGACTGGACGACAAGGTCATCGTGTTCAAGTACAAGAGGAAGAAGGGCTATCGGCGAAAGCAAGGACACCGACAAGGGTACATGCGGACCCACATCACGGCGATTGAGGTCTAGGAGGACGAGTGGGGGAGATCCTGGTTCAGCGTGACGACCAGAACCGAATCCTTGCCCTCACGGGGCGGGACATCCCTTCGGGTGGGATCGGTTCGGCGAGCCTTTTCCTCTTGCTGCAGGCAGGGGTTGGCGCAATGGTGGACTACCTCCACATCGACCCCGAGTTTCTCGTGGGCGAGGAGGTTCGCCTGGTCGTCGATCGCAGCGACCCGCACCTGAACCGAGAGATCGACGCCATCATGGAGACCTTGGTGATTGGGTTGAAGATCCTGGCTAAGGAGTACCCAAGCGGCATCGTCGTGCAGGACGAAACTGTGGGGATGCAGGTCTAGGAAGGAGCAGGGATGGCACACAAGACGAGCACCGGGTCGACGCAGAACAACCGCGACAGCGCCGGGAAGCGATTGGGGATCAAGCGTTTCGGCGGGGAGTGGGTGAACGCCGGGACGATCATCGTCCGTCAGCGCGGGACGAAGTACGGCGTGGGAAAGAACGTCGGCCTCGGGCGCGACCATACGATCTACGCGAAGGAACCGGGCTACGTGCAGTTTGAGGGTACTGCGAAGAAGTACGTCAGCGTAACCTTGGCTCGGGAGACATAACCCTCGCGATGACCCTTCCCCGAACGATCCATGTTCCTTGATGAAGCGACGATCCGCGTCCAAGGCGGGCGCGGCGGCGACGGTGTAATCAGCTTCATCTCTACCCGACACAACCCTCGTGGTGGACCGGATGGAGGGAATGGGGGGGACGGGGGAAACGTCTATCTCTGCGCCTCGGAGAGTCTGTCGACGCTGTTCTCGTTTCGCAACGAGCCCAAGATCCGAGCCGGTGACGGCATGGCCGGGGGCCGCAGCAACCGAAGTGGGGCTCGAGGAGAGGACAGGCGGGCGTGGGTTCCCGTGGGCACGGTCGTGCACGATGCAATGACCGGCGAGATCATCGCCGATCTCTCTTGGCCTGGGGCGGAGGAGCTCGTGGCGCGGGGCGGAGAGGGCGGGCGGGGGAACAAGGCCTTTACCACCTCCGTTCGCCAAGCGCCGCGTATCTGCGAGCGCGGAACCCTAGGTGAGGGGCGCAGGTTTCGCCTCGAACTGAAGCTGATTGCGGACGTTGGGATCATCGGCTATCCGAACGTGGGCAAGTCGAGCCTGATCTCGCGCATCTCGGCGAAGAAAGCGAAGGTGGGGGACTACCCGTTCACGACGCTTGTCCCGAACTTGGGGGTAGTGGACGTCGATGGGGAGCACCAGTTCGTCGCCGTGGACATCCCTGGGCTGATCGAGGGAGCACACGAGGGGAAGGGTCTGGGAGTCCGCTTCCTGCGTCACATCGAGCGGACTCGCCTCCTCATCCATCTCGTCGATCTCGCGACGCTCGAGGGACGGGATCCGCTGGAGGACTACCGTCGGGTCAACGCCGAGCTCGAGGCGTACAGCCCGGTCTTGGCAAGACACTCACAGGTCGTGGGAGGGAACAAGGTCGACCTCGTGGACGAAGGGGCGGTCGCCACGTGGCGGGAGCGGTTCCGCGCGATTGGAGTGGACCTCGTACCGCTGTCGGCCGCGACCGGCGAGGGGGTCCGCGAACTGGTGGCGAAAACCTACCACGCGCTCCTGGCCGCGCCCCGCCTTGTGGCGAGGGAGGGGCCCCGCCGCCGGATCTACCGCTATCATGGGGAAGAGGGGTTCCGCGTCGATCGCGATGGCGATGTGTTCACGGTGCGGGGAGAGGCCGTGGAGAAGCTGGCGACGAAGCTCGTCCTGGACAGCCGAGACGCGCAGGCGTACCTCGGCGAGCAACTGGGGAGAATGGGGGTCCTGCGCGAGCTGGGCCGACACGGGTTTGAGCCTGGAAAAACACTTCGCATTGGGGACGTGGAACTTGAGCTTCAGGAATAGGGTCGGACTTTTCGGGGGGACGTTCAATCCACCGCACGCGGCGCATCTGCTTGTCGCCGAGGAGGCGCTGTCGCAGATGGGTCTCGCGGAGGTGGTTTTCGTCCCCTGCGGGATTCCTCCGCACAGAGAGGTCGCAGACGGCGTGGCCAAGGAAGACCGTTACGAGATGGTGAAGCGGGCGGTGAGCGGCTATCCTCGCTTCTCCGTGTCGCGGATCGAGATCGACCGGGGAGGCTCTTCGTACACCATCGACACGGTCCGCGCGTTGCAGGGAACGTACCCGCAGGGAATGGTGTTCATCGTGGGGGCGGATCTGTTGCTTGGGATCGAGACGTGGAAAGAGCCCGACGCGCTGCTGAGCGCGGTGCCCTTCCTCGTGGCTCCGCGCAACGGGATCCGAAGGGAGGCATTCTCAGTGCCGCCGTTCACCCGCGGGACGATTCGGTTCCTGGAGATGGAGGAAGTTGATCTCTCCTCGTCGTGGGTGCGTGCCACGGCGAGACGGGGGGAGTCGATCGATGGGTGGGTGCCACCTGAGGTGGTGTCGTACATCGCCGAGCGCGGCTTGTACGGGTATCGGAACAAGGCACGGCTACGGGCCACGGAGACAGGAGGTCGAGTATAAAGAGAGAACTGAGAGTCAACGAGAAAATCAACGAGAAAGAGGTCCTCGTCATCGACGAGAAGGGAGAGAATCTTGGAGCGATGCCGGCGGCAGCCGCCGTGGCGCTCGCCAAGGAACGAGGACTTGATCTGGTCGAGGTCGCGTCGCAGTCGCAGCCGATCGTTTGCAAGATCATCGACTACGGCAAGTACCACTACCGCCAGGAGAAGCGGGAACGCAAGCAGCGACATCGCTCTCGGTTGAAGGAGATGAAGTTCACGATCAAGATCGGTGAGCACGACTTCGAGACGAAGATGTCCCGCGTGCGGGAGTTCCTGTCCCACGGGGATACGGTGAGGGTGACCATCTTCTTCCGAGGCCGAGAGATCGTGCACGTCGCGCGCGGCCGGGATCTCTTGACACGCGTGGCCCAGCAAGTCAGCGACATCGCACGGGTGGACGAGGAACCGAAGACGAAAGGGAAGGTCCTCCAGATGTTACTGGTTCCCACTCAGTCCTAGGCAGAAGGGAGGAGACGGCAAGATGCCCAAGCAGAAGACGCACCGGGCAGCGAGCAAGCGGTTCAAGCTGTCGAAGAGCGGGAAGCTCTTCCACCACATGTCGAACTACTTCCACAAGAACGTGAAGAAGCGACCGAAATCTAAGCGTCAGGCCCGTCAGTGGAAGGAGTTGGGACGCGGGCCGGTGAAGATGATACGGCGCCTCATCGGGAAGTAGACCTAGAGAGAAGAGGAGCGGAAGATGCCACGAGCGCGTGGAGGCAACAAGCGAGCCGAGAGCCGAAGAAAGATCTTGGCTCTGGCGAAGGGATTCAAAGGGAAGCGTGGGACCTCTCATAAGATCGCCAACCAAGCGGTCATGAAGGCCCTACGCAACAGCTACATCGACCGGCGCCGCAAGAAGCGCGACTTCCGGCGGCTGTGGATCACGCGGATTGCCGCGGCTGCCAGGCTGAACGGGGTCTCGTACTCCGCTTTCATCGGCGGGCTGGAGCGGCGCGGGATTGCGTTGGACCGGAAGATTCTGGCCGATATAGCTGTACGGGATGGCAAGACCTTCGCCACGCTGGCGGGCATGGCCAAGGAGGAAGCGGTCAAGGGCTAGCGTGACCCGGGAGGAGATCGTCATTCTCCTGCGCAGTCGGAGCCTACACATCAAGCGAGGAGGGCCGCCGAGGGTAGGCGGCCGCGCAGGCAGTGTCGGTCACGCCGGGGGGGCAGGCCACGAAGATTCTGGTTTGCCTGTGCGCGAGGCGGTGACCGGCCAGGAGCTCCTCCGCGCGGGCGACGGCTACCCGACTACTGGCTGGGCCGAGGATAGGACATGAGAATCCGCCTGAGAGAGGCGCGCCTGGTTCTGAGCGGCATTGAGCTCATTGGCTTCCATGGCCAGGACGAGGCGGAGCGGAGACGCGGGAATCGCTTCCGGATTGACCTGGCCATGGAAGGAGACGTGGAAAGCGCCTTGACGAGCGATGCCCTGGCCGACACCGTTGACTATTCCGGCGTCGTGGCCGTGGTTCGCAAGGTCAATGAGGAGAGGCATCATCTCCTCATCGAGTCCCTCGCCGATGCGATCGCGAACGCTCTGCTCGCTGCGTTTCCTTCGATCGTCAAGCTTTCCATCCGGGTGATGAAACTCGACCCTCCTGGCCTGGGCAGGGTGCGCTCCGCGGGAATCGAGCTCGTCAAAGAGAGAGAATGACTCGGGCGGAGGTCTTCCTTGGATTGGGGTCCAATCAGGGAGAAAGGCGCGCCCACATTGAGGGGGGGCTCGAGGCTCTGGAGAGAGGGGGGATTGCCATCTGCCGCCGCTCCGCTCTGTACGAGACCGAGCCGGTCGGTTTGGCCGACCAGCCATGGTTCCTGAATCTCGTGGTCAACGGGACCACGGAGCTTACACCGCAGTCGCTTCTCCGTCTCAGTCAGCACATCGAGAAGGACGCCGGACGAGTCACGGGGGTGCGATTCGGGCCAAGACCTCTGGACATCGACATCCTGCTCTACGACGACCAGATCGTTCGCAGCGAGCGCCTGGAGATCCCTCACCCACGGCTGCACGAGCGTCGGTTTGTCCTGGTTCCTCTTGTCGAGATTGCAGGTGAGGCGCGAGACCCGCGCAACGGCAGGCGATTCGCTGAGATCCTGGCTGGACTTGGCGACGAAAAGAAGGTGACACGATCAAAGGAGAACGCATTCTGATTTCGGTCGACTCCGCCGACAGGGAAGCCAGACGGACTCGTGTGGCGATCCTGGAAGGCGACCGACTGATGGAGATCTACTACGGGCACCCGTCTCAGGAGAAGATCGTAGGGAACGTCTACAAGGGGCGGGTTGAGGACGTCCTTCCGGGGATGGGGTCGGCTTTCGTCAACGTAGGTGAGAAGCAGAGCCTCTTTCTTTCTCAAGGCGAGATCAACGACGCACTCCTCCTCAAGCATGGCTTCAAGCCATGGCAGGGGCCAGCACCGATCGGCAAGGTGGTGCGGGCAGGGGACATCCTCGTCGTACAGGTACGGCGAGCCGGGATTGGATCCAAGAACCCGCAGGGGACGACGAAGATCAGTCTCCCGGGCCGGTTCTGGGTCTTCCTCCCCACGGAGGACCGCCTTGGCGTGTCGCGCCGCATCGAGAGCGTACGCGAGCAGCGTCGGCTCAGGCGGGTGGCGCGCGAGGTGAAGAAAGAGGGCGAAGGACTGATCGCGCGGACGGCGGCCCAGTCGGCGAGCGACGAGGACCTGGCGCGAGACTACAACTTCCTTGCGGAGACCTGGGCGGGTGTCGAGGCCGCCGCACGGTCTGCGCCGGCTCCCCAGCTCCTGTACAAAGGGATGGGTTTGGTGCAGACGGTGCTGCGCGATCGGCTTCTACCCGACGTGAGCGAGATCATTGTCGACTCTCCATTCTTCCACGAGAAGATCCTCTCCTTCCTCGAGTACATGAACATGAGCGAGTACGAGAACCGGGTTCGGCTGCACCGTGAGAAGACGCCGCTCTTTGAGCACCACCACGTGGAGGAGCAGATACAGGAGACTCAATCGCGGCGGGTCAAGCTGGCAGGCGGTGGCTTCATCGTCATCGACGAGACGGAGGCGCTGACCGCCATCGACGTCAACACCGGCTCGGACGTACGTCACAAGAACCAGCAGGCGGCGATCCTGAACACGAACCTGGAGGCGGCGGATGAAGTCGCGCGCCAACTTCGCCTGCGACAGATCAGCGGCATCATCGTCGTCGACTTCGTGGATATGGAGACTCCCGAGCACATCCAGAAGGTGACCGACAGGGTCAAAGAGGGACTGAAGAACGATCGCGTGTCTGCCGACTTCATTGACATCACGGCGCTCGGGCTGGTGGAGATCACGCGCAAGCGCGAAGGAGAAAGTCTCGCTGGAATGCTGGAAAACGCGAACTTCGATGCTTGATTCCCACGCGGCTGGCCGCTAGAATGGAAGCGCGTACGGGCGAATAGCTCAGTTGGGAGAGCATTCGGGTCACATCCGAAAGGCCGCAGGTTCGAGCCCTGCTTCGCCCAGTTGTCTTTTCTGTGCCCTACCGCATCCCTCCGAGGATCTCTCCTTACCCGGTGCGGCGGAACCGAATCGGCCAAGCTGAACAGGGATCGGCCGTTTGAGTCGGTTTCTAGGATGAGCCCGTCAGGAGGGCAGCACTCAGCCCCTTCTCGGTCACGCTCCGCACGAAGCGATGATCCGGCGGCTGGTGGCCCGAAGTCGCTCGAAGAGCTCGCTTTCGTCCAAAGCTACATCTTCGAGGAGCCCTGCGAGCTTGGGATCCTCCTTCACGGCATCCACAAGGGGGATTCCTTCCGTGCGTGTCCTTTCCGCGGCAGCCTGGATGGCGGCGTGCGCCTCTGCACGGGAGAGACCAGAGTCCACGAGCAGAAGAAGCAGAGCCTGCGAGTGGATCGCCCCGCGGGTGAGCTGCAGGTTCTCTGCGACCCGTTCGGGGTGGACGATGAGCCCACTGGCCAGGGCGGTCGCCGCCGCAAGCATGTAGTGGAGGACGCAGAAGCTGTCGGGGAAGGCGACCCGCTCCACCGACGAGTGGGACATGTCGCGCTCGTGCCACAGCGCGACGTCCTCGAGAGCCGCCGCGAGGTATCCGCGCAGGAGGCGCGCCAGGCCGCAGATCCGCTCTGAGCTGATGGGGTTTCGCTTGTGCGGCATGGACGAGGACCCCTCGGGAGCTGGCTCCTCGGCCTCGCCGACCTCCGTCCGCGAGAGGTGGCGGATCTCCAGGGCGATCTTCTCCAGGGTCGCCCCGGTGATCGCGATCGTCGCCATCACCTCGGCGTGGCGGTCGCGCTGAAGGATCTGATTGGCAACGCGCGCAGGTGCAAGGCCAAGCGTCCTGCAGGCGAGTCTCTCGACGCCCGGCGAGACTTGCGAATAGGTCCCGACCGGGCCGGAGAACTTCCCCACGGAGATCGTCTCCTTCGCCCGCTCGAGGCGGAGGATGTCGCGGGATACCTCTTCCTGCCAGAGGAAGAACTTCAGTCCGAG
>Ga0315278_10000805_pt1 | contig 27059 bp, 22 predicted proteins | sample YL17G06_0_MG_FD_203880 | JGI IMG/M metagenome (GOLD analysis project Ga0315278, IMG submission 203880) | Sediment microbial communities from Yellowstone Lake, YNP, Wyoming, USA - YL17G06_0 | ecosystem: Environmental > Aquatic > Freshwater > Lake > Sediment | place: USA: Wyoming | collected... | reverse complement strand
ATCGACGCAGCCGTGGTTTGAAATTCATCACCTGTGGTATGTGTCGGTGCTCTCGTTGACGTTACAGGCAATACTGGCCTGGGCATTACTGGCTCGGGAAATGAAAATCAGGCTGCAGTAGGCGGCGAATTCGTGGATCACTAACAGGAGCTACACATGCGATTTGAAACCCTTGCTGTCCACGCCGGTGCAAAAGCGGACCCGGAAACCGGCGCCATTGCAGCACCCCTGCATTTGACGACGACGTTCAAACACGGCCCGGCGGGCGAGCGGGTTGCAGGCTATGAGTACCAGCGCGAATCAAACCCCACGCAGGGCCGGTTGGAAGAATGTTTAGCGGCTTTGGAAGGCGGCGAGACCGCCCTGGCCTATGCCTCCGGCATGGCAGCCATGACTGGATTGCTGGAAAGCCTGCCGACGGGAACGCATGTATTGATTCCGGCTGACTGCTACACTGGCCTGCGCTTTTTGGGCAGGGAATTCCTGGGCTCATGTGGCATTGAAACACAGCATGTGAACATGAGCCGGCTGGATGAAGTGCGCGCCGCGTTGCGCCAAAACACGCGGCTGATCTGGGCCGAAACGCCATCCAATCCCTTATTGGCAATTGCCGATATCGCGGCTTTGGCTGCAATTGCCCACGGCCATGGTGCACTGCTGGCCTGCGATAATACGTTCGCCACGCCGGTTCTGCAGCAACCGCTCAAACTCGGCGCCGACGTGGTCATGCACTCGACCACCAAATACTTTGGTGGTCACAGCGATGTGCTCGGTGGCGCGCTGGTGTTTGCGCGCAAGGGTGAATTCTTCGACGCCGTTGCGCATCGCCGCCACATCACCGGCAATGTCGCTGCGCCATTCAATAGCTGGCTGATCTTGCGCGGCGCACGTTCCCTGCCGGCGCGCATGGCTTGGCATTGCGCCAACGCCCGGCGGGTTGCGGAGTTCCTGGCAGGCCAGCCCGGCATTGAGGCCGTGCACTATCCAGGACTGGCCTCGCACCCGGGCCATGCCATAGCGAGCAAACAGATGAGTGATTTTGGCGGCATGTTGTCGGTGCAGTTTGCCGGTGGTCGTGAGTCTGCGCTGAGCTTCGCCTCGCGGGTAAAGCTGTTTACCAATGCGACCTCACTGGGTGGGGTGGAATCCCTGATTGAACATCGCGCATCCACCGAAGGCGCCAACCCCACCTCACCGCCAAACCTGATCCGCATTTCCGTTGGGCTTGAGCACCCGGATGATTTGATCGAGGATATTCGCCAGGCGCTGGGCTGAAATAGGGGTTGCTTTCGGCTTGGGGGCGCAACCCGCGTCCGGGAGACGCCGTGAATGTCATTTACAAGATCCTTCCGGGGTCAGGGAGGGGTGAGTTCTTTCAGGACACGTTACATTTCCCCTTAATCTTCTCGGCGCTGTTTGGCTTGGGGGCGCGAGCTGCGTCCGATATCTCTTCCCAGGAGACGCCGTAAACCCATCCATGGGGGCTCGAATGAAACATCCCTGTTTCATACGCTCCTGGAAAGAGATCTCCGCCACATCTCGCTTAGCATTCAAGATTCGGTCGTGCTCGCGAAAGAAGAATCGAACAGCTCTGCAGTGCCACAGCGATAAGCAAACCGCGGCGGGGAGACTTGCCCGGGAGCGTATGTTTCAGGGATGAAACATTCGAGCCCCCAGGGATGGGTTCACGGCGTCTCCCGGGCAAGTCTACCGGCGGCGGTTTGCGCCCCCAAGCCGAAAACCGGCCGCGTGTCCTGAAAGAACTCACCGCTCCCTGGACCCGGCACGGATGCTACAGGGAGGTATTCACGGCGTCTCCCGGACGCGGGTTGCGCCCCCAAGCCGAATAGCGGTTGCGACTCACGCCCCCAAGCCGTCTAGCGGCTCAGAGCCTCACGAAGTAAGGAATCGCACTTAGGATAACTCCGATGACAACCATCCAGGTGGAGTTTGAAACGAAGTAAGGATAAATCATGAGAACCAGTCCGCAACCCAATGGGATAAGTGATTTTTGGCTCTTGCCATACATGAAAAAACCCAGCCCTATCGAGCTGAACAGAAAGCCCCATACCAGTAGCGTCATGTCCATTTTATTGAGTAAACAATTGCGCAATCATTGCCTGTTTTGCCGCACAGCGCGCAGCTCCCCAACAGCCTCGAAAATCCGTGAGCTGTTGCCCCTGTTTATCGATTCGAATTTCAAACGGTTTGCCCATCAGGATTTGATGCACATAGGTCACGAAAGACTCCGCAAAATCATCGGCCGGGATGGTTGCTGCGTACAGGCTGGGAAAGTTTGTTTGCTCCAGTTGCGTATAAACTTCCGGGCTAACTGCTTGAGCCAGTTTCGCACCAAAATAGTAGACAACGTCCACACGATGCGAAAACCCGGACTGGTCGAACCTGGATATGACCTTGCAGTCCACGGAATCGTTCAGCCGCCACGACAGTTCAAAGAATGGAAACTGTTGCGGTGGATTTTTTTTGCAATCCCATTCGTCCCAGCGGGGGTGGAAGTCCCGCCCGACGCTCGCCACGTGCCCGAATTCGTGCAGCAGGATGTACTGCAATGCCTGTTTATGATTGTCGTCGGCAGCGCTTTCAATGCGGGCCTGCAAATTAAATTCCGGGTCAGGCATGAACGGGGTATTTTCTTTCCACGTGGCCCAGGCGTTTGCTGACTGCGTCAATACAGCGGCATCAAGCACCACGAACGCGCCAACCGGTTCGTTCTGTTCATCGAAAACATAATCGGTAAAGCCAGTGCCACCCAGATCTTCCACCAGGAAAACCCCCATCAGGCGTCCATTGATGAGGATTTTGACCGCAGCGGGAATTTCACGGATGGCAGCATTGATATCCTCGAGGAATTGCCTCTCGGGCTTGGCGATGCGGGGCCGATTGGGGAAGCCCTGGATCCGATTTTCCAGGTTGAGGTAGTCCACCAATTGGGCAGGTGCAGCAAGGATACGCTTGTCTATGGGCAGGGCCTGGAATGCCCGCCAGTACTTCACGTCTTTCACCCGATGGTGGAAATGAAGTTGGCGCAAACAGTCCATATCCTGCCCGCAATCCTGCGGTGAATCAGCTTGGCCTGTTCCACTCCAAATGATGGCAATGAAGACCACCGCACCGATAAAATTCCGAATCACGCGCCACCATCCTTGCAGTGCCTGCGGCATATATTGAGGTAAGCTGCCCACATGCGATCGTTCAAGTATTACATATGTGACGTATTCACGAACCAACGGTTTGGTGGCAATCCGCTGGCCGTATTTCCCCAGGCGACCGGACTTGGCCCGCAGCAAATGCAATCGATCGCCCGGGAGTTCAATTTTTCCGAGACTACATTTGTTTTTCCGCCGGAAACCGGGGGCACCCGCAAGCTGCGGATCTATACACCTACGATGGAAGTACCCTTTGCCGGCCACCCCAACATTGGAACGGCATTTGTTTTGGCGACGACAGGTGAGCTGGGTGCTGCTGAACAATTTGTTGCAGAGCGGGGCATTGAGGTCTTCTTCGAGGAAAAGGCAGGCGTGGTCCCGATCAGCATCAGGCTGCAGGATGATGCAACACTGACCTGTGAACTCAGGGCGCCGCAGGCTTTGACAATGGGCAAGACAGCGACGGTTGATGCCGTTGCGCAAGCGTTATCGCTGTATGCCGACGAGATTCTCACGACATCCCATCAGCCGCAGGTAGCTTCGGTCGGGCTGCCGTTTCTGATCGTTGAGTTGCGCGATGTCGCCGCGTTGCGGCGCGCACGGCCAAACCTTGCCGGATTTGAAGAGCTGCAAAACCTGGGGATCAGGCCCGACCTGCATTTGTACGTGCGCGGCAAAGACGAGTTTGATATCCGCGCCCGCATGTATGCGCCATTCGATGGAGCGGTTGAAGATCCGGCCACGGGCAGCGCCAACTGTGCCCTGTGCGGCTTGCTGGCTCAGCTTGATGCCGCGGAAAGCGGGCATTTTTCATGGGAAATTGCCCAGGGTGTGGAAATGGGCAGGCCCAGTCTCCTGTACGCCCGCGCGGAGAAAACAGCGGGAAAAGTCGCATCCGTCTGGATCGGCGGCAGTTGCGTCATGGTTGCAGAAGGATTGTTCCATATCGAGTAGCGCAAACGTCGCGAATTCAAAAGCAAGACCCGGAGTTTTCATTGTCAGCGCAGGGGTAAAATGCCTCTCATCGTTTATGGGGATAGTGTCTGGAGAAGGTTGCCATGCTGCATGCAAAGAGAGCAAAAAGCGCGTACGCGAATGCCGCTGACCGCTGGGCCGCAGTAAGCGGACGCGAGCGGGCAGCGGATGGTCATTTTTGCTACGGGGTTCGAACCACGGGCATCTATTGCCGCCCGTCATGTCCCTCGCGCACAGCCCACAGAAAAAATGTCGTGTTCTTTGAGACCAGCGCCGAGGCGGCAGCGGCCGGGTTCCGCGCATGCCTGCGCTGTCACCCGGATGATGTTTCAGCAGACGAGCGCTACGCAGCCGTTGTGGTCCAGGCCTGCCGTTTGATTGAATCTGCGGAGCAAGCGCCAGGTCTGGATGAGTTGGCCGCGACGGTAGGCCTGAGCAAGCATCACTTTCACCGCATCTTCAGAAAAATTGCCGGGCTAACGCCCAAGGCGTATGCGACCGCGCAGCGGGACAAGAAAGTGCGGGACGGGTTGGCCACGAAAGGCTCGGTTACAGAAGTCATCTACGCTGCAGGGTTCAATTCCAGTGGGCGGTTCTACGAGACATCACGGGAAGTGCTGGGAATGACACCTGGCAAACGCCGTGCCGGCGGTAAAGGCGAGACCATCCGGTTCGCGCTGGGAGAGTGTTCGCTGGGGACTATATTGGTCGGCGCAACCGACAAAGGTGTGTGTTCGATCTTGCTCGGCGACACGGCGGATGGGCTACTGCAGATGTTCCAGGAACAATTCCCCCGGGCTGAACTCGTTGGCGGGGATGCCGATTTCGACGACTGGATTGCCCGGGTGGTTGCTTTCATCGATGCGCCCGCAGGCGAGTTGAAATTGCCACTGGATATTCGTGGAACCGCATTCCAACAGCGTGTTTGGAAAGCCCTGGGCAAAATACCCATGGGTCAAACGGCCAGTTATGCAGCCATTGCAAAGGAAATTGGCGCGCCGAAATCACCGCGAGCGGTTGCGCAAGCGTGTGCCGCAAACAAGCTGGCAGTGGTTATCCCGTGCCACCGGGTGGTGCGCAGCGATGGCGGCCTGTCCGGGTACCGCTGGGGCGTTGAGCGCAAACAGGCGTTGCTGGACCGGGAGAACCCCCAAAATTAATTATTTCTAATATAACAAACTGTTCACCTGGACTTAACTTCGGGTCAGCGATAATCGCCAGCGATGCCTCACTGGGGGGCGAATTTCAGGTGCCGGCATTGCACATATCGTTGGATAGAAAATTCTGGTTTTGGCATTTGGTCGTCCCCACGGCGGTATTCGTCCCAGTGGCCCTGATGTTTGAGAGGAGCAGCCTCGACCTGTGGCTGGCCAGCGCACTTTATGAATGGGAGGGCAACGCCTGGAGCCTCAGGCACAACTGGCTGACTTCCGCCATCATGCACCAGGGCGGCAACGCAGTGATTTATGTTTTCAGTCTGTTGGTGTTGTGCCTCGCCATCGGCTGCCGATGGATTACAGTTCTGCACCCCTGGAAAAAATCCTTTTATTACCTATTCACCTGCATGGCCGTGATTCCCATCGTGATTGTGCTGCTGAAACATTTCAGCGAGGTTCCTTGCCCCTGGCGGCTGCAGGACTTCGGCGCGTCCCGCCTCTACCAGCACAGCCTGGCATACCCCCTGGGTTCCGGTCTTGGAGGGCATTGTTTTCCATCGGCTCATGCCAGCGCCGGCTTTGCGCTGCTGTCCCTGTACTTTGCTGCCTACCCGCAGTCGCGAAAGAAAGCGTGGCTGTTTCTGCTGCCAGGCATCGTGCTGGGCGCGAGCTTCGGATTCGCTCAACAGTTGCGCGGTGCGCATTTCCTGTCACATGATCTGTGGAGCGCGTTCCTCAGTTGGATCCTGGCACTGCTGGTGTTCGGCATAATGGAAGGAATAGTTCGGCTACGTTCGATCACGCCAGTCATGGAAGCTGGGTTAGTAGCACCTGATGAGGGGGTCCCGGCGTAACTGTTCTTCCACCCGCGACACATCGTCCGGGCAGTCGACAGCCAGGGTATCTCGTTCCGTGGGGACCATGCGTACCGGACGCCCGTGCTCCATCAGCCGCAGCATATCAATGGATTCATAGGTTTCCAGTGGTGTAGGTGCAAGCTGGGTATAGGCTTCCAGTTCGTCGCGGGTAAATACGATCACGCAGACCTGCTTGCACACATGGGTATCGGCAATACCGGTTTTCGCCAGGGTTGGTACGGGGGCGCGCGTCATGTACATGGCATTACCGTGCAGATCACTTACTACCTTGATGGTGTTGGGGTTTTTATAGTCATCGAGGTTTTCCAGCCGGCGTGACAGGTTGACGCAGCCGATGTTGGCCCCGGCCTGGAACGGGGCAATCGCAGCATCGATCATATCGGGAAATATCATGGGTTCATCGCCTTGCACCATAACGATGAGGTCAGCATCCAACAGCCGGGCTGCTTCGGCAACCCGATCGCTGGCGCGTTCGTGCCGGTCAGAGGTCATGATGACTGACGCGCCAAAGCCTTCGGCTGCCTTGCGAATGTCCTCGTCACAAGTGGCGATGATGGTGCCATCCAGCTGTTCGCACATCGCCACCCGGCGGTATACATGCTCAATCATCGGTTTTCCCAGGATTGGCACCAGCGGCTTGCCCGGGAAGCGGCTTGAGCCCATGCGGGCCGGAATAATGGCGACAATCTTCATCTTGGATTTCCTGCTTCTGGATTCGGAGGCGTATTCACATCAGGCCGGTATGGGGGGCCGGTTCGGGTTTGGCTGCTATGTGCAGGTGCAGGGCGGTATAATATGCCTGTCCCTCATCACTTACCAAGTCCAAACACCAAACGTGAAAGCTCTTTTTTTTCTGCGTCATTATAATGATATCGACCACGTCACACCGGTAGTGCACAAGTGGGCCGAGCGTGGCCATACCGCTGATGTGGTGCTGATGGGTGACCCGCATTTCAGCGACGACTACCGGATCGTTTACCTCGCTTCGCTGGACGGCGTGCGCGTGGCACGGATTGGCGAGATTCTGGATCGCGGGCAGCTATTCCGCATGCGCTTGCAAAAGCTGCTGCTGGATCGGCATTTCCGTGCTGCCATGCCTGGATTCTTTAACGCTATGCTTGATCGCGTGATGGGCAAGCACAAGCGCGTACTATTCTGGCAGAAAATAGCGGACATACTGCTGCAGCGGAGTTTTGCCCACGGCGAACCGGGTGCCGATACGTCGGGTGTAGTCACATTTGACTGGATCAGCGGCAATTCGGTTTTCCCCATCGAGTTTGTACAAACTGTGGTCGATTCGGCCCGCGAACGGGGCCTGGGGACTGTTTCCCTGCCGCATGGCGACAGCCCGCATGCGAATTTCCTGGTGCGTGTCGAAGAACTCAGCATGGAGCCGCGGCTGAAATTCGCCCCGGCAAAAATGTTTGACCGGGTGGTTGTGCCCAATGAACTGTGCGCAACACGCTTCCGGCCATTTGTCGAAGATTCGCGTGTGGCGGTGTTGGGCTCGCCACGCTATTGCGATGAATGGCTGGCAAAGCTGGAACAATTGTTGCCGCCATCACCGCTGGAGGCCAGTCCGGGTAAACTCAAGGTGGTCATGTTTCTGCGTAAAAGCGATTTTTCGATTTTCTGGGACGAAGTCGGCCGCGTGGTGCAAATGCTGGCGGCATTTCCGGATGTTGAATTGATCATCAAGGCGCATACCAGGGGGGGTTGGAGACAGCCATTGTCACGCCGCGCCGGCTTGCGGCGGCTCAAGAATGTACGATTTGTGGCAGCAGAGATTCACTCATCCCATTTGCTCAGCTGGTCGGATGTGGTGATCGATATCGCAACCTCAGTTGCCTTCGAGGCCGTCAAGCTGAAAAAGCCGGTACTGGCTGCTGATTACCTTCATGCCGGCACCTCCACCGTGGGAGCTTACCTGCCTGAGTGTGCATTGCACTGCCGGGATGACGCCTATAACAAGCTTGCGCATTGCCTGAAAGCGGGCTGCGATGATTTTTATGTCACTGCACATCGTGACCGCTTTCTGCGGGAAATCGTGGATGTGCCGGATGCTGATGTGCTGCCGCGTTTTGTAGACTTGCTCGAATCCGTGGTCCGACGATAAAACACGGTAAAATTGTTTATCCAGGGAGATTTCCACCATGCCGCAAAGGTACATCGAGACACACACATGGCTTTCCTGACGCAACGTATCATCCAGTGCGCGCTCAGGTCTCCGGCGTCGATCCGCAGGACGCAGCTGTGGGACGCCCCGGAACTGGTCACATTACGCGTCCGGGAAGGGGTTGCACCCGGCAATAAGCCTCCCGTGAGGATTTTCCTCGGCACAGAGCCGGCCCAGTTCAAAGCCGAACGCATCTTCATCTGGTCGATAGAACAGGTGCGAGATCCTGCACGTGTGTATGAAATCTACCTGATGAAGAACCTGACCGGTTTCAGATCGCGTTTTTGGCTGACCGGTTTTACCAGTTACCGCTTCGCCATTCCGCATTTTGCGGCGGGCAGTGGTCGCGCGATTTATAACGATGTGGACCAGGTCTATCTGCAGGACCCGGCTCTGCTGTTCGACCTGCCTATGGCGGAGCATGGTTATTTGTCCGTCACTGCCGGCGATATTTCGGTGGCGTTGCTGGATTGTAATAAGATGGCCAGGCTGTGGACGTTGCAGGACGCACGCACGAAGGGCAAAAATGAGCTGCTGGCACGCGCAGCAAACACGCCGGGCTTGTGGGGCAAGCTCGATGGCGGCTGGAATGCACGCGACGGTGAATACACAGCAGGCCAATGCGGTGTGCTGCACTACACGACCCTGCACCGGCAGCCGTGGCACCCTTTTCCAAACCAGTTCGCGTATCAGAAAAACCCCCATGGCGACATCTGGTATGAGCTTGAGAAAGGCGCTAACGAAGCAGCTTTCCAGGCATTCAGTGCGGATCGCCCCAGCCAGGGTTTGCGCAGGTTGCGCAGCCGCATTACCGGCCTGTCAGGAGAATCAGGGAAGCGCAGGAACGCGCCCTCGTCGGGCGTTTCCAGGAAATGTGCAGGCATGGCTGAGCTGTTACAGGACAGCCATGCGCAGAGTCTTTTGTATTGCCGTATCAAGGCATTGTCGGCAGATACCTCGGTACACATACCCGGTGATGTACGTTCGATTCAACACATGGACCCGCTGGCAGACTCGCCTGGAAAGATCGCTCGGGCTAAATTTGATGCCGTGCTGTGTACGAATTTGCTGGAGTTTGTGCCGGATGACGATGTCCCCTGGTTACTGGAGCAGCTGTTCACTCGTGCTTCGCAGTTGTTGTACTGCCGGGTTGGAGACCTGCCGGCTGCCAGCCAAAGTGCGCACATAGACCATCCTCGCCCTTGGCGGCGGAACACGGAATGGTGGCATTATCAGTTTCATCTGGTTGGCAGGCGTCATCCCGAGGTGCGTTGGCAGCTGCACCTTGAAACCGGCGCGGTGCGGCGCTTCGGCAAACCCGTGGTCATCGAGGGCAATGAAAGTTCACAACGGGAATTCAGGGTCTGGGTCATCAATAGCCACAAACTGGGTCACAGTAGCCAGTCCACTGCGCTCGCCGAGATGCTGGGCTGGCGTTACGAGAAGAAACAGGTAAACCAGGGGCCCAGGGAACTGCTGCCCGTTCTGCTCCACCTGGGTGCCGGGCAGCTTGGACCCTGCCGGGCGCCATGGCCTGACGTTGTCATCGGCTGTGGCTGGTGGACAAATCACGTGGCACGATGGATAAAGGCGCAAAGCGGCGGTCGCAGCCGCCTGTTGCTGGCCGGCAGGAAAAGCCGCGGAATCAAAAGTACCAGCGACATTGTGGTCTGTTGTGAACACTTCCATCTGCCTGTACATCAGCGGCGTGTTGAAACGCTGTTACCGGCACACCCACTCACGAACCAGGGCCTGGATGCAGCGCGGCAGCGGGGTGAGAAATTACTCGAGGGTGCCGCCAAACCCCGTGTGGCATTGCTGGTTGGCGGTGACTCCAGGCAGTATGTACTTTCCCCCGAAGCTGCGGCGTTGATGGGCCGCAGAGTGCTGGAGCAGGTAAAACAACTGGGCGGTTCTCTTTGGGCCGTAACGTCCCGGCGCACCAGCAAAGCGGCGGCCAGCGCGCTTGCAGAAGCACTTAAGGGCGAGGGGCACGTGCATGTCTGGTCGCCCGGTGGAAAGGACAATCCCTACCGCGAATACCTGGCGTCGGCTGATATTCTGGTGGTCAGCGGGGAGAGTGAGTCCATGCTGGCCGATACGATCGCAACGACCAAGCCGGTCTTCATCTATTCACTTGAACAGCGGCGTGCGGAAGTCCCGATGGCAATCGGTCAATGGTTGTTGCAACGTACTTCGCAGCAGCCAAAAAATCGCCGCGGCACCGAAAGGCCCCAACAGGGATTTGAATACCTCTGCGCCCGTCTGCTGCAACTTGAGTGGATTTTACCGCCGCGCGATATGGAAGAATTTCACCAGCGCATCGCGAAACAGGGATTTGTTTCCGGTTTTGGCCAGTCTCTGCAAGTGTCACAAGACAGACGGACTTACAGGCAGGAGGAACTTGGCGACCGTCTGCGTATAATGCTTGACCAACCCCCTCAGGCAGAGAACCTCGGCGTCGTTGACATAGAAAAACGCCAGAATATTTATGCAATACCTCGACGTTGACAAACTGAATGCGATCGACGTAGAAGCATTTCTGCGTACCAAGCCCTATCCGTTCATAAACCCCGCCGACTTGCTGACCGCCGGGGGTTATCAGCAGCTGCTTGAAAACCTGCCCGATGCTGACGTCATGCAAGCAAACTTCAGCCGTAAACGGTCGCATGGCCAAGCGTCGCATGACCGCTACAACCTTGAGTATTCAAGCGATCTGAAAACCGTGCCGGATGCCTGGCAAGATTTCATTGCTGAGTTATACGGACCGGACTACAGGGATTTCCTGCAGCGCATGTACCGGCGAAGGAATTTTCACCTGAACATGCACTGGCATTACACACCGACGGGTTGTTCCGTGTCGCCGCACTGCGACGCCCGGCAAAAACTGGGTTCCCATATTTTCTACCTCAACACTCCCGATGACTGGGAGACGCAATGGGGTGGCCAAACTCTGATCCTTGATGATGGCGGAAAATTCGCCACCAACTCGGCACCGGCATTTGAAGATTTCGAGCGAATCATCGCCAGCGAATGCGTCGGCAACTACAGCACCCTGTTCGCACGCCGCGCGCGTTCCTGGCATGGTGTGCGTGAATTGACTTGTCCGGAGGGCAAACTCCGTAAAGTATTCATCGTGGTAATTAGTCATCCACTGCTGTATGCCGGGCGTCAGGCATTGAACTGGATAAAAAAGAAGAAGTGATCACGACGAGCGCGTCTTCCGTGTCAGTCGTATCGTCCCCACGTCAACGCGCTGTGCTGATACTAGGTGCAGGGCGCAGCGGTACCAGTGTCGTCGCCCGCGCCACGCAGGCTGCAGGGGTAGAACTCGGTAATCATTTCAAGCCCCCTTCCCGCAAGAATCCCAGCGGTTTTTTCGAGGACAGGGCACTGCTCGGTCTCAGCAAGAAATTGCGCCGCGCGCTGGAGTTGCGGCCGGATAGTCTCAGCTTGCTGGATGAATCGGTGTGGGATAGCCCGGTAGCGGCGCCTTTTTACGCGGAATTCGCCGCTACGATCAAAGCCCGATTTGGCGCCGCGCCGATCTGGGGGTTCAAATACGCGCGCACCATGAGATTACTGCCGTTTTGGGTACGCTTGTTCAGGCAAATGGACATAGAACCCAGCTACGTCATGCCGATTCGCAATCCGCTGAGCGTGGCTCGCTCACGCGCGAGGCTGGACGCACACCGCGGCAGCCAGGAAAACAGTGACCTTGAATGGCTGGTCAACGTCGTGCCTCATTTCCATCTGCTGCAGGATTCGCCCCTCGTGGTGATCGACTATGACCGGCTGATCGCGAACCCGCTTGTTCAGGTGCAGCGACTGGCCAAACAGCTGGGTCTGCCCGAGACAGTTAAAAGCCGCGAGGCTATAGATGATTTTGTCCATGGTTTTCTTCGCCCCGGCCTGCAACATACACAGTTCAGCATTGCATCAATGCTGGAGGAAAAGCGCATCAACCGCCTGCTGTGTGAAGCGTATTGCCTGCTTGACCGCCTGGCCGTTGACGAAATGAACAGTTCCACAATTGCCTTGTGGGACCGCTGGAAAGAGATCAACGCCAGGCTCGCGGAACTCCGTCCCGTGCTGGCCCGGCTCGACATGCTCGGGCTTGAACTGCGCCGCGCGCAATGGAATCCGTTCAGCCCAGTACCTGCGGCCTGGAGGCTGGCCAGGAAGCTGCTGGAGAAGCTTTAATGTCCACACCTGAGGACATTCCGGGGCTTGAAAATCTCTCCCCGGTACGTCGGGCAGCGAAGAATTTTGCCAAGTTACTGCGCGGCCGCGGCGTCGCCGCGCTGCTGGAATTGCTCACGATAGGCCTGCTGGCACGGACGCTGACACCCGATGAGCTGGGCATCGTCGTACTGGTTCAGACCTATGCGCTGGTGGTGCGTGGACTGCTCAATTTCAATGTATTTGAAGTCCTGATCCGTTTCGGTGTGCCCTTGCTGGAAGTCAAGGATGCGCCGGCCTTCAAGGAATTGTTGCGACTGACCCGTTTTATCGACCTGTCCTCCACCGCAGTGGCTACCGTCATTGCCATTGCGGCAGCGCCGTTGGCCGGAAAAATCCTCGGGTGGGACCACAGCCTGCCGTTTTTAGCCATTCTGTATAGCGTCTCGCTGCTGACCTACGGATTTGGTACCGCCAAAGGCGTATTACGGATTTTTGATCGCTATGATGCACTAAGCCTGCAACTGATGATTGGCCCGGTGTTACGCCTGGCAGGCGTGCTGTTGGCTTTGTTGCTGCAGCCCGGTGTGATGACGTTCGTGGTGGCCCTGGCCTTGGCGACCGCAGCCGGAAATATCTCCCTGATACTGCGGGGGTGGGTTGAAATCAGGCGCCAGACAGGAACAACAAGCTTCAGAGGTTTCTCACTAAAAGGTTGGGAGAGCAAGTTTCCGGGGCTGGGTGGGTTCATGAGCGTGGTCTACTGGCAATCCAACCTGGACATGATGCCGAAATACCTGTCGACCTTGATGGCGGGTGCTTTTCTTGGGCCGTCTGGTGCTGGTTACCTGCGGCTCGCATATGAAACAACCAAGATATTATCCAAGCCAGGTGCGCTGCTGCGGCAGGTTTTGTATCCGGACCTGGTCAGGATGTGGGTCCGCCAAAGCAGCGATTTTGCCTCGCTATTGCTGCGGACTATGTTGCTCTCGGCATCGGTAGGCCTGGTGATTGCCATCGCCTCGATATTTGGTGGAAGTTTCCTGTTCTCCCGTGCATTGGGTGCAGCTTATGCAGAGGCGGCACCCCTGCTGACCTGGATATTGGTGGCCGCAACCCTGGAACTGATGGGAACTATACTGCGTGCTGCGGGTTACGCCGTGGGGCATGCCGGAAAAATTCTGCGCTTACACCTGATCAGTGCGGTCATTTACCTGGCGGCTTTTGTAAGCTTGACGCCCGTATTTGGTTTGATCGGCCCAGGCCTGGCAGCCTGCATTGGCGCGATCGTACCTTTGGCTGGCATTGGCATGCTGGTTGCGAAAAGCATCCGCAACACAACTCTGCTGCCGCATCAATCTGCATAAGCTTCCTGCGGCCAGCGCCGGCTGAAGCAGATCCATTGTGCAGGATCTGCCCGGATCCACGCTTCGAAAAGCTTGAATAACTCGGCGGTCATCTGCCTGGCCTGTTCAGCCGCAGGTGCGCCTGGGTCAGCGGGCCTGATGGGTTTGCCCACGGTAATACGGAATCTCAGGCCGTCCAGCCGTTCGGTGCGGATGGGAATCAAATCACACTGATAGCGCACGGCGAGACGGGCAGCCGCGGTATTGGCCCTCATGGGCGTGCCAAAAAAGTCCACCAGCTCGCCACGGTCAAAGCGCGCGTCGGAGATCAAACCCACCATATGCCCCTGTCTGAGCTCTTTGCTCAGGTGCCGCATGCAACCATCGCGGGAAATCAGGGAAACTGGCAATGCCGCGCGCAAGTTGTTGGCATACTCTTTCAGGTAAGGGTTCTGTTCCGGCGCGTAGGCTGCGGTGAGGTGCAAGTCATATTGTGCGGCAACAAAAGTGCCGATTAGCCAGGCGCCGATATGCCCGTCCACCAATACGGCCGGCCGGCCGTGGAAGCCGGAAAAATCAACGCCATCCTGCATGACAAACTCTATGCGCCGGTCACGCTCCGCCCAGATACGCATGGCCAGTAGCATGTCCGCCACTGCCAGTCCTAGATTCCCGCACACGGCACGCGTAAGTTGTTCGATTTCTTGCCTGCTCTTGTGCGGAAAAGCGATAGCCAGGTTGCGGCGGATTTTTTTTGTGAACGGCAACACGGGTTTAAGGTTTCGGAACAGGGCATTGGTAAATCTGTACGCGCGTTCAGGCGGCATCCTCCTGATCAGACCAGCCAGCGATTTGACAACGACCGCTTCCAGCATCCAAATGAACCTGCGCAGCACCGGCATCTTGTTTACCAGCCTGGACGGGAGCAGAAAATGTTTTTTTGCCATAGTGCCAGCATTACCTCAAAATACGCGGGCCGTCGCAAGGGGCAAAGCCTCAGATGCTGAATCTTGCGACTTTCGCAGGGACCTGAGAGTTCTTATGCCAAAAGTTTCCGTTATTATCCGATGCTATAACGAAGAAGCCCACATTGGCCGGCTTTTGAGTGGAATCATGCAGCAAAGCGGTGAGATTCCGGAAATTATCGTTGTTGATTCTGGTTCCACAGACGCTACGCGATCGATCGTGGCGCAGTACCCGGCCAAAATCCTCACTATCGACAAAGACGATTTTTCTTTTGGCCATTCACTGAACATAGGTTGTGCGGCGGCCACAGGAGATTTCCTGGTTTTTGCCAGCGCCCACGTATATCCCTTGTATGCTGACTGGATCGAGCAGCTGGTGCACCCATTCGAAAATGACTGGATAGCCTGTGTCTATGGCCGGCAAGTCGGGAATGACGCTACCAGGTTTTCCGAACGCCAGGTATTTGCGCGCTGGTTTCCTGAACAGTCAGATATGAACCAAAACCACCCATTCTGCAACAACGCCAACGCTGCCGTGCGCCAGTCGGTCTGGAAAAGATTTCGCTATGATGAAACATTGACCGGCCTGGAAGACCTGGCCTGGGCCAGGCAAGTACTGTCAGCCGGTTTTCGCATCGCCTACAAGGCCGATGCGGAAGTGGTGCACGTACACCAGGAAACGCGCAGCCAGGTGATGAATCGCTACCGACGTGAAGCTATCGCCATGAAGGCGATTTTTCCGCATGAAGAATTTTCATTCATGAAGTTTATCAAGATGTTTTTTAGAAACGCCTACAATGATGCCCGCCTGGCTTTGAAACAAGGTGTTTTCTGGCAAAACATGTCGTCGATTCTTTCTTTCAGGCTCATGCAATTCTGGGGGACCTACCGGGGTTATGCCCAACACGGCGTGGTCAGCAAAACATTGCGCCGGAAATTTTATTATCCTCATGATGGCGCCAGGAGTGCAGATGTGCCATTGCAGGCAGGGCCGGGCAGGGAAAAGATCGATTACTCGGGGCATGAAAGGGGAAAAGGACCAACTGAATGATGAAATGGAGAATCCTGGTTTCGGCACCCTACATGCTGCCAGTGCTTGATGGCTATCGGGAAACGTTCATGGCGCACGGGGCGGAGATTGTGGTTCCTGAAGTGCACGAGCGGCTTTCAGAAGAGGAACTATTGGATCTGGTGGGCGAAATCGATGGTGTGATCGCCGGCGATGACCGCTTTAGTGAGAGGGTACTGGAAAAGGCCGTCCCACGGCTGAAAGTGATTTCCAAGTGGGGCACCGGCATCGACGCTTTTGACCTGGATGCCTGTCGCCGCCTTGGCGTTGCGGTGCGCAATACACCCGGCGCATTTACCGAGCCTGTTGCCGATTCGGTGCTGGGCTACGTATTAAGCTTTGCCCGCAAGCTACCCTGGATGGATCAGCAGATGAAGTCTGGAACCTGGGCCAAGATTCCCGGCCGGGCCCTGCATGAAACCGTGCTGGGCATCATAGGATTGGGCAACATAGGCCGTGCCGTCGCCAGGCGGGCCAGCAGTTTTGGCATGCAGGTGCTGGCTAATGACATCATTAAAATACCCCCATCAGTCATCAGGGAAACCGGGGTGCGCATGGTCAGTCGCGATGAACTGTTGCGCCAATCAGACTTCGTAAGCCTGAACTGCGACCTGAATCCAACGAGTTTGCACTTGATGGATTTCTCGGCGTTCGGCAACATGAAACCGCAGGGCATTGTCATCAACATGGCCCGTGGCCCAATCATTCTGGAAGCAGCGCTGGTTGAAGCTTTAAGTAGCAACAGGATCGCCGGCGCGGCGCTTGACGTATTCGAGCGCGAACCCCTGCCACACGACAGCCCGCTGAAAGGCATGTCAAATGTGATGCTGGCGCCGCATAATTCGAACAGTAGCCCGGCAGCCTGGCTGAGGGTTCACGAAAACACCATAAAGAATTTGTTTGAGGTATTGGAGGCTGGAGCTTGAAGTCTGTATTGATTACCGGTGTATGTGGTGGGATTGGACAGGCGACTGCAGCCATGCTTGCCAATGAAAACTGGCAAGTGTATGGCGTGGACGTTGTCGCCCGCCGGCCAGGACTCCAGCTGGCAAAATTCTGGCAGGGAAATGTTGTTGAAGAGGCCTTCTGGCGCGACGTTATCCTGCCCGATCTGAAAACGGCTGATACCCTGGACGGCTTCGTGCACACGGCAGCTGTCCAGCCCTGTTCACCGATTACTGAAACATCGTTGGCGGTATGGAATGAAACCCTGGCGGTGAATCTCACGGCGGCATTCCTGGGAACCCGTTTTCTGGTGCCTTTGATGGCCGGCAGAGGTGCCTCCATAGTCTACATCTCGTCGGTGCATTCAATGGCAACTTCAGCGGGCATGGCGCCCTACGTGGCAAGTAAAGGCGGTTTGCTGGCTTATACCCGAGCGGTTGCACTGGAATTGGCGGAGTCAGGAATACGGGTAAACACCATTTGCCCGGGCGCGGTGGATACCCCCATGCTGGAAGCGGGCCTGAAACGCAGTTTCGGTGACTCCGCCGTGGGCAGGCAAAATCTCATTGCACAAACGCCGCTGAAGCGTTTGGCCCAGCCAATCGATATCGCCAGTGCGATAAGGTTTTTACTGGATGGGGCACAGTCATCGTTTATTACCGGTCAATCCCTGGTCGTCGATGGCGGTGTGCTGGCACGGCTTGCTTCGGAGTGATCTCGTTTCTGGTCGGGCATTTTGCTCAGGTTCATTGACGCCGATCCAGAACTTTGCGCACGTTCGACAGTAGCGCATCAGGCGTGAATGGTTTTGGCAAAAAATTGACGCCGTCCGGCAGAATGCCGCCATCGTCAATTACGCCGCCCGTGTAACCGGACATATAAAGAATCTTGATGCCCGGATCCAGCAGCGCGATCTGTTCATACAACTCGCGGCCATTCATCACGGGCATGATGACATCGGTCATAAGCAGGTCAATGTGGCCGCTGTGCTGCCTGAAAATCGTCAACGCTTCAACCGGGCCGGGTGCTTCCAGGACATCGTAACCACTATCAGTCAGCAACTGGCAAACAATCTTGCGTACGTCAGGCTCATCCTCCACCACCAGTATGGTTTCTGAACCGGCATTGGACTTGATCGCCCTGGTCTCCGCGATTTCCTCGATTGTCTGCGACACCGCTGGAAGGTAGATACTGATTACGCTTCCCAGTCCCGGATTACTATCAACCCGGATGTGCCCGCCACTCTGCTTGACTATTCCATGCACGGTCGACAACCCAAGGCCGGTGCCTTTGCCTTTTTCCTTGGTGGTGAAGAACGGTTCGAACATGCGGGCTTGTGTTTCATTATCCATCCCGCAACCGCTATCTCTAACGGCGATGACAACGTGCGGTGTTTGCAGGAAATCATCCTGATGATTCGCCACATCTGCATGCTGAGGGGCATTGGCTGTTTCAATGCTTATTTTCCCGGTGGTTTGAACCGCGTCTTTGCTATTGAGCGCCAGGTTAAGCAAGACTTGTTCTATCTGGGTGGGATCGGCCAGTACATTGTGCAGATCCGGGTCCAGTTGGGTGGTGAACTCTATGGATTCACCAATCACCCTGCGCAGTATGTTCTCGAGCTCGCTGACCAGGCCGTTGAGGTTAATGACCTTGGGCCTGAAAACCTGCTTACGGCTGAGCGCGAGTAGCTGCCGCGTTAACAAGGAAGCGCTTTTGCTGGCCTTTTGTACTTCTTCAATGCTGCCCCTGGCCTCATGATCCGCATCAAGGCTGCGCAAGGCCAATTCAGAAAATCCGGATACCACCATGAGGATGTTGTTGAAGTCATGGGCCACACCTCCGGCAAGAAGGCCGATGGCTTCCATTTTTTGCGATTGCCGCAATTCTTCTTCTTTTTGATTCAAAGCCCGCACGCCCTCTTCGAGCCCGGCGTGCGCTTTCTTCAGGGATTGATCGCGAGTCTCTATTACGGCCAGCATATTGTTAAACCCGTTGACCAGCAGATCCAGTTCATTGTTACTGGCCAGGTCGGCCGCTGTAGCTGCCTTCCTGTCTTCAAAGCCTTGCGGTGGTTTCCCTTCAGCGGGTTTTCGCCCGTGGAAGCGGCGGGAGTAATCACCGGTTTCGGCCACGCCTTTCATGAACGCCACGAACCTCTCGAGCGCTCGCAAACTGGTCCTGGTAACCACCCAGGTCAACAGCGCGACCATCAATATTGCCAACAAAGCCTGCGTTGCCAGGGTGTTCTTCAGTTTCGCATTGGGCTGTTGCAAGGCCTGGGTCAGTGACCGGAGCAGATAGAGGTTAACCGGTTCACCCGCGTCATCGATGCCCAGGCTCATCCAGGTGACCAGGTAGTCCTCATCGCCGAAGCGGGCCGTCCCGTCCGCCTGTATGGCCGCAGTTCCAAGCCTGGCCAATACGTCGGCGCCAGACTCGCCGTTGGCAGGCACGGGCAGGGTCGAGGCTATACTGTGCTGGCCCACCGTTACCACGGTTTCCCCGCCAAAAAAGGTCCTGAGGTTGGGCAGGAAGCTGGTATCGATGAGGTCGCCCAGCGTCAACGAGCCGATGACGAATCCTTGCATCTCGATGGGCAGGGTGCCAATGAGGTAGTGTTGCCCCTGCAGGCTGATCACACCAAAGTTCCGATCTCCAAAACCCGCTGCGGGATCCAGTGCATGATTCAGCACGGGCAGTTTTGAAAGGTCTTTGCCAGGCTTGGGTTGCGAATTCATGCGTCCATTGGCAGCCAGGACCACTCCCGTCTCGTTGGTGACGAAAAGCAGGTCGTGCCTGAGCCCGGCCCAGATCTTGTCCGTTTCATTCTGCAGCGTCGCCAACAGCTCAGCCCTGACCTCGACCTTCAAAGTGGGCTCCAGCCGGTAGGTCTCCATGGCAGCCCTGAGGGTGGGATTGTTGCTGATCTGGGATGAAGCCCAAAGCAACTGCGAAAGGTTGTCCTCCTGGATACTCAAGACCTGTTTCTCGCTGCGATTGAGTATGTCCTGCAGCAGTTGCTTGGTCTCGCTCCTGATCTCAATACTCAGGGTCACAAAGACGGCGGTTATGACAAAAGTGGTCAAAGCGATATTGAACAGGATCGCCTTGGTGCTCAGCCGGATGGAGCGAAATCCGGACACCATCCGGTGGAAGAGTTCCCGCGCCTTCGTGTGGTTCGGCATCCTGGTTTTATCGGATATGTTCATGGCGGCTCATTCGAGTCATTACCGTTCGGTCAAGAGCCAGGACATGAGATCAAAGTGATGTGAAAGTTGCAGCGACAGTGAGTAACCAAGCGGGTACAGCTCCACCGCACCGGCGTACTCGTTACCATAGGCCCCGTCACCATAGGCCCCGTCACCATAGACCTCGTCACCATAGTCATGCCTGAATGCCAGCTTGAGTTGTGTATCCGGACTGAAGCGGTAACCCAGGCCGATTTCCACGTCATGAACTGTTAGCTTCTGCGCCAGCCAGGGCACGTCGCCCATGTCGCGAACGAGAGGGATTTCATTTCTTTCGAGACGAAACGCACAGTAGAAGCGCGGCGTGAAGGTGTATTTGAACTCCAGGAAGTAGCCCATGACATCTGTGCTCCCGGACTGGAACGGCACGTCGTATTGAGCAAAGATTAGTTCACTGTTGAGCTCTGCATAGCCTCGGCTGAATTGAAATTCAAAGCCCCAGATTCGTTGGTCAAAATCCTTCCAGTCAGACCCGGGCGGGAGATCCACATTCAAGTCTTTATTCAAATACGGGCCTTTGGTATAAGCCAGCCCAAGCCGCAGGCCTGTGAGCGGCGTTAAGCCCAACCCCACATCCGGGCGCAACGTGGAACCAGGGTCGGAAGGCAAATACTCCGGGTCGATAGGGGGCAGATCGACCAATGCCGCCCGGTAGTCGAGCCAGCCCGATGACCCGGCCAGCTGGATGCCCAGCGGATACGGCGCATAAAGTAAATTGGGCTGCCCTATCAGTGGGTTCTGGGTGGAAAGACGGCGCTCCGAAGTGGAAGCTATGGGTGGCCGGATTTTGCCGGCCTCAATGAAATAGAACGCAGAAGAGTTGCCCGCGTTACTTGAGTTGCTTGAATAGCGCAACGCAGCTTGCTGGATTTGCGAATCCGTTTTGCGATTCCCTCCCGATTCAACCGTCGCGAGTTCTCCCAGTGCGTAGGCCTGGAAACCCGGGGAAATTTGCCAGGCTGACCAGAGTTGCAGTTGGCCCAGGGTGAAAATGTCGCCATCGCTACTGAATGGCGAGAACGAGTATTCATTGAATTTGTGAACCTCGGCATCAAGGATGCCTTCGACCAGTACCTGCTCCCCGGCCATGGCCAGCGAGTTTCCCATGCCGCACAGCAAAGCCAACACCCAGATAAGCCGACGCCTGCTCGCAATTGTTGGGTCCTTGCTATGGCGCGGAGGGTTCATCATCTGTGATGGGTATGACGATGTTCAGTTCAACGGCTTGGCCGGCTAACACCTCCACCTGCTGCTCGACCGGCTCGCTGCGCTCGTGCCAGCCAACGATGGTGTACGTTCCCGCGGGAATGTTCTCGATCCGGTATTGCCCTTCGACGTCGGGCATGGAAAAGAATGGGTTGTCCAGCACCAATACGATGGCGCTCATGTTGGAGTGCAGATGACAAAATACCGGAACGATTCCCGTTTGCTCGAATGTAACTGACCGGGAGTCGCCTTTCGGGTAGCGCCCGAGGTCAAAGGACTTTGTGCCGGACAGGGAAAAAACGTTGTGAAATATCGGGTCCTGGTTCGGAAAATCGACCGTAGTGCCTTGCACGATCGGTAGCACATGCGGCACAAACGTTTCACCCACTTGTTTCATCTGTGGCGCTTCGCCGCCTGCCTGGACTGCCGTAATAGCGGGCGTGGATTTCAGGTAGATGACAACATTGGTTCGCTCATCATCCGTGTTTTCAGGACCTGTCGGGGGTGGCAGGGGTTTAAAGCCGGGGTACAGGCGAAAGCGCATCCGTTGCGCAGCCAGTTTGTGCGATATGAGCACTTCCCCATGAATAGTACCGGTTGTGGTCGTCAGGCCCATTTCAGCCTGAGCCGGGCCAGGCAGCATGGATGATGACAGGGACATCCAGAAAATTACCGTGAGTGCCGGAACCCGGAGGCCAACACGGGGAAAGGGTGCTTTATCGCGTGATTGGTGGCTCAATTCAACTGGCTGGTGCTGCAGAATGGGTGGCATTCAGCCTGTAACCCAACCCGCGGACGGTCTCAATGGTAATTCTGTCGGACTCGGGATCAATTTTTTTGCGCAGTTTTCCGATGTAGACATCCACGACGTTGGTCAGTGGGTCCATGTTCAGGCCCCAGACATTGCTGAGAATGCGCTCACGGCTGAACAAGGTGCCCGGCTTGCTCATCAATAATTCAATGATGGCCAACTCCTTGGCCGTCATTTTGATTTCCTTGCCATCCACCGAGAAGCGCAGGGACTGGCGGTCAAACGCCAGGGGGCCGGCTTTGAGGATCGGCTCCTGGCTGGCAACGTCCCTGCTCCGGCGCATAACCGTTTCCATTCGTGCCAGCAATTCCACAAACGAAAATGGCTTGGTCATGTAATCGTCGGCACCCATGCGCAGGCCGGCCACTACGTCATCCAGGCTGTCCATTCCCGTCAGTATGATGATGGGTGTCTTTAGTCCTTTCAAACGCAGTTGCTGGCACACCTCATGGCCATGCATCCTGGGCAGCATCAAATCAAGCAGCAACAACTCAAAATCGCCTTCCCGCGCGAGCGACAACCCGGATTCTCCATCGTTCGCCACGACACAGGTATGACCCTCGGCGCGCAGTCCGCGTTGGAGGAAATCAGCAATGCGGGATTCGTCTTCAACAATCAGAATTCTCATGCCACTGCCTGGCTCCCGTACGATGTGCATTTGTGCGACACACTGCACCTTTGGAGAGAATAGTACACGTTTTGAGGAGTGTCACCCCAGGTCCAACATAAAAACCAGGGGCTGGGATCCTCATCGGAAACCAGCCCCTGGTGGCTATGGACGCTGCGCGCCGGAAATGCGCTCTAGCTCAGCGGAAATGCCGCATCGAGTATAACCGTAGCCCCGTCCAGCACTTCGATAGTCTGCCCGCGCGGGTCGAAATCCAACAGGGTTTTACCGGGCTCTACCGGATCCCGAAATTCGGCCTCACCGTGGACTTTGCCATCCTGGTCCATGGTCGCATGAATGTCGCCAACCGAGGTGCCCCCAACCTTCAGGTCATAGTTTCCGGCTGGAACATCCTCGATTTCCACGGAGAATTCGGTACGATCATCCCGCGCCTCGAATTTTGCATCACCGGATGCTTCCGGGAAGACGCCTGCATTCGTGAGGTCGACTTCAATTTCGCCAGCGTTATTGTCGCTGTCGGTATTGTCATCGTCGGTGGCGTCATCGTCGGTGGCGTCATCGTCGGTGTCCTCGTCAGTGTCCTCGTCGGTGTCCTCGTCGGTGTCCTCGTCGGTGTCCTCGTCGGTATCCTCGTCAGTATCCTCGTCGGTATCCTCGTCAGTATCCTCGTCGGTATCTTCGTCAGTCGCGTCATCATCGCTAAGCTCGTCATCACCCGAGGTGAGTACCGCTCCCTGCTTGCCGCTGACCTCTATGGCCTGGCCTCGCGGGTCAAATGTCAGCAGAGTTTTGCCTGATTCTGCCGGGCTGCGAAATTCGGTTTGTCCGTGGCCGGCACTAACCACCAATTCACCACGGTCCGCACCACCTACCAATATCCGGTAGCGGCCATCGGCCAGGTTTTCGCTTTCAACAGAAAATTCCGTGCGGTCCGGCTGTTCCTTGAAATCAGCGTGGCCGCTTCCAGAGACTCCCTGGCTCGCCGGCACGAGGCTGATTCTCTGGTCGGTTGGCAGCACGTCTGACGGTGTGTCATCTGAAATGCCACCGCTGCATTCCGTATTGAAAATGGAGGTGATCCTTGAAATTGGAAAATCACCGGATCCGATAGCGCTGTCGGTGGAGCTGAACGTGACCGTGCCATCGTCACAGGAAGAAAACTCTATCTCCATGGAACCGACTTGCACGACGTTCGCGTTACCGGGATGGTCATCTTCCAGGAAACCCACGTCGCTGGCGCGGAACAGGTCCAGTTGGATGTGGTTCGCTTCTACCGGGCCTACGCCGAGCAACCAGGATGACTCCCTGTCGTCTGCGTAGGTGAACCAGTACGCCACTGCGTTTTTCGATCCGTCGTCCTGGTTTACCACCTGCAGGATGAGACCCTGGCTTTCCTGTTCCGGTTGGTTCCAGTGACCTGAAAAGTGGCGGGTTACAACTACGTCCTCTGCCGCGGCCGATGCCGACAGGGAGAACGCCAAAGCTATGGTGAACAGTCTGATTTTCATACGAAACTCCTTGTGTTCGCGTCCTTGCGAAATGTTGGCCGGTTAGTGCAAACCGGGGATATCCCTATCTGCGCATCCATGTTACGCAGGCTTGATTATGCTCCGATGAAATTCACATGAACAGAGATTAAATTTTTCATTAACTTTGATCGCCCCGGCTGTCAGTTGGGCGGTGCCGCTCAACTGAGCTGCTCAATAGCCCTTATTTCGCCGTATTTCTGGCACTATAGCCGCAGAGCATCCGCAACGCTGCGTGGCCTTAGATCTGACGGAAGCATGTACCAACTGGCACTTACTGAGGAATCACAATGGATTGGCTGGTCATCCTGAAGGCGCTGGTCCTTGGCGTCGTCGAGGGCGTCACGGAGTTTCTGCCGATCTCGAGTACCGGACACCTGATCATTGTGGGTGACCTGCTCGATTTCAACGATGACAAGGGCAAGGTCTTTGAAATCGTCATTCAGCTCGGTGCGATCCTGGCGGTGGTGTGGGAGTATCGCGCCAGGCTGCTCGGCGTCACGCGCGGCCTGTTCACTGATGCGCGCGCCCGGCGATTTGTGCTGAACCTGCTGGTCGCCTTCATGCCGGCAGCGCTATTGGGGTTGCTGTTTCACGATCAGATCAAGGCCTACCTGTTCAACCCGGTCACCGTTGCAATCGCGCTGATAGCCGGTGGCCTGGTGATTTTCTGGGTGGAAAGCAGGCACCGCAGCGTGCGTGTCGCCGAAGTGGACGAGATGGGATGGCGCGATGCCTTGCTGATTGGCCTGGCCCAGTGCGTGTCCCTGATTCCCGGCACGTCCCGCGCAGGCGCTACCATCATTGGTGGCTTGTTAACCGGCCTGTCGCGCAAGGCGGCCACGGAGTTTTCGTTTTTTCTCGCCATCCCGATCATGTTCGCCGCTACCGGCCTGGATTTGTACAAGAACTACGAATTGCTGCACGCGCATGATTTTCCGGTGTTTGCCGCCGGCTTCGTGATGGCGTTCATCAGCGCTCTGCTGGTGGTAAAGGGCCTGCTGCGCTACATTGCCCATCACACGTTCAGCGCTTTTGCATGGTATCGCCTGGTCCTCGGCGCGATCGTGCTTTGGTATTTCTGGTAGCTCGCATACTGATCAAAACCTGATGAACAAACCCGCATGAACAAACCCGCATGAACAAACCCGCATGAACAAACCCTTGGCCAATGTACGCATCCTGGACCTGACCCATATGTTGTCCGGCCCCTATGGTTCCATGATCCTGGCGGACCTGGGGGCGGAAACCATCAAGGTAGAGCCTTTGCAGGGCGAGGGCACACGTAAACTGCTGGCGACGGACCCGAAGAATTCACTCGATGGATTCGGCGCCTATTACATCACCCTCAATCGCAACAAGCAGAGCGTGGCCATCGACCTGAAAAGCCCCGCAGGCCGCGAGGTCTTTTACGACCTGGTGCGCAAGTCTGACGTCGTCATCAGTAATTTCGGCGTGGGTGTACCGGAACGGCTGGGTATTGATTACGCAACGCTGAGCGCCATCAACCCGGCCATCATCACCTGCACGGTGACGGGTTTTGGCTCGGATGGGCCAAAGCCCGACCGGCCGGCCTTTGACCAGGTGGCGCAAGCCACCGGTGGCGGCATGTCCATTACTGGCAGCGACCCGGCTCACCCGGTACGTTCGGGCATTCCCATCGGTGACCTGGGCGGCGGCATGTTCGCGGTCATGGGTATCCTGGCCGCCCTGTTGGAGCGCGCCGGCAGCGGCAGTGGCCAGCACGTGGATATTTCCATGCTGGATTGCCAGGTCTCCATGCTGAACTACATGGCGACCATGCATTTTCTATCCGGTGATGACCCGTACCCCATCGGCAATTCCCATTTTGTACATGTGCCCTACAATACGTTTGCAACATCTGATGGTTTTATTGTCATTGCGGTGATTACCGACAACTTCTGGCAGAATCTCAAGCAGGTGGTACCTTGCCCGGAATTTACAGACACCAGGTACGATACCCAGCCCGGGCGCTGGCGGGATCGTGACATGATCAATGAGCGTTTGAATGCCATCTTGAAAAGCAACACGTCTGAGTACTGGCTGCAGCAGTTGGAAGCCAAACGGATTCCCTGTGCCCCGGTAAACCGTTTCAGCCAGGCCCTGGGTGATTCACAAGTTCTGCACCGCAACATGGTGGTTGAGCTCAAACACCCGGGCGGCAAATCCACCCGGGGGCCGGGCAATCCCATCAAGTTGTCGCGCACCAATGAGGAGTCATTCAGTGCCGCGCCGCTGGTGGGTCAGCACACGAATCAGGTTTTATCCCGATTGCTTGGATACGAGGCGCAGGCTATCGAGGAATTGCGCCGCCAGGGAGTCGTTGGCTGATGCGCGAAACCGTGACCATCAATGACGTTGGCCCGCGGGACGGACTGCAGAATCAGCAGCGCATACTCACCCCGCAGCAGCGCCTGGAACTGGTCAAAGCCCTGGTTGCGGCCGGGGTGAAACATATCGAGGTCGGCAGCTTTGTTTCGCCCCGCGCGGTCCCCGCCATGGCGGGTGCGGCGGAGGTGTTGGCCGGGCTGCCGCGGGGTGGTGGCAGCCGCTTCACGGTGTTGATTCCCAACATGAAAGGCTATGAACTCGCCCAGGCGGCGGGCGCCACCAGTGTCAACATGGTGCTATATGCCAGTGAAGGCATGGCAAAGAAAAATGCCAACATGGGTATGCTCCAGGCGGAACAGGTGACCGCGGACATCCTGCACCGGGCGCGCCAGGAGGGTATCCGGGTTGCGGCTGCCATTGCAGTT
>Ga0315278_10000803_pt1 | contig 27092 bp, 27 predicted proteins | sample YL17G06_0_MG_FD_203880 | JGI IMG/M metagenome (GOLD analysis project Ga0315278, IMG submission 203880) | Sediment microbial communities from Yellowstone Lake, YNP, Wyoming, USA - YL17G06_0 | ecosystem: Environmental > Aquatic > Freshwater > Lake > Sediment | place: USA: Wyoming | collected... | reverse complement strand
CCCCCCCCGCCCCCAGAGCGACCAAGCACCCGCCGATCGAATCTCGCCGCACTCTCTCACGCTCTCTCTTCTCTCCCCACTCCACTCCACGTAGACCGTCGTCATCGACGCCCGCGGGCACATGCTGGGCCGCTTGTCCTCCATCATCGCTAAGCAGCTGCTGAACGGGAAGCAGATTGTGAGTCAAAATGGAGAGGAGATGAGGGGAGGGGCGACGGCGTCTCGATTGCAGAGCGCCGGCGGCCGCGCTCTCTTGCGGGGAGAGGGGCCGGTGGCGGCTCAGGCCCGCCTGCCCGCGCCGCTGTGCCTCTCGTTAGAGTGCACACAGCCCCTGCCCTTGATGAGCGGAAGCATCCCTTGTGGAGACCGCGCGTGCGCATCCTGCCGCTTCAGAAGGCGAGCGCTGCGGCGCGGACGATCGCAAGCGGCGCGGGCGGGCGGGGTGCCCCTCCCTCTACCTCCTCACTCACGCCCGGTCTCTCTCTCACTCACACACGCACGCGTACACCTCCTCTCTCCCTCTCCTCTCTCCCTCTCACCTAGGTCGCCGTCCGGTGCGAGGAGATCACCATCTCCGGCGGCCTGGTCCGCCAGAAGATGAAGTACGAGCGCTTCCTGCGCAAGCGCATGAACACGCAGCCCAAAAAGGGGCCCATCCACTTCCGGGCGCCCGCCCGCATCCTGTGGCGCACCATCCGGGGCATGGTCCCCCACAAGACCGCGCGCGGGGCGGCCGCCCTGGAGCGGCTCAAGGCGTTTGAGGGCGTGCCCCCCCCCTACGACAAGGTTAAGCGCATGGTCGTCCCCGACGCGCTCAAGGTCCTCCGCCTGGCCCACGGCCACAAGTGCTGCAAGCTGGGCGAGCTGTCGTCGTCGGTCGGCTGGAAGCACGCGGAGGCGGTGGCCGGCCTGGAAGCCGCCCGCAAGGAGCGGTCCGCCGCCTTCCACGCGGAGAAGAAGAGCAAGGCGGCCAAGGCTTGAGCATGGGGACTGGGGGGTTGATGAGAGAGAGAGGGGGTGCTTTCAGAGGAGTTGCCGGGCGGGGGGGTGTTTTGTGACGACAAAAATCGTTTTTCTGCCCACTTTGAGAGAGGTCGCACACAGCAGCGCACACACACGGCACGGCCAGCGGGAGAGAGAGAGAGAGAACGGTGGGGCGCGGACAGGTGAGGGTTGACAGGAACTCTTATTGCTCTTATTGCTGGTTAGGTTGCAAAAACAAACAATATGGATAGTGCCAACGACCCGATTGCCAGGGCCTTCGCCTCCGCCCTGGCCGCCTTTGTCGCCACCCGGGCCGAGGATGGGGTCAGCCCTGCCCCGCACCAGGTTTCCACGGCGGCGGTGGCCCGGGCGGCGGCGGGCGGGGCGGCGATGGGGTGGACGAGTGAAGGAATTGGAGGTCAGGGTGGTGTGGGGACGCCTGCCGCCGGCCGCCCGAGCTTCCTGGGGGAGGGCCACCACGGGTATGCCGCGGCTAGAGAAGCAGCGGTCAGTACGCGGGTGAGCGATGGGGCAGGAGCGGGGCAGAAGGCTGGAGGGAGCGGGCGGAGGCAAGCGGGAGGGGAGCGGGGGAGCGTCGAACCTTGCCACCAGGCCCCAGCGCCGGCTGTCGCGGCGCCCGCGGCGCGCCTGGTGCCGCCCCCGCCACCCCCACCCCCAGCCTCACCGCCCTGGCTGTATGCGACAGGAGAGAGCGAGGCAGCAGCGGCGGCCGGGGTGAGTGACGGAGACAACAGTGACACTACCAGCGGCGCCTGGTGGCTCACCCCGGCCTTTGCCTCTGCGGCGGCTGCCCTGGCCGGGCGGGGTGGTCAGGGCGGTGGTGATGCCCAAGGTGGCAGCAACTCGCTGGCCGACCTGATGGCCGCGTGGCGGCGGCTGGGTGGGGGTGGGGGGTAGAAAAGAGAGAAAAAAGGTCGGTGGAGAGGTGTTCAGACTCGCAAAAAAAGAAACGAAAATGGCGTCCCGCCTCGCCGCCCTCAAGGAGGAGGTCAAGCGCCTGGCCTGCGAGCGGGATGGCATTGAGGCTCGGGTCTCCGAATCGTCGGCTCGGCTGGCCGCCACGGGCGTGGGCATGGACAAGGCGCTCGTGGATGGAGAGGTAAAAAAAAAAAAAAAAAGCGACCAACACGAATGCTCATCAATGCTCGACCCCCTCACGCCTGTCTCTCACTCTCTCTTTCAGGGCTTCCCGCTGCCTGGCCTGGACTTGCACGCCATCCGGGAGGACCGGCACCGCATCATCGGTGAGAAGGAGAGAGGAGAGAAATCAGAGGAGAAGAAAGGCGACAGCGCGCTTGCGCTCGCACTCAACCTTGACCATCTCTTCCCAAAAAGTCCTGTCCAACGACCACAAGGCCCTGACCAAGCGCATCGACGCCGTCATCCAGGACCTGCACGCGGCCGCCCAGGCGACGGGCGACGCTGGTGTCGGCGGCGGGCCGACCCCGATGGCGACGTCGGCTCCGCCGCCGCCGCCCCGCCCACGCCCGGCCGCACCCCAACCCAGGGCCGCGCCACCTGGTGCCGCGATGACCACCGCCACCGCCGCGCATGTCGGCTTTGCGGTGGTCGACGAGGTCTCGCCCGGCTCGCCCGCCGAGTCCGCGGGACTGAGGCTGGGCGACCGCGTGTTGAGCGTGGGCGCTGAAGTGGAGCTTGCCGGCGTCCCGCCCGCGGTCGCAGCAGCCGCGGCCGCTGGGAGCGTCCTGCCCGTCTCCATCCTGCGGGCTGGTGCGGTTATGCAAATCAGTCTATCCCCTAGAGCGGATTGGGGTGGGCGAGGGGTCCTGGGGTGCCGCCTGCGGCCGGTGTGAAGAGAGAAGCGGGTGTAGAGGAGGAAAGAAAGAAAAAAAAAAAAAAACTGAGCCAAAGTCCGCCCGTCTTCTACCTGCACGCGCACCCCCGCTCTCTCTCTCTGCACTGCTGCTGTCTCCTCACTGAAATTACCCTCTCATTTGCCGCCCCTTCTTCTTGGAGGACGTCCGCCCCGTCGCCGCACGCGCGCCCGAGGCGCCAGGGGCTGCCGCCACCCGCGGCGCCGCGCTCCCTCCACCCCCACCTCCCATCGCCGCCACCTGCGCCGGCGCCCTGTTCCAGGACGCCAGCGCCTCTGCTTCCGCCTTCTTACGGGCCTGGTAGTGCGGGTGGGCCGGGCAGGCGGCCGCCAGGGCTTCCATCAGGGCTTTCTTGGACGGGACGGCCGGGTTGGCAGGCCCGCCCGACACGTCAAACAGTTTCACCCGGATGCGCCCATGCTGCCAGAAGTCGCGCGGGTACTTTTTGTTCTCCAACATGGTTGGCAGGTTGAGCTGGCGGGAGGCGATGTCCGCCATTTCGATGGCGGCCGGGTCGTCGCACGCTGAAATGAGAAAAAACAATAGTGAGAGGGAAGGTTGAGGAAAGAAAAATGCGCGCCGCACGCACCCCTCTCGTTCTCTCTCTCGCCACCCCCTTCGTTTCTAACCTTTTGCTTTGGGTAGGCGCCGCCCCTGGGCCGCAGTCAGCTGGGAGTTCAGGTAGGCCGGGTAGAGGATGACGGACTGTTGGACAGAGAGAGAAAGTGAGCGCGGTCGGTGGTGTTTCGCTTTTTGGTCGATCGGCGCAAGGAGCGTTGAGACCGCCGCTCTCGCTTACACGCACCTTGCCGTCCGCCTCGGTCGCCATGGTGGGAGGGTGGTGGGCCGTCCTGTGTGCCAGCAGTGTGCGAGGCCAGGGACAAAAAAAGCAAGCAACAATGATGGAAAATGCTCTCTCCCTCTCTCTCTCACCACTCCCACCGCACCTCCACGTCCGGCATGGCCGCCTCCAGCCCGCCGCCCGCGCCCTCATCCACCAGCGTCACGGTCGCCAGCTTCGCCCCTGCATCCCACCCCACCTCCAGAGGGGTCCACCCTTTCGACCCGGCCGCCCCGCGCACCGCGGCGGACAGGGGCGCGCTCTGGGACCACACCCCGACCCGGCCCCGCCCGCGCACACGCAGGGTCAGCCCCCGCTTCCGCTCATCCGCGGCCGCGGCCAGCACGCCGCCCGCCGGGTTCATCATGTCGACCAGGCCGATGGGGGCGGCCAGGAGGCCGGCGGAGATGGACAGGGCCGGCACGAGCGTGACCAGGTCAGCCTGGCCCCGGGAAAGGGAGAGGGTGACGGGCGCCCCGCTGCCCTCCTCCCCGCCCACCACCACCCCGCTCCCCGCCTCCACCAGCCGCCCGCGCCCGGCCGCGTCCTCCCACGCCACAAACCGGCCCGAGGGTGGGGTGGGCAGCCCTGGGACGTCCGCCGGGCTGACGGTCGAGGTCAGCCGGGCCTTGCGGCGGGCAAACAGGGGCGGCCGGTGGAGGGCAAAGCGGCGGGTGGCCCGGTCCCAGGCCGCGCCCTGTGTGTTGAACACGCCCACCAGGCCCGCCGTGAAGCTGTCCTTCGAGGGCGCCCCGCCCTCCCCGCCCGTCACCGTCTGCACTTTGAGCAGGGACACCCCATCCCGCAGGGTGTCGGTGAAGACGGAGGCCGGGCAGGGCCGGCCCGGTCGGTGCGGGCGGAGGACGCGGCCGTCGCGCAGGACCAGGCGGGACAGGAGGTCAAAGTCGTGGACGCCGGGTTTGTCCGACACGTACACCGGCCCGCCCGACACGACCCGGGCGGCCGCGTGCAGGCGGGCGGCCGGGTGGACGGAGTGGAACATGTCCCAGTCCGGCGTGGCGAGCGGGGCCAGGAAGGCGGAGTTGAAGGCGCAGACCGCGACGTGCGCGGTGTGCGAGGCCGGGTCGGCCGGCCAGAAATCGTCCGACGCGCGCACGATGGAGGTGGCGGAAAAGGAGTACAGGGCTTCCGTGGTGTGGCACATGCAGTTGATGGCCGCGTTGCCGGGCGGAAATTTGGCAGCAATAGAGGCTTCCAGGGCGTCGTGGTAGGCGGCCGCGAGGGCGGGCCCGCCGCCCAGGCCGCCCTCCCGGGCCGCGCCGATCATGCCCAGCGTGCCCTGGCAGTCCACCTTGACGCCGTCCACGCCCGCGGCCGCCAGGTAGCCGTGCATGGCGGCGTACAGGGCGACCGGGTCGGTCGCGATGCCGACGCCGGACAGGACCTGGGGCGACCAGGCGTAGCAGGGGTCGACGTCCAGGACGCCGGGCGAGGGCGTCGGGTAGATCAGCCTGGCCTCAAGCCCCGGGACGCCTGCCGCGCCCGCCGTCACTCCCTCTTTACCGGGCACCTCCTGCGCGCCGGGCACCACGCCCGCCCAGTACCCGTACATGGAGTGCCAGCACAGGACGTGGTCGACAGCCTGGGTGGTGCGCAGGGCGGTGACGACCGATTTCAGCCCGCCCGGCGGCCCGGGCGCCATGGCCTCGCCCGGCCCGGCGCCCGGGTGCGCAAACTTTGCGTTTGCGCACACGGCCGCCAGGCGGCGCACGTGGTCGGACGTGGCGGCATACCAGGCCAGCAGGCGCGGGCCTAAGGGCTTGTCCGGCCCGGACGCCATGCGCGCAAACCAGCGTAGGAGCGGGGAGCCGGGTGGGGCCGTTTCCAGGACGGTCCTGTAGAGCGAGGCCGCTGCCACGCTCGCCTTTGCGGGGCCACCACCGCCCTCACCCTCCGCTGCGCCTGTAGGCGCTTTTGCCTCCTCCTCCTCCTCTGGCCCCGACAGTCCGTCAGGTAGGCTCGTCACCTGCCAGCCGTCGTCCACGATGACGAAGCGGGGCGGGGCGCCGCCGGCGCGCAGGGACGCCACCCCGTCCGCCACTCCTTGGGCAGAGACCTTGCTGTAAAACGCGTCCCACGTGCACCAGCCAAAGGCGTCGATGAATGAGGGGGGCTTCCCCGAGCCATCACCCCGGCCCTTATCCGTGCGTGGGCGGGCGGGGCCGGACAAGGCGGCGGCGGCCAGGACGGCGGCCTCGGCCAGCGCCAGGGGGTCGAGGCCGACGGCGGGGGCGACGAGGAGGGCGGACGGAAAGGAGGTCGCCGCCACGGCCGCATCGCCTGATTCCACCCGCAAGGCCAGGTCGTGGGGGCCCGGTTTGGAGCCGTTCGCCCGGCGGGTGGCCGACCCGGCCCCCCCACGCCTTGAGCGCGGGAGGGCGGCCGGCCGCAGCGTTGCCCGGAAGGCCCGCCCGTTGGCCAGCAGGGGCATGAGCGCCACAAACGGGCCGGCGCCCGTGCCGGCCGGCCCGAGGTCGGCGATGAAAAACTGGGTCTCCGGCGGCAGGTCCGCCGCCCGGTTGCCCCATTCCGGGGTCATCCAGTAAATCTTGTTGCGGGCGCAGCAGAGGAAACTAAAAAGAGGGGCAGAAGAGGGTGAGGGTTTGAGGTGAAAACGCGGCAGGGGGGGGGATGGCGCGCTTTCCGCCTCCGCTCTCTCTCTCATCCATTCTCTCACCGCGTGACCCCGAGTTTACCCAGCACCACGTCCGCCTGGGCGGTCGGACCATCCAGGTTCAGACCCAGGACAAGGGAGCCCGGCAGCGGGCCGGGGGTGGCCGTGACGGAGGGCGGGACGCCGGTCAGCAAAGGGTGCGCGCCAATGGAGAGGGTGGAGCCCGTCAAGGACGCGGCGGGCGGAGCCGCCGCGCCACCGGGTTTGGATGCAGGAGCCATGGCGTGCACAGGTACGTGCGTGGTTGGGAGGCGGGACGGAGGGGCTCGGGCTGGGCGTGGCGGAGGCAGGTGCCGGCCTGGGCAGAGGCGGGGCACCAGGGGCGGGCGAGAGGTCGTCGGCCAGTGAGCTGCAGCAGCGGCGGCGGCGCTGCTGGGCCGGGTGGGGGTGGCGGCGGGCGACGTGGTTGGCGAGGAGGTGCGCCGGGCGTACGTCGTATGGTGCTCTGTCTCGCGCTGCGAAAAAAAAAGGACGACGAGGTTGAAGGAGAAATGAGGGAGAGCGAGAACAACGCGCCGCAGACTACAAGTTCAAAAATCCGTTCAACTAAATTGGAGTTCGCACCACCCGCCCCCCCACACCTGCGACCCATGGGCGACCCACCTACCCCCTGGGAGGGTGCTGAGCCGTCCACGCCGGCGGTGAGTGAAATCGTGGACGGAGAAGAGAGCCGGACTGTTTTCCAAAACAACGCTCCCGCTCAATTCACTCTTCATCTCTCTCTACAGCCGCCCGGCGACCCGTACCCCATCGACCCGGCCGTCCTCGCCACCCTGCGGAGTAGCCCCCGTCGTCGGAGCCATGTGACGAGCGGGGATGGCAACAGCTACGCGCACAGGTCCAGCGACGGAGGCGGGGCAGTGCATGCAACCTCCACCCCGCCCGCCTGCCTGTCATTCCCGAATGGTGCGGCCACCATCCTGGCCACGCCCGCCTTCTTCACGCCCCTGGCGACGATGGGGGGTGCGGTCGACAATGGTAACGTTCTCAGCCCGCCCTGGGAGGGGGCTGGTGCGCCCTCGGCAACGAATTTAACCCCCGCCCCACCACCCTCCACCGCTGGTGGCCAGGCCGTCCGCCGCGCCCTGGAAGCCCAGATCGGAGCGCTGGCCCGCCAGTTGCGCGATGCGGAAGCCGGACAGGCTGCTGCTGAAGCGCGGGGGGCGGCCGAGGCGGGCCGGGCGGACCGGGCCGAGCGGGCGGCGGCGGACGCGGAAGCGGCGGTGAGGCACCGCGCCTCGGCGGCCGCAGCGGCCGCTGACGTGGCGGCGGGCAGGGTGGCGGCCGCCGAAGCGGAAGCCGCGGCAGCCCGGCGGGCATTGGCTGCAGCCCGGGCTGACACGGCGGCCGCCCGGGCGTCCGCTGCGGCGGCCCTGGCGCGCGCCGAGCGGGCGGCCGCTGGGGAAGCGGGCGCGACCCAGCGCGCGGTGGCCGCTGAGGCGGAAGCCGACGCGCACGCCGCCCAGGCGGCCACGGCCTCCACCTCGTCCGCCCCACCCCCAGTCACGGCCCTGGCCGCCGCTGGAGCAGCCCGCGCGGAGGCAGAGCGGGAGGCCGCGGCGGCCGTGCTGGCGCTACGGGAGGCGGCGGCGGACGTCGAGGCGGGCGAGCGCACGCGCGCTGGGCTGGCGGCCCGCCTGGGCGACGCCCTACGGTGCGCCCGCAGGGCCAACCGCCGGGCGGACGCCGCGGAAGCCGCCGCCGGGGCGGCCCGCAAGGCCGGGCGGGCCCTGGGCGAGCAGTTGCGGGACGCGCGGGGCACGGCCGCGGCCGCGACGGCAGAGAGGGATGCCCAGGCAGGCCGCCTGGCGGGCGCGGAGGCCCGGGTGGTGGAGCTTTCGGCCGCCGCCGCGGCCGCGGCTCAGGCTGCGACCTCCAAGGCTGCGGCCGCCCGGGATGCGGCCGAGGCCCGCGCGGCGGAAGCGAGGGCCGCCCTGGCCGCCGCGGTCGAGGCCCGAGACGCCGCGGACAAGCGTGCGGCGGCCGCCGAAAAGGCGGGCCTTGCCGCGGCGGGCGCCCGCGACGAAGCGCAAGCTGCTGCGACCCGGTGGGAAGCTGACGCGGGCGAAGCCCGTGGCGCGGCCCGGGCGGCCCGGGAGGCGGCGGCGGCAGAGGCGGCGGCTCAAGTCCGGGCTTCCCAGGCGGCGGTCGCGGCCACGGCGGCCGACCGGGACGCGGCCGTGGAGGAAGCGTCACGCCGGATGGCGGACCTGGAGGAGCAAGCTGCTGCCGCGTGCCGCCGGGCGGAGGTGGCGGAGGGGCGGGCCCTGGCCGCTGAGACCGCCCGCGCCGCGGAAGCCAGCCGGGCGGACGCGGCGGGCGAGCGGGCGGCCGCCGCGGCTGGGCGGGCCGAGGCGGCTGAGCGGCGGGTGGACGCGGCGGAGCGGCGGAATGCCGCCTCTGACAGCCTGCTTGCCCGCCTGCGCTCGGAGGCGGGTGCCCTGGCGGCGGCGGCGGCGGCAGTGCAGGCGTCGGCCGTGTCGCCTTGGAAGGGAAGGGTGTCCGAGCTGGAGGCCGAGCTCGGGGCGGTCCGGGCGGCGGTGGTGCGGGTGGCTGAGGGGAGACCCCCTGGGCAGGGTGGTGGTAGTGGTGGTGGCGCGTCGGTGTCTGCCTGCCACCACCTCCGGGAAGCCGCCGCGGCGTCCCTGCTGGCGGCGGCGGTGGAGGAGGGTGAGGAGGGGTCAGGTGGGGCGGGCGGCGCGGCGAAGGCCTCGCCCGGCCGCCGCCTCGACCTGGCCGCCTGGGCGACGCCCGTGGCTTGAATAAGTCCCCGCCCTCGGGTCTTGGGGGTCTCTGGAAGTCGGTGGGTGCCAGGATGCACTTTCTGGCCCTTCATCATGGGCCCATCCCCATCTTAATGGTGATGGGGAAGAGACATGAGGACTGGTGTGTTGAACTGTAACCTAGTGTGTGTGTGCGTCCACTTACAGAAGCCCTCTCTCTGTCCCTCGTCCCTCTCACCACCGCGGCCGGTCGGCCCCGCGCTGGGTCGGGGCACAGGACGGCACAGGCGGCGGCGGCCCACTGCCCCGCCCGCCGTTGACGCTCGCCGCTGCCGCGCGCAGGGTCGCGGCCAGCCCCGTGTGGCCGTGCCTGGCGGCCGTCGAAGCGGGGGCCTCGCCGGCCGCGTCGACCGTCGCCGCGAGGGCAGGGCCGCCCGCGCCCAGGATCACGTCCAGGCAGGCCCCACAGCCGCGCCGGGCTGCGATATGCGCTGCTGTCTGGCCGTAGCGGTTCGCGGCCCGGGCTAAGGAGGCCGCCGCGGGCCGGGTGGCACTGGATGAGGCCGCGGCCGCATTCAAGAGGCAGGCGGCGATGTCGGCCCGCCCGGCAAGCGCCGCGGCCATGAGGGGAGTCCAACCATCACCGTACAGGTTGGGTGCCACCCAGGCGGGGCCGCCATCCGTGGCAAGGGCCTCCAGCAGGAGCTCAACGCATCTTTTGTGGCCGCGCAGGGCTGAAATGTAGAGGGGTGCCTCGCCCGCCGCATTGAGGACACGGGCGTCTGCGCCTGCGGCGAGGAGGGCGGCCAGGGGCGCGGCCGCGCCGCGCTCCGCTGCGACAAAGGCTGGGGTCGCGCCCGTCCGGTCGCGGGCGTCCGGGCGGGCGCCCAGGGAAAGCAGGTCGATCACCGCCCGGGCGGATCGAGACGCGAAGCCGTCGTCCTCGTCCATGAGGGCGAGGGGTGGTGGGGGAGGAGGCGGCGGGGTGGTGCAGAGGGAGGCGGCGGGAAGGCAACACGCCTCCACGGCCGCGTGCAGGGGCGCCGCCCGCCCGCCAGACGAACAGTTGGACGCCGCACTGAGTCCAAGCAAAATCCCAGCAGCGGCGGCATCGCCCGCGGCGGCGGCAGACCGGGCGGTGGAAGCCACGCAGGCCGCCGCCGCCGCGTCGACTGGGCGCGTGAGGTCCCACACCGAGGTGGTGGGGCGGGCGGCAGCCGTGACCATTGCCACGGCCGCGGGTGGGAAGAACGTGAGTTCGAGGATGGTCAGGCGGGGCAGGGAGGCGATGATGGTGTCGACCAGGGCCGCGCCCTCGGCGGCAGCCGCCACGTCGGTCGGGGTCGGGCTCGTCGAACCGGCGGTGGTGGGTGCTGCGTGCTGGCCCGCGCCACCGCCGCCACCGCCCGTCCTTAGAGCCGCCAGGGCGGCCGAGATCTCGGCCATCGGAAGGAGGTTGGGCGGCGCCACCCGTGCCCGGGCTGGGCGGGCAGGTGGCTGAGACAGGGCGGCGAGGGCGGCGCCGAGGCCGCCGACGCCCCCGCCACCGATGCCAACGCCGCCGACGCCACCGACGCCGACGATAACGCCGCCACCCCAGGGGGTGGGAGGCAACGCCAATGTAGAACCGCCCAGCGCCAAGAATTCAAGGGCAGGGCACGACGCCGCGATCGCGGTCAGCCCCGCGGGCGTCAGGCGGCAGTTGTGCAAGGCTAGGACGCGCAAAGCAGGGGCTGGGCGAAGCGTGGGCGGGATGGTGGAAGTGGGGGGGGCGGAAAACGGGGCGGGCAAGGCTGGTGGTGGTGCGCCGCCGACAGCGACCGCCAGGGCGGCCGCCCCGACGCCGGCGTCGCCGTACGCTAGGGCACCGGCTGCCGCATCCGCAGCTACTTGGTCCACCCAACCGCCGCCCTCAGCGGCCGCGACGGCGGCGGCCAGCGTCGCCGCGGCCGGGGCTTCCGGGTCGGGCGGCGGGGCTGGGAAGGATTCCAGATTCAGATGTGACAAAGCGATCGCACGAGGGGGTGGGGCCAGCGGGCGCGCGTCCCGAGGAGCAGGCGTCAGAGGGACGACAGGCACAGAGGCCGCCCAGGCCAGGGCATGAACGAGCGCGGACGCGCTCAGCTGGAAGCAGCGGGTCACGCCCAGGCAGGCCAGGTGAGGGGGTGGGTGGCTCCCGTCCCCGCCCGCCAGCAGGCAGGCGGCCAGCACGTGGGGGGACAGTTTCTGGCAGCGATGGAGGTTTACTGTCACCAGGCGCGGCAAGGCTTTCAGGGCGGCCGCCAGGTCGGCGTCCCGCACGGGCGCGCCCGACAGGTCGAGGCCAGCCATCCCCTGAAACGCGGCCACAGCAGCGGCAAGCATTCGGGACGCCCGGGCGGCGCGGGCGGCGGCTTCGGCGCCGCCAAATCCACCAGCAGCGTTGGCAGTCATAGCAGAAACCCGCCCGGCAGAGGAGGGCGAGACCCAGGGGCCGGGCGGGGAGGTGGAGGTGGGGGAGGTGGTCGAGTGTGCAGAAGGCACGACCGTCGCGGCTGGGGCGACGTGTTCACCCGCGAGGACGGGGCCGAGGGAGAGGCGCAACGGCGCGGCCCGGGTCAGCAGAGCTAGGCGGACACAGGTACAGGCGATGGAGGCCGCGTCGACGGGGTTGGGCAGGAGGGAGAGAATGGTTTCGAGGACCTGCGGAAGAAGATGCGGGGGCGGAGAAGGAGGGGAAGATGAGGTTCGAGATGGTGGCGTGGGGCGACGAGGACCGCCAGAGAGCGAGCGTGTTTTTTTTGTTTTTGTTTATGTGCCCTCCCCTCTCATCTCTCCCTCCTTATCACACCTCGTCCGGCAGGTCGTCCAAGCCCGCGTCTGGGTGGTCTGCCGCCAGGGCGTGGTCAAGGAGGAGCAGGGCGTCGGCCATGGTGGTGGTGGCGCTTCACCCTAAAAGACGCGACCGACCCTCCAAAAATGCGAGCGCGGGGAGTTTGGACACGCACGAAACCCCCACGCGCGCCACCCCACACACGCGCGCGCGCGCGCGCACGCGCACGGGCGCGAGCGGGTGGCCCGGCCGCCTGTCAGGCTGTGTGGCAGCGTTTGTGTGTGTGTGTTGAGGACGAGACGCGGTGAGAAAAAAGAGAAAGAGAAGAGTGTGGCGAGGTGGGGCGCTGCTCAAGCGCTTCACAGGAGGTCGCTCGGCATGCGAGTCCTCGTCATCCGACACGGCGAACGAGCTGATGAGGTGGACGAGCCCGCGATCGACCAGGCGCCTGCCCCACACAACCCGCCGCTCTCCGTGAGTGGTTGGGAACAGGTGAGAGAGGAGAGGGCGGCGAGGACGGAAAAATAAACCGACACCCCCCCCCCCTCTCCGCGCCCCCCATCCATCCTCCCCTCGTTCCCCCAGGCCCGCACCGCCGGCGCCGCCCTCGCCTCCACCACCCCGCCCATCACCCACGTCGCCATCTCTCCCTTTTTACGGTGCCTCCAAACCGCGGCGGGAGTGCTGGAGGGGCTGGGAGAGAAGACGGCGGGCGTGACAGTGGAGGTCGACCCGGGCCTCTGCGAAATCCTCGGCCCGCCTTTCCTCCCGCCTGGGACGCCCTGGACGGAGGTTGATCAGGCCTGGCTGTGGGCGGGCGGTTCCCCTGAATCCGCTTTGACAGCGGCCGGACTGCCTGCTTCCACGAATGTCGTGAGCGCGGCCGCGCCCTCCTGCTGGCCCCACCCCCTACCCGAGACGCTCGAGGCCGGGCACGCAAGGTACGACCGGGCTATCGCGGCGGCGGCCGCCCGGGCGGTGATACTGGGAGGTGGCGCAGATTCCGAGCAGGGCACGCTCGTCCTGATCACGCACGGTGAAGCGCTAAGGCGCGCCGTCACACGCATAAGCCCGGCGGCCTGCGTGTTCGCCGTCCAACACTGCGGGGTGGTCGGGTGTGAGTGGAGCGGCGGGGAGGGCGACGACGACCCGTGGGGCGCGTGGGCGCTCCTGCCGGATGAGTCCGTGGGCGTGGGGTGGCTGTGAAGAGGATCTGGCGTGTGCTGCCTAGTCAAGGACGCGTGAAACAAGCCAAACAAACAAACAAAAGAGAGCCCGGGCACCTCTACACACACCTCCCATCCACCCACATTCCCCCCTCCCAAGGACGCGGCCTTTTTCACTTGCCATCCCCGAACGCGGAGTCATAGCTCGCGCTGCCCTCCAGCTTCTTCGCGTCCGCCAGCTTGCGCGCCGCCTTGGCAAAGTCCTCCTGCGTGCAGTAGTCCCGGTCCGCCCGGATGGCAAACATGCCGGCCTCCGTGCACACGTTGCGCAGGTCGGCCCCGTTGAAGCCGTCGGCCAGCTTGACGACTGCGTCATAGTCAATGTCACCCTGCTTGGCAATGCCGGCGGCGTGGATTTTTAGGATCTCCGTCCGGGCGGCCTCGTTGGGCAGCGGGATCTCGATCTTGCGGTCCAGGCGGCCCGGGCGGAGGAGGGCCGGGTCGAGCACGTCGGGGCGGTTGGTCGCCATGATCATCTTGACGGCCCCGCCCGCGTCGAAGCCGTCCAGCTGGGACAGGAGCTCCATGAGCGTGCGCTGGATCTCCCGGTCCGCAGAGGTGCCCTCCGAGAAGCGCCGCCCGCCGATGGCATCGATCTCGTCCATGAAAATGACGCACGGCTGGTGGTCGCGCGCGTAGCTAAACATTTCGCGGACGACGCGCGCTGACTCGCCAATGTACTTGTCGACGATGGCCGAGGCGACCACCTTCAAGAAGGTGGCGTCCATGTTGGCGGCGATGGCCTTGGCCAGCAGGGTCTTGCCCGTCCCAGGCGGGCCGTACAGGAGGACGCCCTTGGGCGGCTTGATGCCGACCCGGGCAAACAGCTCCGGGTTGAGCAGGGGCAGCTCCACCGCCTCCCGCAGCGCCCGCACCTGTTCGCCCAGGCCGCCGATGGAGGAATAGTCGACGGAGCCCGGGTCCTCAGCGACCATGTTGTGGACGACGGGGTCGACCTTTAAGGAGTGCAGGGGATAGGGGCGGAGGGGAGCGGCGTGAGATTGAGATTGAGATGGAAAATGGAAAATGGATGGGCGCGCGCGTTTTCGTCTCCCTCTCCCTTTTTCTACTTCTTTCTCTCACCTCCCGCTTCAGGGACCGCATGATGGTCAGCGTCGTCATGTCCAGGGTGACCCGGGTGCCGGGCGTCAGGGCCGCCTTGTCCAGCTTGGACCGGCAGCCGACGACGTAGCGCGGGCCGGAGGAGGCCTTGACGATGACTGAAAAGGGAGAGAGCGATGGATGGGGTCAGCCGAGGTCGAGAGGGGGACAGCGATTCAATGCGCGCTCGATCGTTTGCCCTCTCTCTCTCTCTTTCGTTCACGCTACTCTCTCTCCTTCCACCCCATTTCACTCACAGCGTTCCTCGTCCAGCTGGCGCAGCACCTCGCCGATGATCTGGCCGACCGACTGGAGGGCCTTCAAGTCGTCCTCGGTCTTGTCGTGGGCGGTGCGCAAGGCGCGCACAGTCTCCCGCAGGCCGCGCGCCCGGGCGTCCGCCTCCGAGTGGGCCAGGAGCTTGCGCTTGTACTCCGCGATGGCGGTGTCCCGGCGGGCGGCCTCCTCGTCGACAGCGGGAGCCGGCGCGGCAGCAGGCGTAGGCTCGGCGTCCATGTTTAGAGTAGGAGGGGGAGAGTTTCGAGCGGCGCAGAGAGGGTGGTCGTTTTGGTTCGCGCGCGGGCTGTGTCGTGCTGCTGCACGGTCCCTGGTGGCGAGTGCGCAGAGGGAGAGGTCACTGGTGTGTGCGCCTCGCGGGAGTGCCCAGGTTTGTTCCGCGCAGGAGAGGAGGGGCGCACTGTGCCCCCGTGGGAGAGAAAAGTTGAGTAAGACGCAAGAGGGCAGAAAAAACGAACTCGCGCAGAGCATTCGTTTCAACGCGCCCCCCTCCATCTCTCGCCCGCGGCCGGAGTCCGTGGCATTCACCGGCGTGCCGGGAGGCGCACCTGCCTCTCCTTGTCATCATCACTCCTGCCATCTCTTCAAACTCAGAGAGAGCACGAACCAGCCCGCTCTCAAACGATGATGGCGATGACCTCGCCCACCCTGCCCCTCCGCCCCCGCTTCTTGCTGGTCGGCGACTCCATCACCCAACAAGCCTTCAACCCGGCGGGCGGGTGGGGCGCCCGCCTGGCCGACGCGTACGCCCGGCGGGCGGACGTCGTGCTGCGCGGCTATTCGGGCTACACTTCTCACCACGCCCTCACCGTGCTGGCCGACCGCCTGTTCCCACAGGCGGGAGGCTCCGCCCCCGACCCGCCCTCCCTCGTCACGCTCTGGTTTGGGGCGAACGATGCCGCCCTGCCGGGCCCGGACCGGGGGTCGGCTTCCCAGCACGTGCCGGTGGAGGCGTTTGAGGCCAACATCCTGGCCCTCGCCCGCCGGGCAGCCGCGGCCGTCGCGCCCGGGACTGGGCGAGTCCTGGTCATCACCCCGCCCCCCGTACACGAGCCGGCCCGCATCGCGCACGCCGCGGCGCAGTACGGCGCGCCCCTGGACAAGCCGGTCGACCGGTCTCTCGCCGCCAGCGGGATGTACGCGGCGGCGGCCTGCCGGGCGGCCGCGGCCGCGGGCGTCGGCTGCGTCGACATGTGGACGCTGTTTCAGGAAGATGAGGGCGGCGGTGGTGGCGATGAGGAGGTGGGCAGTGGCCTGCACCACCAGGCGGCCCGCCACCACCACCGGGCCACTGGCGGTGGCCCGGAGGGTGGCCCTGCCCCGCCGCCGCCGCCCAGGTGGGCCGCGCTCCTGTCTGACGGCCTCCACTTCTCCCCTTCCGGTGATGAGGTCGCCTTCAACGCGATCAGCGCGGCCATCGCCGCGCACGCCGCCCACCTGAGCCCAGGCGCGCTGCCCATGGATGCGCCGGAGTGGGGAGCGCTCGGGTCGTTTGTGGAGAAGAGCTCGTGAAAAAATGACTCCCCTAACTCCGGGTCATTACCTCGTCTGCCCCCTCCACTCCTCAAAATGCACGCGTCCGCGTCCGCTTCCTCTTGCAAGGGTCTACTCTCTCTACTCTCTGCTCACTCCCGCCGCCTCAGGCGCGGGTCCGCAACCGGGGCGGAGGAAGAATCCCCGCGCCGCCCCCGGCCCCCGCCTCCAGCCGCCCGCACGCCGCCAGGCGTCAACAGGACGGCAACCTCGTTCAACAACCGAGCCGCTGCTACGGGCGCCCCCGGGATGGTGGCCAGGGCGAGGGCCGCGAATGCGGCGGCCAAGGGATTGCGGATGAGGATGGGCACAGCCACAAAGGAGATGGGCAGAGTCAGCAGGGCCAGTTCGACGTCAAACGTCGCGCGGCGGAGGAGGTCGTCCGAGTCGTCGGCGACGGCGCCAGGTCGGGGGGCGGCGCTCGCTCGCCTCTTCTTTTTCGGCGCGGGGGGGGGCGGCGGCGGCGGAGCCGCTCTTGCGGGCCGCGCCGCGGTCCATCGCGAGGCAGGAGGTGGTGGGGTGGCCGGCCGGGTGGCCCGACCGGGCGGGGGAGGCCGCATGGGGGAGAGAGCGTGAAAAACGGACAGCTCGCGTCTGCCCAAACTCAGACTCGACTCTTATTTTCTACAGCCAACCGGTGTCGCTCTAAGCTACGCATACCTGCAACCAGACCTCCGGACTTTGCTCTCACTTCTCTCTTTCTCTCTCCTTCTCCCTCATTTTCCCGCCATCCGCCGGGCCAGCGTCGCGGCCGCCCCATCAAAGGCGGCCGCAAAATTCCAAACCGTTTCCAGCAGGTCGCGCGGGTCGGGGGACGGGGTGGTGGCAGGGCCACCCTCGCCCAAGTACGTCGCCAGCGACGCCGCCTTGGCAGTCGCCGCCTCCGCCGTCGCCGTCAGGTCGGCCCGCCGGGCCCGGGCGGCTCCCAGGAAGGCCCGCATGAAGCCGGCAAAGGCGCCTTCCTCCTCTGCGACGCGCGCGCGCTCGGCCGCGGCCATGCTGTCGTCGGCAGCCGCCGCCGCGGCCGCCGCGGCCAGGGCCTGGTCCAGAGACTGGACGGCCCCGGATTTGCGGGCGGGGTGAGGCGCGGCCGTGGGTGGGCGGCCGGCCATGGTGGGAGGCGGCGGCGGGGGTGGCGGAGGAGGAGGTGGCGGTGCGGACGCGCGCCGGCCACCACCAGCCGGAGGAGGTGGGGGGGGAGGTGGCGGGGGTGCGGTCGGCCGCCGGGCAACCGGAGGAGGAAATGACGGAGGTGGTGGCGGCGGGGGTGCCGATGCCCGCCGGGGCGTGACCGTCCCGCTCCCGCCGCCCGAAGGAGGCGGCAGAGGCGGCGGAGGAGGCGCGGTCGCACGCCGGGGTGTGATGGCGCCTCCACTCGCCTCCGTCGCCCGCCTGTGGGGCGTGCTCGCATCCTCCGCCTCCACCTGGACCACGGCCGGTGCGCGGCCGGCCAGCTTGGCCTCCAGGGCGGCCTTCACCGCGGCGGCGCCGCCGCCACCAGCACCAGCGGAAGCAGCGATGAGAGGGGCCGTTTTCTCCACTACCACCGCCTCCTCTGCCGCTGCTGCCGCGACCGTCGCCTCCGCGGCCTCCAACTCCGAGGTCGCAGCCGCAATGCCCATGTCCAGGACAGCCAGCGCGCCCGCCGCGTCGCCCGCCCCTCGGGTGGCGACCGCGCCGACGGCGGGGAGCCCGTCCCGCAGGGGTCCGCCCCTCCCGGCCGCCCAGGCCGCAGCGGGGCCGTCCTTGCCGCCGCCCGCCGTCAGCTTCCCGCCCAGGGCCATCCAGGCCACGAATTCGAGCAATGTGCCCACGGGGGGAGCCCCGGAACCCAGGGGTAGGGTGCCATTGGCGGTGGTGGCCTTCACGTCCGCCAGCTTGAGCAGGCTGGCCAGCTTGATGCCCGCCGCGCTGCCTCGGTGGGTGCCGTCGTTGAGGGCGTTGCCCGCCGCCAGGGCGGCCGCCGCGGCAGCGCGTAGGGTGGGTGACGCCTCCACCTGTGTGCACGCCTCGGTCAGCGCGGACGCCGCCCTGGCCGCCGCCCCCGCGTGGGCGGGCCACTGGGCGGCCAACAGGCGCAGGTTGAGCTTGTCAGTCAGGCGGGGCAAGCCGCCGAGCTCGAGCAGGAAGCGTTCTGGCGGGGAGAGGGCGGCCGCGCCGTCCGGGTCCCGGGCGGCAAAGGAGCGCAGGGCGTCGATTTCGTCAGGCTTGGGCGCGACCTGGAGCAACAGGGACAGGTGTTCCGGGCCTAGGGGCGCCTTGCCACCAGAGGAAGAGGAGGCGGTCGGCGAGGCCGGGCCAACCCCGACCACCGGCCTGGCATTTCCACCGTCCAGCCCCGCAATGGCCGCCCGCACCGCGGGGCCCGGGTCCGGGCCCCACCCACCGAACTGGGACAGCATGATGGCCACATTGTTGGCGCGGGGTAGGGGCAGGACCTTGACGTCCGGTGCGGCGGGCGCGCGAGGGGGGGGCGCGCCTGCGCCGCCCAGGGCAGGGCGGCGGCCGGAACGGGACGAGGCGCGGGAGGAGGCGGGGGAGGGGGCCACGCCGGCCGCAAATAGGGCCTCCAGTGCCGCTCTTTGGTCGGGGTTCAGGGCGGCTGCGCCAGCAGACGTCCCACCCCCGTCCAGGGTCGCCCAAATGGAGCCCGGCGCTCTCGGGGCCTTGTCCCAGAAAAAGGGGCGCAGGCGGAGGGTGGGCGTGCGGGAGCCGGAGGGCGGAGCGGGAGCAGCTCCCATGCACACCGCCAGGGAAGATGTGGATGGTGGCAGGGGTGGGGGTGGCGGCGGAGGCCGCGCCCCTGAAGTCGTCCGCCGGGGAGGTAAAGGTGGAGGAGGAGGAGGCGGCGCGCCCGACCGCAGGGGTGGCGGTGGTGGGGGTGGAGGGGGTGGGGAGGGCACCGGCCGGGCGGACGCGGGTGAGGGCGTCGCCCCGCCGGCTGGAGGCTCTCCTCCTTCACCTTCGACAGCCTCAGGCTTGGCCGGCGTCGTCGTCGCCGTCGTGGTCTCGGTCGCCGGAGGAGGGGGAGGAGGCACGGCAGCAGCAGCAGGAGCGACCACTGCCACTGGCAAGGGGCCGCTCGCCACCAAGCCCTTGACCGCCGCAGCCGCCGCCGCGTGAGGGGCGACTACGTCGGAGGCAGAGTATGAGGCCGCCACTGCAGGCGGCGACAGCGGCGGCCCCTCCCCGCGTGCAAACACGCCCGCCGTGGCAGCCGCGCGCGCGCGCAGGGACTCGAGGTCGGTCCTCGACATGACGACCTCGTCGTCTGACAGGGCGACCATGCGGCGGCGGTCGCGGCCGGGCGACGCATCGGAGGAGGCGACTGACGGAGAGATGGACCGGCTGCTGCTGCCGCCTTCCTCATCGCCCACTTGTCCGTCGAAGACAACCCTCGTGCGCAGCCGCCCGCGCCGGCCGGCGCCAGCTGCCAGCGCGCCCTTTAGCTCGCCCACCACTGCGTCCATAGCGACGGTGCGACCGACCAGGGCCCGCGGGGCGGGGCGCCCACCAGGGCCGTACAGGCGGGTCATGGACTCCCGCCACCGCTCCCGGAGGGCGGTCAAAGCCGCGCCCCCGTCGGGCGTGCCATCCTCAGCATCATCATTGCCCGCGCCTGCGCTCAACGGGCTGAGCGCGACCTCCAAGCTCAGCCCACGCACGGAGACCGCCACGGCGGCCGGGCACCGATGCGGGGCCAGGCCTGGGGCCATAATATCAATATCTCCGGGGGCGCCGACCAGCGGGCCGGACGGCGCCGGCGCGAAGGCGGTGTGGAAGGCAAAGCCGAGGGCCGGGCGGGCGTGCAGGCGGGCGCCCAGGCCGCCCCTCCCAAACCAGACGCCCAGGGCCACGTCGCCCGCCACCGGCACGCCGCCCACGTCAAAGATGGTGGGCCCCGGCCCGGGCGAGGCGGGCCCCGCCCACACCCGGCGCCCCCGGTGAAAGACGACCAGCAGGGGCGCAAGCGTGCCGCCGGGGGGGCCGGACTCGTCATCGCACGCGGCGGCGGCCGCGAGCGGGGCCAGGCTGGTGGAAAAGGCGACCCGCGTCAGGGACCGGGCCGGGTGGGCGCTGCCGTCCGGGAGGGTGGGCGCGTGTAGGAAGGCCGTGAAATAACCGCCGTACCTCTCCTGGGAAGGGCCCGTGTGCGGGCCCCGGCGGGGCAGGGATGGTGGGGCAGGGGCGCCCAGCCCGCCACCGCCACCCAGCAGGGCCGGCAAAAACGCGGCCGGCCCCGAGGAGAGCAGGCTCGCCGCGTTCAGGCCCGCACTCCCGATGCCGCTCCCGTTGCCGCCCCACCCAGCCGACACGGCACCTCCGGCCTTGTCGGGCAGGGCGGGCAAGCCCGCCAGAGCGGGCGCCACCGCGCCGGCGTCCATGGAGTAAGTGGCGTGGGCAGCCGCGATGAAGCGGGCGAGCGGTCCTGCCGCGCCTGCGCCCGCGCCCCGCACGTGCACCACGCCCGTGTGGGACGGGGACAGGGCCAGCCAGCCCGTGAGCGTGCCACAGGCCGTGAAGGCAATGTCCAGCGGCAGGGTCCCCAGCCCGGGCGGGCCCTCCCAGTCGCGGAACGGGACTTCGATCACGTTGTTGGACCAGGCAGCGTACTGGGCGGGCGCCAGCCAGGCGGGGCCCAGGTTGAGGAGCAGGGCCGAGCCCGGGGCCGCGTGGGCGAGCTGGAGGGCCGAGGCGGCGGCGGCGAGGGCGGCCTTGTACCTGCGTGTGCAGGTAGGAGAGAAGGGGAGTGTGAGTGAGTGGAGGGCGGGGGCGACGGGGGCGAGGGAGGTGGAAAAGAGGGGAAAGGGGTCGCCGAGCAGCAGCAGCGGCGCCCCGCGTGCGTCTTCTTTTTCCCCGACGCGGCCCATGCAAACGAGCGCCACGGCGCGACCAGCCACCTCTCTCCTTGCTTCCACGCCTCAGTCGCCTCCACTGCTTACCTGAATGACAGCACAGACAAGTGGACGGCTTCTTTCCAGGAGGACGCGTCCTCCTCTGTATTTTTTTTATGTGAGAGACAAGGGGGGGGGGGCGTTAAGAGAGAGTTTTTTGCGCGCGGCCGCTGGCCAATGCTTTTGCCGTCTCTCACTACTGGCCCGTCCATGCGCTCTCCACACATCCCTCTCACCATACGTGAAGCCAATCAGCTGGTCACTAAGCCTAAAAAAGGAGACGCCCGCCATGCCCGCCATCGGCCCACGGGCGGCCGCGGCGACGGCAGCCGCGACGACCGACGCCGCGTCGTCCCCGCCTGCCTCACTGTCCGACGACCCGCCTCGAGAAGACGTGGACGGCGGCCCGCTGCCGCCGGCTATAGAGCCGCCGCCATTGGCGGCGGCCAGCCAGCGCCACATGGGTAGGAGAGGAGAGGAGAGAGAGAGATGCGAGAGGTGCTTCGGCTCTTTTCTCTAAAAACGAGAAAGTGAAAATGTCCGCCACTCCCTTTTTTTCATGTTGCGCTTGGGCGCCGTCGCCAAGCCGTCTGTTCGCCGCCTGACCACCTCCCTGTTGCGAGCGACGATGGCAGCTTCGTCGTCTGCCTACGCCCCCGCCGTGCCGGCGGCCGACAAGATCATTTGCCTGGGCAAAAAGTGAGAGGAGAAAGACAGAGAGGAGAGAGGGCGGCAGGCAGACCTCGACCCAAGGGCGTCCCTTTTCACACGCCCCACAGGCGCGCGTATGTCGCCCACACACACACGAGCGCGGCATGTCGCACGCGCGCGCGGCATGTCGTATTGCTCTCTCTCTCTCACCGCTCATTCCCCCAAATCACAGTTACATGGACCACCAAAAGGAGATGGGCGGCGCCATCCTCGCCAAGCCCATCCTCTTTTTGAAGCCTCCCTCCTCCGCGGTCGCCCCGGTCGGCACGCCGCCGGCCTTGGAGGTCAGCCTGCCGCGCGGTCGGGGGTCCTGCCACTACGAGACCGAGATCGTGTTCCGGGTGGGGCCGGATGGGGTGGCCCTGGACGCGGTCACGCTCGGCCTGGACCTGACGCTGCGGGACGAGCAGAACGCGGCGAAGAAGGCGGGGCACCCGTGGGAGAGTGCCAAGGTGTGAGAGGAATGAGGGAGAGAGAGAGAGGGGAAGAGGGAGAGGGAGGAATCAGCAGGATGGGCGGCCGCCGGCGGGCGAAGGCCAGGGTGTGGAGGCCAGGGCGGCGGTGGAGGCCGCACAAGGTTTAAGAGACGAGACCCTAACCCCGCGCGCGCGTGCCGAGTTTTTTCTCGTGTCCGCGTGCACGATGCTGCCCCAGGTCTGTCTCACCCGTATCTCACCCGTCAACCACTCACAACACGCACAGGTCTTCCCCGGCGCCGCCATTGTCGGGCCGTGGGTGCCCCTAACATCCTTCCCAGACTGGGCGCACGTGCCCTTCTCATTTACACTGGAAGGCAAAGAGGTCCAGAGTGGGATGGGCGCAAGCATGATGCTGGCCCCGAACCCCGCCCTGGTGGCCGCCCGCGCCCTGTTTGGTGTTCGTCCGGGCGACTGGCTATTTACGGGGACGCCCGCAGGTGAGGAAAAGAGCGGAGGGGTGCAGAGAGAGAGAGCCGGGGCGCTCAAAACCCTTCTCATGCATCACCATTTCTTCACCTATTCCATACCACAGGCGTCGGCCCCGTCCTCCCAGGTCAAGCCGGCTCCCTTGCTTGGGGCGACAAGGTCGCGTACAACGTCCGATTCGTGTAGTGGAGGAGATACAAGGACACGTGTGCGTGAGTGGAAAAATCATAAACAAACCTCTCAAGGATACATGCACACTGCCCCCCCCACGCACACTCTGCCCACACCGCCTTTCTCACTCCACAATGAACCGCCCCGGGTCATCCCCGCCTCCAACACCACGGCCTCCCTGCGTCAGCCGGCACACGTCCCTTTTCCCGAAGATCGAGTACCGGTTGTCGGCGACAGTCCTGTACGCGGCGTCCCGGCCGCCCGAGGGCAGGGCTAGTGCGAGCGCCGCGAGCGGGGCCGGGAAGACACCAAGGACGCGGCCGATCTCGACAATGGCTTCCGATTCGATGAAGGCGCGCCCATCGGCCTTGACCAGGACGACAGACGAGATGTCGTCCGGCGCCCGCCCCGCCCGCGCCAGCAAGCGCTGCCCAGCAGGCGACTGGAGGGCGGCGAAGCGTAAACGGGCCCTTGCCCCGCTGTCCAACCCCAAGGCCAGGTCGACCCCGTTGTTGCACAGGCCGCACACGCCGTCGTACAGCATGACGGGGCGGGAGTCGGTCGCGAAGTCGTCGACGTCGACGATTCCGGAGGACACGGAGGACATGGAGGGCGTGGAGGGCGTGGAGGGTGATGGAGACGGAGACGGGGTGGAGGTCGGGCCGGCCACAGCGGCCGCGGCGTGGTTGTTCCTCATCTTGTTCCTCATCGCACGCCTGGCACGATGTGGTGGGAGGCCTCCCAGCACCCGCCGCGACAGGAACGCGAGGTGAAGGCTGGGACACGCCCTGGCTACCAGGTGGGCGGAGGCGGAGGCGGAGACGGAGGTGGGCATTTTCGGGGAGAGAGGCGCGCCGATGACCAGAGTGTTGGGAGAGAGAGTACGCACACTCTGCATTCTTTAAAACCGTCTCACCGTCTCGCCTCCCCGCGACGTTCCCACGCCTTCACACCAGGCACGCGCACGCTCGTCTGACACACACACGCAGGAACGCGACGCGCGCTTGTAACTTGACCCGCTCACGCTTCCAGCGCGTGAAACGAGCACACCCTGAGAGACGCCCTGCGCGCACTTAATTGAAAATCTTCTCTCCATCCAAAAAACCATGCCGCTCTTCCTCGTCATCCACACCGTCGGCTCCGTCTCCGCCAAGGTCCCGTTTGCCCTGATCAGCCTGCTGGACGCCGTCCGCTCCAAGGCCCTCCCCTCCGACCTGCGCTGCCGCCAGGTCACCCCGACCTCGGGCCGCCTGTCCTCCTCGCTGTGGGACGCGCCCGACGCCGCGTCGGTGCAGGCCTGGCTCGACTCGCACATCGACGCGGACTGCACGCACGAGGTGGCCGTGGTCCAGGAAGACTTTGCGCTGGGGCTGGCGGCCGAGGTCGGGCGGGCCCGGGCGGCCGACGCGGCGGCGGGCGTGGCAGGCGCCGCCCGCGCCCGGGCGGCCGCCCTCGCTGGCGACCTTCGCAGCAGGGAGGGGACGGGCGCGGCCATTGCTGTGGCCACCAAGGCGGGCGCCGCCCTCAAGGGCGCCACCACGGCGGCCGCGGCGGCCGCCATGGAGAACGACACGGTCGCCGCCGCCGCCGGCGCGGTCGGCGCCAAGTGGCGGGCGCTGCGGGCGGGCGCGACCCGCCTGGCCGCGGACGTGCGCGGCAACCGGGGCGGCGCGGCCGCGTACGGAGGCGGGTTGGCGGCCCCGCCCCCCACGGCGGCGGCGGCGGCAGTGCCGCCGCCGCCGCTCCCAGCCGCGACCCCGCCTCCTCCCCCTTCTTACGAGGCCGCGACCGCGACTGGAGGGGAGGGCGGTGGTGGCGGTGGCGGTGGCGGTGGTGGTGGGAGCGGGTCATGAGAGAGAGAGAGGAGACGGGAGAGAGGGGGGGGGGGGGGACGGGTCGTCGCGTGCTGCGTGGGTGCACTTTCTGTGCCCGTTCTCTCATGTCGCGTGCGTGCGCCCTCTTGCCCGCCGGCGTGCGCACGCAGGGAGGGCCCAAGGGCGAGCCGAGTTTTATTTTCATTTTTTTTTCTCAGTTTTTTTTCTACAGGAAGTGATCATGATCTACACTTCCACGATTTTTTTTTCCTCCTCCCCATCCCCCTCCCTCCTTGTGTTGCGCGTGCGTGTGTGTCTCAGTTGAGCAGTGTCTCTCTCTGAAGCGATGGAAGGTGTGTTTCTGGCTCCCATGGCGGGCAGTTGGAGGGCGGAGTGCGGCGGCGCGGCGGGCACGCGGGGGCGAAGAGGAAGAGGCGGCACAGAAAGGGGTGTGCACCTCGAGGAGCACCCTGGCCTCCGCGGGGCCTTTGTAGGCCCCCCGCGAGCCTCCTTTCCGTGCCCCAATCCCGCCCACCCATCCGCTCAAGCGGCATGCAAGGTGTCTCCTAAGACGATCCGGGAGCGCAGGGCGGGGGCGGGCGGGTTGACCGGGCGGGGCGGGCGCGCAAAAGGGTGACTCAGGCGCTTCCCCATTCGCGTCCCTGCGGTGCCAGCCTCGATCGTGTCAAACACCCCGGCCGCGAGCGCCCGCGCCCCGGCGGCGCCCTCACTCTCACGCACTCCCCCATCCTGGAAACGAACAGGTCGCGCGTACGATGAAGGCTCTTGTGGCGACTCCGTCCCGGCCGCGGTGCGGGCGTCGGCCCTGTTTAGCCCGACAGTGGCGCCCTGCGCCCGGCCGCCGGTGCCCCGCGAGCAGCGCGAAGCTGCCGACCAGCTCCTCAAACAGATCACGGCCGGCCTGTTTGACGATGAGGACGCGACCACGGGCGACGGGGACTCCGTGGCCGGACTGCCGGCCCTGAAGGGGCGCCAGTTCCTGCGCGTGCGGCGGTCGGTGGACGAGTCGGTGAGTCGGAAGTGCCGCGGAGAGATGCAGAGGGGGATGGTGAGCGAGGAGGCTGGCCTCTCCAAGACCCCCTTCCGCCCCCGCATTCCGCCCGGGCCCGCCCCCGATGGGGAGAGCAGAGGCCAAGGCCGCGCCTTTGGGGCGAAACAGCGTGGCGGGCGGGGTGGGGGTGCTGGTGGGCCACCGAAAAGGCGCCAGCCCCCGGGGGCACACGCTCCCCCCCCCCCGCTTGATTCGTGACCGGACCCCCCTCCCTAACATTTTTTCGTCACCACAGGTCAACGACGACGCCGCCTCCCACCTGTCCGACGGCACCGCCTGCGTCACGCCCTGTGCAGCCTTGAGCGCCGCCTTTTCCCAGGTGAGTGGGGAGGAAAGGGGGGAGAGAGAGAGAGAGAGAGAGAGGCGCGGCAGCGTCAGCATGAAAGCACAACCGCCAGGTCACGGCTTTTTTTGTTTTCCTGGCCAGGAAGGGGCCGACGCACGCACGCGGCGGGGGCCGGGGGCCCTGGCGCTGCCCCACCACCCCGCGCTGCACGTGCTCACCTGGAGCCACCACGATCGCGGCACGCAGCGCCGGGAGCGGCTTGGTCGGGGGGGCGCGCAGTGAAGGGGGGGGCGTGGCCCCCGGCGGTGCGCTCTCCTCCAACCAGCTTGCACCCCCCCTCACTCGCGACGACCCCCCCCCCTCTCCTCTTTTTTCCTTCTCCTTTCCCTCAGGACCTCTCCATCCACACCCCGCGCCGGGGGTCCTTTGGGTCCTGCGACACGTCCGCCGGCACGGTGGGCGCGCCCCCGCCCCCGCTGCCCGGCACGCCGCACACGACGGCCGCCCTGCGGGCCTGCAAGAAGTTGCGCCCCTCCCTCGACTTTGGGCCGGGCCGCCCGCCCGCCCACCCGCACTACCACCCGCGCTCCTCGGTCGACTGGGTCGCCGCCGCGGCCGCCGCGACCTCGCCCACCTCGACGCCGTCCCCGCCCGTGCCCCTGTCCCTGCCCTCGGTCTCCCTGGCCGGCCTGCTGCCGGACCAGGTGGAGCACGCGATCGGGGCGGCAAAGCGGGCGGCCCCGGGCGGGCGCGGCCCGCTCGGCCTGCGCCTGGACACGGCCGCCCTGGTGCGCGACCTGAACGCGGCGCGCGGGGCGGCCGTGGCGGGCCGCCGCTTCTCCGCCTGCTTCTGAGGGCGAGGCGAAAGGGGCAAGAAAAAACCAGGGACGGGCGAGAGAGAGAGCGCGCTGGGACACCACACCTCGCTTGCCTGCTCCCCCCATGCCCGCTCCCCCCGCCCCCTTTTTTGACAGACCTCCATTTGACCGATTTTCCCCCCCTGCTTTCTACGCACCACCCGCGTGCTTTGCCATATATTATATTAGCCCCAGGGGCCGCCTCACGGCTCCGCCGGGGGTGGAGCACCCCACCTTCTTTTTACAGCCAGCCTCCGAGGGGGCGGGGGGGGGGGGGCGGCGCGGCCGGCGCGCCCCGGCCCGGGGGGGGGGGGTT
>Ga0315278_10000802_pt1 | contig 27100 bp, 28 predicted proteins | sample YL17G06_0_MG_FD_203880 | JGI IMG/M metagenome (GOLD analysis project Ga0315278, IMG submission 203880) | Sediment microbial communities from Yellowstone Lake, YNP, Wyoming, USA - YL17G06_0 | ecosystem: Environmental > Aquatic > Freshwater > Lake > Sediment | place: USA: Wyoming | collected... | reverse complement strand
CGGGATGCTGGGTTGGGCGCTCTCCGGCTCGCTGGGCGGGATCCTGATAGGGGCGCCGGCGGCGGCCATCCTGGTCGTCTTCGTGATCGGATTCCTGCTCCCGCTCAAGATCCTCGTGGCGGTGATCCAGACCTTTATCTTCTGCAAGCTGGCCATGCTCTACATCGCCGCGGCCGTCGAGGAAACCGAACACCACTAGGCTGTAATCACCACTACCTAAGGAGGAGCGCCGTGCGACGCATTCTCACTCTGACTCTGATGGCGGTTCTGACGGCCCCTGCGATGGCCTGGGCGGCCGAGGCCGGAGCGGGCGATTTCCCGAAGGCCTTCGCCTTCCTGGCCGCGGGGATCGGCTTCGGTCTGGCGGCGGGCCTCTGCGGACTGGGCCAGGGCCGCGCGGCCGGCTCGGCCGTGGATGCCATGGCCCGCCAGCCCGGCGCCATCGCGCGCATCCAGACGGCCATGCTGCTGGGCCTGGCATTCATCGAGTCGCTCGTTCTGTTCGTCTTCGTCATCGCGGTCATCCTGCTGTTCGTGAAGACGTAGTGACATCTTGAGTCTGGGGCGTCCCGGGCAGGAAGCCCGGGACGCCCGGAGCCGCACCGCGATGCCTCGACGCGCCCCGTTCAAGATTCCCAGGATCCCCGAGATGACGGTGCGTCGTCTGTCCGTCTACACGCGCTGCCTCCAGCAGCTCGAGGAGGACGGGGTCAAGACGATCTCCTCACAGGAGCTGGCGGAACGGTTCAGCCTGAACTCGGCGCAGGTCAGGAAGGACCTGGCGTATTTCGGCGAGTTCGGCGTGCGCGGCATCGGCTACTTCGTCTCGGGGCTCAAGGCGGAGCTGCAGCGTATCCTCGGCCTCGACCGGGAGTGGCAGGTGGCGCTCGTCGGATTCGGGAACCTGGGCTCGGCCCTCTTCCACTACAAGGGCTTCACCCGCCAGGGCTTCCGGATCGCGGCGATCTTCGACGACGACCCGGCTAAGCTCGGCAGCACGGCCGACGGAGTGCCCATCCTTCCGCTGAGCGACCTCCCCAGGGAGGCCAAGGCCCGCAACCTCCAGCTGGCCATCGTGGCCGTGCCGGCGGAGTCCGCGCAGTCCGTGACCGAGACGCTCGTGTCCGCCGGCATCAAGGCCGTTCTCAATTTCGCCCCCGGCCGGCTCCGGGCGCCGAAGGACGTTCGCTTCAAGAGCGTCGATCTCTCTATCGAGCTCGAGACGCTGAGCTTCTATCTCGCCCAGGGCCCCAAGGCCTAGCGTCCGTTCCGGCGCGCACGACAAAGTGGTGCTAACGTAGGCCTCGTGTCACGCAGCAGCCGTTCATGAGCGTCATCGCGTCCGAGTCGATCTTGTCCCGATGGGCCTCGCTCGAAGAGCTGGCGACGGCCCTCGCTCGGGGAGTTCCCTGCCTGCAGGCCGACGGTCTCTGGGGCTCGTCCAGATCTCTCGTTATTGCCTCCCTCGCCAAGCACACCGGCCGGGTGGCGCTGGTGATGGCGCCCGGCACGGCGGAGCGGCACCGTCTGGCCGAGGACGTCCGCTTTTTTCTCGGGAGCCTGGATGCCGCGGCTGTCACTCCGGTGCTGGAATTTCCGCCTGCCGAGCCCGTCTCGTGGCGCGGACGGCACCGGGACCACGCGGCCGAGCGGGCGCGGGCCTGCCATCACCTCGCCAGCGGCCGCGCCGCAGTGGTGGTGGCGACACCGTCGGCGCTCGTGGCTCCGCTGCTCTCGCCTCCCGAGTTCCGCGCCCGCGTGTTCTCCCTCGAGGTCGGTGGCGCCATCGACCGCGAGACCCTCGTCCACCGGCTCGAGACCGCCGGCTACGAGCGCGTGGACACGGTGGTCGAGGTCGGGCAGTGGAGCTCGCGGGGCGGGATCGTGGACGTGTTCTCGCCGGTGCGGGAGCGGCCGGTGCGGGCGGAGTTCTTCGGCGACGAGGTCGAGTCGCTGCGGCTCTTCGATCCCACGACCCAGCGCTCGGTCGACTCGCTCAGCGAACTCGCCGTGCTGCCGCTCAGCGTCGACTCTGGTCAGTCCGTCCTCTTGCCGGCCTGGCTGCCTCCGGACGCGCTCGTGGTTCTCGACGACCCGGCGCTGCTCGACGCGCCGCCCGAAGACGCGCCCTCGACCGTGCCGCTTGCGGAGGCGCTGGCCGGCTTTCAGCGACTCGAGCTTCCGCTGCTCCAGCGAGGCGCCGGAGCCGCGCCGCGGGTCGCCATGGGTACGCGCTCGGTAGGCGGGTACCAGGGCCGCTTCAAGGAGCTGGCGGCAGCGATCCGCGGGTGGCGGGCCGAGGGCTTTGCCGTGCGACTGGTCGTGGACGACGATCAGCAGGGCGCCCGGCTGCGGGGCATCCTGGGCGAGCACGACCTCGAGCCCTGGTCCGGCGCCTCCCTGTGGAGCGACGAGGGGCTCGGCGTGATCACGGGCGACTGCGCCGCCGGATTCCAGCTGCCGGCGCTCGGTCTCGTCGTCCTCGCCGAGGAGGACATCTTCGGCGCGCGGCGCCGCCGGCTGAGACGTCCCGTCTTCCAGCGGGGCCAGGCCATCGCGGCATTCACCGACCTCAAGCCCAATGACCTCGTGGTTCACGAGTCTCACGGTGTCGGCCGCTACCACGGGCTACAGACCATGGTGGTCGACGGCCGCGGCGGAGACTTTATCCTGCTCGAATATGGCGAGGGCGGACGCCTGTACCTGCCCGTCGAGCGTCTCGATCTCATCTCGAAGTACATGGGGGCGCCCTCGGGCGCCGCGCGGCTCGACCGATTGGGCGGCGGCGCCTGGCAGCGCATCAAGGAATCGGTGCGCGCGGCCGTTCGCCAGATGGCGGAGCAGCTGCTCCAGCTCTACGCTCGGCGATCCGTCGCCGAGCGGGCGCCGTTCTCCCCCGACACGCCCTGGCAGCGCGAGTTCGAAGCGGCATTCCGGTTCGAAGAGACGCCGGACCAGCTGCGCGCCATCGAGGACGTCAAGGCCGACATGGAGCGCGAGCGCCCGATGGACCGGCTGGTGGCGGGGGACGTCGGCTACGGCAAGACCGAAGTCGCGCTCCGCGCGGCGTTCAAGGCCGTCGCCGACGGCCGCCAGGTCGCGGTGCTGGTGCCAACGACGGTGCTGGCGCAGCAGCACTTCCATACGTTCAGCGATCGCTTCACCGCGTTCCCGGCCCGCGTGGAGCTGCTCTCCCGCTTCCGCACGTCGAAGGAGCAGAAGGCGGTGCTGGAGGGGATCCGCACCGGCGCTGTCGACGTCGTCATCGGCACGCACCGGCTGCTCTCGAAAGACGTCGCCTTCCGCAACCTCGGCCTGCTGGTGGTGGACGAGGAGCACCGCTTCGGCGTCGTGCACAAGGAGCGGATCAAGCAGCTGCGCGCCAGCGTGGACGCGCTGACGCTCACGGCCACACCTATCCCGCGCACGCTCTACATGTCGCTGGCAGGCGTGCGGGACCTTTCCGTCATCGAAACACCCCCGATCGACCGCCTGCCGATCGAGACGATAGTCACCGGCTTCAGCCGCCATATCATCAAGGACGCCATCGAGCGGGAGCTCGCGCGCGGCGGCCAGGTCTTCTTCGTCCACAATCGCGTGCAGTCGCTCCCCTCCATGACCGCCTTCATCCAGGGGCTATGCCCAGGGGCGCGGGTGCTCATGGGCCACGGGCAGTTGGGCGAGCGGGAGCTCGAGTCGGTCATGGTCAAGTTCGTGGACGGCCAGGCCGATGTGCTGGTCTCGACGGCCATCGTCGAATCGGGCCTGGATATCCCGGCCTCGAACACCATCATCATCAACCGCGCGGACCGCTTCGGCCTGGCTCAGCTTTACCAGCTGCGCGGCCGGGTCGGGCGGGAGCGCCAGCAGGCCTACGCGTACCTGCTGGTGCCGGCGGCGGGCAGCGTCGACGAGACGGCGCAGCGGCGGCTTCAGGTCATCGAGGAGATGACCGAGCTCGGCGGCGGCTTCCGGCTCGCCATGCGGGACCTGGAGATCCGCGGCTCGGGCAATCTGCTGGGAGCGGAGCAGCACGGCCACATCGCCGCCGTGGGCTTCGATCTTTACACCAAGCTCTTGGCCGAGGCCGTGAGAGAATTGAAGGGCGAACCCGGCGGCGGCGCAGTCGAGCCCGTCATCACCGTGGGCGTCGAAGCGCTCCTGCCGGATGCCTATGTTCCCGAAGTGAACCAGCGTCTGGGCATTTACCAGCGCCTGACGGACCTGGCCGGCGACGCCGAGATCGCGGAGATGCGGGCCGAGCTGGTCGATCGCTTCGGGCCGCCGCCGCCGGCCGTGGAGGCGCTGCTCGACGTGGTAGGGCTGCGGGCCTTGGCGCGCCGGCTGCACGCCGAGCGTGTGGAGGCGGGCGGTGGGCGGGCGCTCGTGACGTTCGCTCCGTCGACTCCGGTCACACCCGAGCGCATCCTGGCCGTCATCGGGAAGCCCGGCGGCGGAGTGAGCATGCGGAAGGAGTTCATCCTGGAGGCGACTATTCCCGCTGGACCGTGGCCCGCAGTCCGCGACGCGCTCCGGGCGCTCCTGGAGTCGCTGGCGTGAGCGCGCCAGCGCGGCTGGCCCTCGCGGTGCTCTTCGCCCTGGCGGCCGGCGGCTGCTCAGTTCCCTCATGGGTACCCCTCGCCGGCAAGCCCAAGGCGCCGGAGCCCATTCCTCCTCCGCCCCCTACGGAGTCGCGCGCCCCGATCCTGTCTCGGCCCGCGCTGCCGCCCGACTCTGATTCGGTGGTCGACCGGGTCATCTGCGTGGTCAACAGCGACGCCGTCACGCAATACGAGCTCGACGAAGCCGAAGCGTATTACCTCTACGAGAACAAGATGCAGCCACCGCCGGACGAGGAGCGTGCGGCGCTGCGAGAGAAGGTGCTGTCCGGGATCATCGAGAAGCGCCTGCAGCTCCAGCAGGCCGAGCGGGAGAAGCTCACCGTGGACGACGCGGAGATGAAGGAGCAGCTCGACGACATCCAGAAGCGCCTCGGCGCCACGACGCAGGCCGAGTTCGAGGCGCAGATCAAGGCGCAGGGCCTGACCTACGAGAGCGTGAAGAAGCGGATCCAGGACCAGCTCATGATCCAGCGCGTCGTGCGTCGGAAGGTGGCGCTCCGGGTCACGGTCACCGAGGAGGACATCGACCAGTATCTCAACGCGAATCGGGAAAAGCTCGAGACGGGCCTCACGTTCGAAGCGCGGCACATCCTCTTCCTCTCGCAGTCTGGGGCTGGAGAGGACGGCTGGCAGGCCGCGCGGCGGCGGGCCGACGACGTCTATGCCCGCGTGATGGCGGGGGAGGACTTCGGCGAGCTGGCGGCCGAGTTCTCCGAAGATCCCGCCACGGCCAAGAACGGGGGCCGGCTCGGTATTCTCAAGCGCGGCGAGCTGGCGGCCGACATCGAGAAGGCCATCCTGCGCCTGTCGCCCGGCGAGCACTCGCCGCCCTTCCGGTCGGAAGTGGGTTACCATCTCTTCGAGCTCGACTCCAAGGAGACGCTGGCGGGCGAGCAGCTCGCCCAGGCCCGCAACCAGATCCGCGATATTCTCTACCGGCAGAAGTACGACGTCCGGCTCAAGGAATGGCTGGTCGAGATTCGCAGCAAGGCCATCATTGAAATGAGGCTTTGAGGGGCATGGGCCTCCCAGGCGGAGCTTTTGTATTGACATCCACCTCGCGCCTGTGGGAGATTTGCTGAGCAGGCTCGTTTGACACCCCGTACACAATCAACCCTCCGGAGATCACCATCTCGCAGCGTAGTCCCAGGCGGCCCTCGCCGCAGAAGTCCGACGCCATCGACGCAGCCTCGTCCGAGTCCGGTGGGGCAGGAGGCAACAGGATGAATCTGTCCGAGCTCAAGGATAAAACCATCACCGAGCTGAACACGGTCGCCAAGGACCTAGGCGTCCAGGGCTTCAGCGGGCTCCGGAAGCAGGAGTTGATCTTCAAGATCCTGCAGGGCCAGGCCGAGCGGGACGGACTCATCTTCGCCGAGGGCGTCCTCGAGGTCCTCCCCGACGGTTTCGGCTTCCTCCGCGCCCCTGACTACAATTACCTGCCGGGGCCGGACGACATCTACGTCTCACCGTCCCAGATCCGCCGCTTCGACCTGCGCACCGGCGACACCATCTCGGGCCAGGTCAGGCCGCCAAAGGACACCGAGCGCTACTTCGCCCTGCTCAAGGTCGAGGCGATCAACTTCGAGACGCCTGAGCAGTCGCGCGACAAGACCATCTTCGACAACCTGACGCCGCTCTACCCGATGGAGCGGCTGCGGCTCGAGCACGAATCCGAGAACCTGACCACCCGGGTCATGGACCTGCTCTGCCCCATCGGCAAGGGGCAGCGCGGGCTCATCGTCGCGGCGCCGCGCACGGGCAAGACCATGCTCCTCCAGAATCTCGCCAACGCGATCGCCAAGAACCACCCCGAGGTATACCTGATCGTGCTGCTCATCGACGAGCGGCCCGAGGAGGTCACCGACATGCAGCGGTCGGTCAAGGGCGAGGTCATCTCCTCAACCTTCGACGAGCCGCCGCAGCGGCACGTGCAGGTGGCCGACATGGTCATCGAGAAGGCGAAGCGTCTGGTCGAGCACAAGCGAGACGTCGTCATCCTGCTCGACTCCATCACCCGATTCGCCCGCGCCCATAACGCGGTCATTCCCTCGTCGGGCAAGGTGCTGTCGGGCGGTCTCGACGCCAATGCGCTCCAGCGGCCGCGGCGCTTCTTCGCCGCCGCGCGCAATGTCGAAGAGGGCGGCTCACTGACCATCATGGCGACGGCCCTCGTCGACACGGGCTCCCGGATGGACGACGTCATCTTCGAAGAGTTCAAAGGCACCGGCAACATGGAGGTGCACCTGGACAGGCGCCTCATGGACAAGCGCGTCTTCCCCACGATCAATATCGAGCAGACCGGCACCCGCAAGGAGGAGCTCCTTCTGGAGAAGGACGAGCTGCAAAAGGTCTGGCTCCTCCGCAAGGCCCTGACCCAGCTGAACCCGGTCGAAGCGATGGAGCTCCTGCTCGACAAGGTCAAGCTGACCAAGACCAATAAGGACTTCCTGAGCTCGATGAGCCAGATGGGGTAGGGTCCCTGGCCACGGGGATCTGTCCGGCGCAAAGGCCGGCCGGCCGTAGAGTCGACCGGCCGAAGAGCGTACAGGTGGAAGTGCTGGATTTCTTGCGTTTTGCAACCTCCGCTGGTACTCTCTGACCTCCATTATTCGCCTTTATCCAGGAGGTGCGCCGTGAAGGCTGGCATTCATCCCGACTACATCGATACGACGATCACCTGCAACTGCGGAGAAGTCATCCACACTCGCTCCACCCAGCCGCAGATCCGGGTGGAGGTGTGTTCCAAGTGCCATCCCTTCTTCACCGGCAAGCAGAGGTTCCTGGACACCGCCGGCCGCGTTGAGCGCTTCCAGCGGAAGTACAACAGGAAGCCGCTCGCGGAGGGGTAGGGCCGGGGCCGGCCACACGCCGCGCCACGCAGTCAGCGTTCCGAAGAGCTTCCCGTCTCCGTCCTTATGCGTGGCGGGGTCATCGTCTGCCCAGCCCCCCGTGAGGGCCCGCCATGTTTGACAAGCTTCGCCAGATAGAAGAGCGGTACCGGGGACTCACCGGGTCGCTCTCAGACCCTGCCGTCATCGGCCAGCCGGCGGTCTATGCGAAGACGGCCAAGGCTGCCTCGGAGCTGGCCGAGGTGGTCGAGAAGTTCGAGGAGTACAAACAGCTCCTCGCTCGCCTCGAAGAAGCCCGCCACATGGCCGCCGAGGACGCCGATCGCGAGATGCGCGAGATGGCTCAGGCGGAAGTAGGCGAGCTTGCCGCGCGGCAGGGCAAGCTCGAGGACGAGCTCCGCGCGCTGCTCATCTCAAAGGACCCAAACGACGACAAGAACGTCTTTGTCGAGATCAGGGCCGGGGCCGGCGGCGACGAAGCGGGGCTCTTCGCTGCCGACCTCGCCCGCATGTACAGCAAATACTCCGAGCGCCAGAGATGGAAGGTCGAGGTGATGGACAGCCACCCGACGGGCGTGGGGGGGTTCAAAGAGATCGTCCTCTTCGTCCAGGGCCGGGGCGGCTGGAGCCGGCTCAAGTTCGAGCGCGGGGTGCACCGGGTGCAGCGGGTGCCGGCGACCGAGTCGAGCGGCAGGATCCACACCTCGACGGTGACCGTGGCCGTTCTTCCCGAAGCCGAGGATGTGGACATCAAGGTCGAGGAGCGGGATATCCGCGTGGACGTCTACCGGTCCTCGGGGCCGGGTGGGCAGGGCGTCAATACGACCGACTCCGCAGTTCGCATCACCCATGTCCCAACGGGGCTCGTCGTCACCTGCCAGGACGAACGCTCGCAGATCAAGAATAGGGCCAAGGCCATGCGCGTGCTCAAGGCGCGGCTCCTCGAGCGCGCCCAGGACGAGCAGGCCGCGGCGATCGCCGCCGACCGGAAAAGCCAGGTGGGCACGGGGGAGCGCAGCGAGCGGATCCGGACGTACAACTTCCCGCAGGGCCGGGTCTCCGATCACCGGATCAACCTCACGCTCCACCGGCTGCCGGCCATCCTCGAGGGCGACCTCGACGAGCTCGTCGACGCTCTCAGCAGCGAGGAGCAGCGACGGAAGCTGGGAGAAGCCCTGTGACGGCCACTGTCGCCTCGCTCCTCGCGGAAGCAGCGGATCGCTTCGCCCTGGCCGGTCTCGACTGCGCCCGGCAGGATGCGCTCCGCCTGCTCGCGGCCGTGCTCGGGGGCGACGGCCTCACGCTCTACGTCGACCCGCGCCGACTCGTCGACGACGCCGCGACCTCGCGCTTCCGAGCGCTCGTGGACCGGCGCGCTGCGCACGAGCCGGTCCAGCACATCCTGGGCTTCGAGGAGTTCCGGGGTCTCCGGATCGCCGTGACGCCCGACGTCCTCATCCCGCGTCCCGAAACCGAAGGCCTGGTCGAGCGAGCGCTCGAGCTTCTCGCCGATCGCCCTGGGGCCCTCGTGGCCGATATCGGAACGGGTAGCGGCGCCATTGCCTGCGCGCTGGCCGCGGCCCGGCCTGATCTCGAAGTGCTGGCGGTGGACCAGTCGCTGGGAGCCCTGGCCGTGGCCTCGGACAATGTCCGCGCGCTCGGACTGGCATCGCGCGTGAGGCTGCTGGCCGGCGACCTCTTCGGCCCTCTAGCCTCGCTCAGCGGCAGCCTCGACATGATTGTCGCCAATCCGCCATATTGCCCGAGCGGTGTCATCCCTACTCTGCCCGTCGAGGTCGAGCGCTTCGAGCCGCACCTGGCGCTCGACGGCGGGCCCGACGGCATGCGAGTTCTTCGGCGCATCATTGCCGAGGCTCCCCGCTCCCTTCGCCCCGGGGGGTGGCTCGTGATGGAGATCGGCGAGGAGCAGGCAGGGCCGCTGGCCTCGCTCATGGCCGCCGAGGGCTTCTCCCGCATCGGAGCGCGTCGCGACATGCGCGACGTCGAGCGCTATATCGAGGGACGCTGGGCAGACGGGGCCGCGCAAGTGCCGCTGACCGGGCTCGCCGCCCAGCGGATGGGCTGCTGATGCCGGTCCGGCTGGTGATCGAGGGGGGTGTGCGGCTCAAGGGCCAGGTCCAGGTCAGTGCCGCCAAGAACGCGGCGCTGCCCGCGATGGCCGCGAGCCTGCTGACCGCTCAGCCCATAGTCCTCGACAATGTCCCGAGGCTCGCCGATGTCGTCACCATGCGGCAGCTTCTCGAGCGGTTGGGCGCCGAGACGTCCAGCGAGCCCGGCGGCCTCGCGCGATTCCAGGTGACGCGGGTTGCAAGCCATGAGGCGCCTTACGAGCTCGTGTCCACCATGCGCGCCTCCGTCGTGGTGCTGGGGCCGCTGCTGGCGCGCTCGGGGGTGGCGCGCGTCGCGCTGCCCGGCGGCTGCGCCATCGGCGTGCGCCCGATAGACCAGCACCTCAAGGGCCTGGCCAAGCTCGGCGCCGATATCAGCATCCAGAACGGGTACGTCGAGGCCCGCGCGAGCCGGCTCAAGGGGGCGCGCATCACGATGGACCTGGTCACGGTCACGGGGACCGAGAACCTCATGATGGCCGCGGCGCTCGCCAGTGGCGTGACGGTCCTCGAGAACGCGGCGCGAGAGCCCGAGGTCGCCGATCTGGCGAGGCTCCTCACGGCGATGGGCGCCCGCATCGAGGGGGTGGGCACCGAGCGCATCGAGATCGAGGGGGTGGCCGAGCTCGGCGGGGCAAGGCACCGCATCATTCCAGACCGTATCGAAGCGGGCACGTTGCTGGCGGCCGGCGCGATCACGGATGGGGACGTGACGGTGACGGGCGCGGCGCCGCGTCACATGACGGCGACGCTGGCCAAGCTCGAGGAGTGCGGCGCGGCCTTGACGGTGGACGGCGACAGGATCCGCTGCGTTGGGCCTGCGCGCCCGCGGCCGGCCGACATCATCACGAGCCCGTTCCCGGGATTCCCGACCGACATGCAGGCGCAGATGATGGTGCTCCTGGGGCTGGCGGACGGCTCGAGCAAGATCACGGAGACCATCTTCGAGAACCGTTTCATGCACGTGGCCGAGCTCTGCCGCATGGGCGCGCTCATCGAGACCGATGGGTCCATCGCGGTCGTGCGGGGTGTCAGCGCCTACCAGGGCGCGCCCGTCATGGCTACCGACCTGCGCGCCTCGGCCTGCCTCGTGCTGGCCGGCCTCGCCGCCCGCGGCACCACGGAAGTGTCGCGGGTCTACCACCTCGATCGGGGCTACGAGGCGCTGGAGAAGAAACTCCAGTCGCTCGGCGCCCGCATCGAGCGGATTCGGTCCTGAGCGTGCCCCCGCTGACGGTTGCGCTGCCAAAGGGCCGGCTGCTCGACCCGGCGCTTCAGCTGCTCTCCGGCATGGGCATCAGAGGGCTCGAAGCCGACACGCGCCGCCTCCTGCTCACCGACGCGGAGCGCGACCTGCGCTTCATCTTCCTCAAGCCCGCGGACATCCCGACCTATGTGGAGTACGGCGCCGCCGACCTCGGCATCGTGGGCAAGGACATCCTCGCCGAGCAGCAGCCTGACGTCTACGAGCCGGTGGACCTCGGTTTCGGCTTCTGCCGGCTGGTCGTGGCCGAGCTGCGCGAGCTCTGGGAGCGTGACGACCCGACCAAGTGGTCCTGGGTCCGCGTCGCCACCAAGTACCCGACGCTCACGGAGCGCTACTTCTCCGAGCGGGGCATCCAGGTGGAGATGATCCACCTCGACGGCTCCATCGAGCTTGCGCCGCTGGTGGGGCTGGCCGAGCGCATCGTGGATCTCGTCCAGTCCGGCGAGACGCTCCGCGCCAATGGCCTCGTCGAGGTCGCCGAGATCATGACGTCGACGGCGCGCCTCATCGTGAACCGCGCCTCGCTCAAGACCGCCCACGCCAGGGTCAATGCCCTCATCGCGGCGCTGCGGCAAGAGGTCGCGAAATGATAAGGCGGCTGGATACGGCGACGCTCGGCGCGGCGGGCGTGGCCAAGACGCTCGACCGCTCGCCGGCCGCCGTCGATACGGAGATCCACCGTCGCGTCGAGGAGATCGTGGCGAGCGTGCGCGACAAGGGCGACCTTGCCCTGCTCGAGTTCACCGAGCGCTTCGACCGTGTGTCGCTGACGGCCGGGGAGCTCGCCGTAACGGCGGCGGAGCTCGATGCGGCGGAACGCGCCGTCGGCGGCGCAACCATGAGGGCTCTCGGGTACGCCGCGGAGCGGATCGAGCGCTTCCACCGCGAGACCGCGCCGCGCTCGTGGCGGATGACCGACGCCCTGGGCTCCCGCCTGGGCCAGGAAGTCCGGCCGCTCGACCGCGTCGCCGTGTACGTGCCGGGCGGGCGCGCGGCCTACCCATCCACGGTGCTGATGACGGTGATACCGGCTCGCGTGGCGGGGGTGAGGGAGATCGTGCTGGTCTCGCCTCCATCCGCCGACAAGTCGCTGAACCCGGCCGTGCTGGCCGCCGCGCGCGTGGCGGGGGTGACGGAGGCCTACCGGATTGGCGGCGCCCAAGCCATCGCGGCGCTGGCCTATGGCACCGAGACCATCCGCCGGGTGGACAAGATCGTGGGCCCCGGGAACATCTATGTGGCGCTGGCCAAGAGCCGGGTGTTTGGTGACGTGGGCATCGACATGGTCGCGGGGCCGAGCGAAGTGGTGGTGGTCGCCGACGGGTCGGCCGACCCGGCCTGGGTGGCGGCCGATCTCCTGGCCCAGGCCGAGCACGACCCCATGGCCCGCGCCGTTCTCCTCACACCCTCGCGGACGCTCATCGACGGTGTCGCGGCCGAGACGGAGCGGCAGCTCGCCGCGCTGCCGCGCAGGGAGATCGCGGCGGCCGCTCTCCGGTCCCATGGCGCCCTCGTGCTGACGCGGAACCTCGACGAGGCGGTGGAGGTCGCAAATCTCCTCGCGCCCGAGCACCTCGAGCTCCAGGTTGCCGATCCCGAGGCGCTGCTCTCGCGGGTCCGGAACGCGGGCGCGGTCTTTCTCGGCCGCTACACGCCCGAGGTGGTGGGCGACTACGTCGCGGGGCCCAACCACGTGCTGCCCACGGGCGGCACGGCGCGCTTCGCCTCGGCGCTCGGCACGGGGGATTTCGTGAAGCGCCTGAGTGTCATCCAGTACGGGCAGGCCGGGCTCAGGGACGCGGGCCCGCACCTGGCTGAGTTCGCGCGGGTGGAGGGTCTCGGCGGCCACGGAGCCGCCGCGGCGATGCGCATCGAGTCAATGGGAGACCAGACATGACGGCAGCGACGGCGAGCGGGGCGCCCCAGGGCCTCCGCCAGGGGCGCGTGGAGCGGAAGACCAAGGAAACGCAGATCGTGCTGCAGGTCGCGCTCGACGGCACCGGCGCCTCCAAGGTCGGGACCGGCATCCCGTTCTTCGACCACATGCTCGAGGCGTGGTCGAAGCACGGGCTCATGGACCTCACGGTGGACGCGCACGGCGACCTCGAAGTGGATCTCCACCACACGGTCGAGGACGTCGGGATCTGTCTCGGCAAGGCGTTCCGGGAGGCGCTGGGCGATCGGACGGGCATCGTGCGCTATGGCGCGTCCTTCCTGCCCATGGACGAGGCGCTGCTGCACGCCGCCGTGGACATCTCGGGGCGGCCCTATCTTGTCTTCAACGTGCCGCTCAAGCGGACGCGGATCTCGAACTTCGACCTCGACCTGCTCGAGGACTTCTTCCGCGCCTTCGCCTTCAACGCCGAGATCACGCTCCACGTCAACATGCACTACGGCCAGAATCTGCACCACATCGCCGAAGCCACCTTCAAGGCCGTCGGCCGCGCGCTCGCCGAGGCGACGCGCCTGAACCCGCGCATCGCCGGCGTCCTCTCAACGAAGGGGTCGCTGTAGCGTGATTGCCGTCATCGACTACGGGCGTGGGAACCTGGGCAGCGTCGAGAAAGCGCTCGGACGGCTCGGCATGCGCGCGGTCGTCACGCAGGACCCTCGCGTGATCGAGGACGCCCGCGCCCTCGTCCTGCCCGGCGACGGCGCTTTCCACGACGCCATGGGCAATCTCCAGGCGCTGGGGCTCCTCGACCCCCTCCGTGCCGCGCTCGACGAAGGCCGGCCGTTTCTCGGCATATGCCTCGGCTACCAGCTGCTCTTCACCGAGAGCGAGGAGTTTGGCCAAGGGAAGGGGCTTGACTTTATCCCAGGGGTGGTTCGCCGCTTCCCCCCGGGGCTCAAGGTCCCGCACATGGGGTGGAATTCGGTCGAGCACACGGGCGATCTCGCGATCTTCGACGGCGTGCCGAGCGGCGCTCATTTCTACTTCGTGCACTCCTACTACCCGACGACGACCGATTCGTCCCTCCGGGTGGCGACGTGCACCTACGGCGTGACCTTCCCGGCCGCTGTCGGCAGAGGCGCGCTCTTCGCCACGCAGTTCCATCCCGAGAAGAGCCAGCGCTGGGGCCTGCGCCTCCTCGAGAACTTTGCCGCCTTCGTCCGGGACCGGCGCGGGTAATGAAGTTCGAGCCGAGACGCGAGCCGCTGTTCGAGCTGAGCGGCGGCCTCTGGCCGGCCCGAGGCGAGGCCCGAGTCTGTTCCGCAGGCGAGAGCCGCGGCGAGGCGGGGGCTGAGTCATGAGCTTTGTCGTTATCCCCGCCGTGGACCTCAAGGCCGGCCGGTGCGTCCGCCTGCTTCAGGGGCGTGCCGACGCCGAGACGGTCTTCTCGGATGACCCGGTGGCGATGGCCCGCCGCTGGGAATCCGAGGGCGCGTCCCGGCTCCACGTGGTGGACCTCGATGGCGCCTTCGGTGGAGGACCCGCGCAGACCGCCATCGTCCGGGACATCGCGCGGTCAGTCTCGATCCCCGTCGAGGTCGGCGGCGGCCTGCGGGCGGCCGAACACGTCGAGGCCGTGCTCGACGCGGGCGCGCGCTGGGCGATTGTCGGCACCCGCGCGGCGCTCGACCCCGTCTTCCTCCGCGAGGTGTGCCGTCGGTTCGAGGGCCGTATCATCGTCGGCGTGGATGCCTCTGACGGGCGCGTGGCGGTGGACGGCTGGACTCGCGTGCTAGAGCTCGACGCGGTGGCGCTGGCCCGGGACGCGGCCGTCGCGGGGGCCTGCACGATCATCTACACCGACATCGCGAGGGACGGCACCCAGGGCGGGCCCAATGTCTGGAGCACGGAAGCCGTCGCGCGGGCCGCGGGGGTCCCGGTCTTCGCGTCGGGCGGCGTGGGCTCGCTCGAGGACATCCGGCAGCTGGCGGGCATCCCCGGCGTCGAGGGTGTGGTCGTGGGCCGCGCGCTTTACACCGGTGCGGTCAGCCTCCGCGACGCGATGGCGGAGGCCCGATGAGCGCTCGCGCGAAGAGGCCCTGCCGCGATCCGAGATCCTCCCGCGCCGCTCACGTGAGATAGACGATGCTGTGCAAGCGCATTGTTCCGTGCCTCGATGTCCACGGCGGCCGCGTGGTCAAGGGCGTCCGCTTCGTAGACCTTCGCGACGCGGGCGATCCGGTCGAGGCGGCGCTGGCCTACGACGCCCAGGGCGCTGACGAGCTCGTCTTCCTCGATATCACCGCCTCCCACGAGGAGCGGGCGATCATGCTCGACGTCGTCCGCCGCACGGCCGAGGGTATCTACATGCCGCTGACGGTGGGTGGGGGCGTCCGCAGCATCGACGATATCCGCACGCTGCTGCGTGCCGGTGCCGACAAGATTTCCCTCAACACCGCCGCGCTCGCCCGCCCGGGGCTGATCCGGGAGGCCGCCCAGCGCTTCGGCAGCCAGTGCATCGTCGTGGCGATCGATGCCAAGCGCGAGCCGGGCGCGCCACCCCGCTGGGGTGTCTACACTCACGGTGGCCGGCGGCCCGCCGGCCGCGACGCCGTCCAATGGGCACGGGAGGTCGAGGATCTCGGCGCGGGGGAGATTCTCCTGACGAGCATGGACCGTGATGGCACGGGCGACGGCTACGATCTCGAGCTGACGCGCGCCGTGTCCGAAGCCGTCTCGGTGCCGGTCATCGCCTCGGGCGGAGTGGGTACGCTGGATCATCTGCGCGAAGGTGTCGTGGACGGCAAGGCCGATGCCGTGCTGGTGGCGTCCATGTTCCACTTCGGCCGCCACACCATCGGCGAGGCCAAGGCCTACTTGCGCGAGCGGGGCGTGGCCGTGAGGATGGAGCCGTGAGCGCGAAGCCGGAGCTCAAGTGGGACGCCCAGGGGCTGATCCCGGCGGTAGCGCAGGAAACCGGGACGGGTGAAGTGCTGATGGTGGCCTGGATGGACCGCGAGGCGCTCGCGAAAACGCTCGCGACCGGTCTCGCGCACTACTGGTCGCGCTCGCGGGGCGCGCTGTGGCGCAAGGGGGAGACCTCGGGCCACGATCAGCACGTCGACGGGGTCTACGCCGACTGCGATCGCGACACCCTGCTCGTGCAGGTGCACCAGGATGGTGTCGCCTGCCACACGGGCGCGCGAACGTGCTTCTTCACCCGGCTCGGCGGCGGCGCGGTGCCGCAGGCCTCCGGCGCGGGCCCGGCCATGCTCGAGGTGCTGGAGCGGGTGCTGGAGTCGCGCAAGGTCGAGCGCCCGGCGGGCTCCTATACCGTGGGGCTTTTCGAGCGAGGGGAGCCGCAGATCTGCCGCAAGATCGGCGAGGAGGCGACCGAGGTCGTGACGGCCGCGCTCGGAGGCGAGGGCGACGCGCGGGTTGTGTCCGAGGTGGCCGATCTCTGGTTCCACACCATGGTGCTGCTCGTCTCGCGGGGCATCCCGCTCCGCCGGGTGTTCGAAGAGCTGGCCATGCGCCATGCTGAGAAGAGCCAGTGACGAAGGGGACGGGCGCGCTGCTCGTTGCCGCCCTGCTTGCGGGCTGCAGCGCGAATCATATCGAGAACGGGGTTTTCTACTCGACCAAGGGCTATCAAGTCAGCCTTCCGGCCCAGGGCTGGGCCGTGAAGCCCGGCGGCTCGGCCGAGCTCGAGCTGCAGCGGCAGGACCCCGCGGGCGGCATGCTGGCGGACGCGACCTGTGACGACAAGACGGCCGGCCGGCCGCTCAGCGCCCTGGCGCGGCACCTGACGTTCGGCCTGAAGGATCGCGTCCTCGAGGAGGGCGGCACCCTCACGCTGGCGGGGCGCCCGGCGCAGCGCTCGGTGGTGCGGGGCAGCGTCGACGGCACGCCGGTCGGCGTCGAGGCCGTCGTGGTCAAGGGCGAGCGCTGCGTCTACGATTTCATCTACGTCGCGCCGGCGGCGGTCTTCGAGACGGGGCGCGGTGACTTCCGGGCCTTCCTGGAGAGCTTCAGTGGGGGCGCCAAGTGAGCGTGCTCGCCTCCGCGCGTCGGCATGGGCGCGAGTCCGTCGCCTGGTATGGCGGCCTCGGGCTGCTGGCGGTCAGGGCGGCGCGCAACCTCCGGCTGCCGCCCTCGTACCTCGTCATCGTGGCCCGGGAAATCGACGTCATCGGCGTCCGGTCCCTGGTCGTGGCCATGACGGCCGCGCTCTTCACTGGCATGGTGCTGGCGCTCCAGACCGCGGTGAACATGGCGCGCTTCGGCGCCGAGAATTACGTTGGGCCCGTCGTGGCGCTGTCGATTCTTCGCGAGCTGGGGCCCGTGCTGACGGCCATCCTCGTCGGCGGCAAGGTCGCCTCCGGCATCACGGCCGAGCTCGGCTCGATGAAGGTGACCGAGCAGATCGACGCGCTCCGCGCGATCGGAGTCAACTACGTCAAGAAGCTGATCGTGCCCCGCATCCTGGCGGCGCTTGTCGTGTTCCCGCTCGTGACCATCATGGCCGACGCCGCCGGGCTCGTGGGTGGCATGCTCATCGCGGTTTTCGATCGCGACATCGACTCCTACCTCTACTGGAACACCATCTCCTACTGGGTCGTGATGAAGGACTTCCTCACCGGCATCGCCAAGAGCGTGGTCTTCGGCGTGCTCATCACCCTCATCGGCTGCTACAACGGTCTCGAGACGACGGGGGGGACGGAGGGGCTCGGCCGCTCCACGACGGACACGGTGGTGCAGGTGGCGATGGCGGTGATCGTCTCCGACTTCTTCCTCACCAAGCTCTTCCTCCTGCTCTTCTGGTGAGATGGCATCCGTGATCGAGCCCCTCGTCGAGCTGCGGGACGTGCGGAAGTCCTTCGAGCGGAAGGACGTGCTCACGGGCGTGAGCTTCGCCCTCAGGAAGGGCACGACCCTGGCCGTCATGGGCGGCAGCGGTTCCGGCAAGACCGTCCTGCTCAGGATCACGGACGGCCTCATCCGGCCCGATGACGGGCAGGTCTCGCTCTTCGGCATGCGGATCGAGCGGATGGGGGAGGAAGCCATGCTCCCGATCCGCAAGCGCGCCGGCTTCGTGTTCCAGGGCGCGGCGCTCTTCGACTCGCTCTCGGTCTTCGAGAACGTCGCCTACCCGCTGCGCGAGCACACGCGGAGGTCGCTGGGCGAGATCAGCGACCGCGTGCACCGCTTCCTGTCGCTGGTGGGTATGCCCGGCACGGACGAGCTGATGCCGGCCGAGCTGTCCGGCGGCATGCGCAAGCGCGTTGGCATCGCGCGCGCGCTCGTGATGGAGCCCGAGGTCGTCTTCTTCGACGAGCCGACGGCCGGACTCGACCCGACCAATGCGCGCCTCGTCGCCGAGCTGATCGCGACCCTCAGAGCCGGCGTCTGCGACACGGCCATCGTGGTGACCCACGACGTCGAGTTCGCGAACATGGTCGCGGATCAGATGGCTATCCTCCACCGGGGACGCTTCGCCGACATGGGCACGCCCGGTGAGATCCGTGCCTCGTCCAATCCCGATGTCCGGCGCTTCCTCGCCGGCGAGCTCCGGGAGGACTAGATGCGGTTCGAGCTGAGACGCTGCCGAGAAGCCGCAGGCGACGAGAGCGGCGAGGCGGGGGCTGAATAGTGCCGGAAGAGAGGACCTACCGGCTCCAGCTCCGCATCGGCGCCTTCGTCCTGGTGTCGCTCGGCGTATTCTTCGCCATCGTCTATCTGCTCGGCGCGCGCGCCCGGTACTTCGAGAGCAAGTACGAGCTCGTGGCGGAGTTCACCGAGGTGGGCGGCCTGATCGAGGGCGCCACCGTGCGGCTGTCCGGCGTGCAGATCGGCCGAGTGACGAGCGTGGTCCTGTCGCCCCAGCCCGGCGGAAAGGTGCGGGTGACGATGACCGTGGCGCGGCGCTTCCAGGAGAGGATCCGTCAGAACTCCGAGGCGCGGATCGCGACCCAAGGGTTGCTTGGAGACAAGATCGTCGACATCACCGCGGGCTCGCCCGATGCTCCGGCCCTGCGGCTGGGCGCCACGCTGGCCTCGCAGGATCCCCACGAGATGTCCCGGATGTTCGCCGAGGGCGCCGGCACGCTCAAGGCCGTCAACGAGCTGGTATCGACCCTTCACGCCGCCGCGGACAGGCTCGACAAAGGGGGCGCGTTCGACGATATCGGGGCGGCGGTCAAGTCGGCGCGGCGGATCACCGACGAGGTCGAAAAAGGCAAGGGGTGGCTCCACGTCCTCGTCTATGAGGAGCCGGAGGCGCTCCGTCGTCTCAGCGCTGTCCTGGGCTCGACGCAGCAGCTGATCGCTCGAGCCGAAAGCGGCGATAACGCCGTCTCCGTGCTCCTCTCGAAGGACAGCGCCAAGTCCGCCCGCGCGCTCCTGGCGGCGCTGGACGCCTTGGGGCGTGCCGCCGAGAAGCCGGGGCCGAGCGACGGCCTCCTGCCCACTCTCCTCTTCGATCCCGAGTACCGGCCGGTCGCCCGGGACCTCCAGGTGCTCGCGAAGAACTTCCGCGAAGTATCCGAGAAGCTCGCGCGGGGCGAGGGACTGCTCGGCGGTATGCTGCAGGACGGTGGCGACGGCCGCCCGGGCCAGGCCGGAGCCGATTTCCGCGCGGCGCTGGCCAACCTGCGCGCCGTGAGCGAGAAGATCAAGGCGGGCGAGGGGACGGTGGGCGCGCTGATCGAAGATCCGACCGTCTACGAAAACCTCGTCGAGTTCCTCGATGGCGCGCAGCGAAGCCTGCTCCTGCGCTCGCTCGTGCGCTCGACGATTCGAACGGGTCAGACGGCAAAGGAGAAGTAGTGGCGAGGGAGCGCTCCACCTACCGCTGCCAGGCCTGCGGCTTTGCCGCGCCGAAGGCCGGCACGTGCCCGGACTGCGCTCGGCTGGGCACGTTCGTTGCCCTCGTCGAGGAGCGGGCGGCGCCCGCGCGTTCCGAGCGGCCCCGTCTCGCCGCTGGGGCGCGGCCCGTGCCCATTGCCGAGATCACCGTGTCCGCCGGTGAGCGCATCACCACGGGTATCGGTGAGCTGGACCGCGTCCTGGGGGGCGGCGTCGTCCCCGGCTCGCTGGTCCTCATCGGGGGCGATCCGGGCATCGGCAAGTCCACGCTGCTGCTCCAGGCGAGCCATCGGCTGGCCGAGCTCGCGGGACCCGTGCTGTACGTCTCGGGCGAGGAGTCGGCGGCCCAGGTCAAGCTCCGCGCCGACAGGCTCGGCATCGCGCCGCGCGGGCTCTACTTTCTGGCCGAGACGGATCTCCAGGTGATCGAGACCTACGCCGCCGAGCTCAAGCCCCGGGCGCTCGTGGTGGACTCGATCCAGACGGTTTTTCTCCCGGCGCTCGAGTCGGCGCCGGGCAGCGTGAGCCAGGTGCGGGAATGCGCCGCGCGCTTGATGCTCTTCTCCAAGGGGCGCGGCATCGCGACCTTCCTCGTGGGTCACGTGACCAAGGACGGCGCGATCGCGGGGCCCCGCGTCCTCGAGCACGTGGTGGACACGGTCCTCTACTTCGAAGGGGAGCAGCACCACGCCCACCGGCTCTTGCGGGCCGTGAAGAACCGGTTCGGCTCGACCAATGAGATCGGCGTCTTCGAGATGGGCGAGCAGGGCCTGGCGGAAGTCCCGAACCCGTCCGGCTTCTTCCTCGCCGAGCGCCCGCGCGGGGCCGCGGGCTCGGTCATCGTATCGAGCCTTGAGGGCACGCGGCCTCTCCTGCTCGAGCTCCAGGCGCTCGTCACGCCGGCCAGCTTCGGCACGCCGCGGCGTACCGTGCTCGGCGCTGACTATAATCGCGTCTGCCTGTTGCTGGCGGTGCTCGAGAAGCGCGTCGGGTTTCCGCTGCAGAGCCAGGACGTCTTCGTGAACGTCGCCGGTGGCGGCCGCGTCTCCGAGCCGGCCGCCGACCTGGGCGTGGTCGTGGCGGCGGCTTCGAGCTATCTCGACCGCCCGGTCCGGGGGGACACCGTGGTCATGGGCGAGGTGGGACTGGCCGGAGAAGTGCGCGCCGTGGCGGGGCTCGCGGCGCGGCTCAAGGCGGCGGCGGCCCTGGGCTTCACGGCGGCTGTGGTGCCGCAGAACAATCTCACGGCGGGTGCCCCGCAGCCGCTCGAGGTACAGGGCGTGGGTTCGGTGGACGAAGCGGTCAAGGCGCTACTGGGACACTGAAAGGCGATCATGGGCATCATCATCGTGCGGGTATTCATGCTGGCGGCGGCGGCCGGCGCCGGACTGGCTTTTGGCCCGTCGCTGGGCTTTCACGCGACCAACTGGTGGCTGGGCGGCGCCGGCTTCCTCTTCGGGGTGCTTGCCGTGCTCCTCGAATGGCAGGCGCGCCGCATCCCGGTAGACCGCATCTTCTGGGGAACCATGGGTGGCATCGTCGGGTTGGGCCTGGGACTCGGGCTCGGTACCGCGATGGGCGCGATCTCCCCCGATGCGGGGCCCCTTGGCCGCAGTCTCTTCGGCCTGCTCTTCGCCTATCTCGGCGCCGCGGTGGCGCTCGCCAAGCGCGACGAGCTCGAGGACATGTCGGCCAAGCTCTTTCCGAAGACCGCGGCACGGCGCGAGGGGTACAAGATCCTGGACACCTCCGTGATCATCGACGGACGGATCGTGGACCTCTGCGAGGTGGGTTTCCTCGAGGGCACGCTCATCATCCCGCAGTTCGTCCTGAGGGAGCTCCAGCAGATAGCGGATTCTGCCGATCCGCTCAAGCGCAACCGGGGCAAGCGGGGCTTCGATGTCCTGCAGCGCCTGCAGCGCATTCCAGGCACGACGGTGCGGGTAGAGGACCAGGACTTCCCGCACGTGCGCGAGGTGGACAGGAAGCTGATCGAGCTGGGGAAGGCCCTCGGCGGCAAGGTCGTCACGAACGACTACAACCTCAACAAGGTCGCGGAACTCTCCGGCGTGTCGGTGCTCAACGTCAACGAGCTGGCCAATGCGCTCAAGTCGGTGGTCCTGCCGGGCGAGGTGGTGCACGTCCACGTCGTCAAGGAGGGCAAGGAGATCGGCCAGGGCGTCGCCTATCTGGACGACGGCACCATGGTGGTGGTGGACCACGGCAAGCGATTCATCGGCCAGCAGGTCAGCGCCAGCGTCACCTCGGTGCTCCAGACTCCGGCCGGCCGCATGATATTCGCCCGCCTTAAGGAGGAAGAGGGGCAGCCGAGATGACACAGGGGATGACCGGAGGCGCCGCGCCCGTGGGGGCCCAATGAAGAAGACCGTCGCAGTGGTGCCGGCGGGGGGCGCCGGCGCGCGCATGGGTCGCCGCCAGCCCAAGCAGTACCTGGCGCTCGGCGCAGCCCCCATCCTCGTCCTCACGCTGCGCGCCCTCGCCCGTTGCCGGTCGCTTGACGGGCTCGTAGTCGCCGCGCCTGCGGACCGGGTCGAGGCGACACGCGATCTGCTCCGGCGCTTCCGCGTGCCGCGCGTGCTCGGCGTGGTCCCGGGAGGCGCCCTACGCCAGGACTCGGTGCGCGAAGGCCTACGGGCCGCACCTCCCGACGCGGGATGGATCGTCGTGCACGACGCCGTCAGGCCGTTCGTCACGCCGGACCTCATCGAGCGCGTGCTGGCCGCGGCGCGCGTTCCCGGCGCCGCCACCTGCGGCTGGCCCGTGAGAGAGACCATCAAGCGCGTGCGGGACTCGGTTGTCGAGGCCACGCTGCCGCGCGAGGGACTTTGGCTGACCCAGACTCCCCAGGCGTTCCGCCGCGAGCTCCTGCGCGAAGCGCACGAGAAAGCTCTGCGCGACGGCTATGAAGGCACCGACGATGCGATGCTGGTCGAGCGCCTGGGCGGCCGCGTCGCGATGGTCGAAGGGCTGCCGCAGAACCTCAAGATCACGACGCCCGACGACCTCAAGGCGGCCCGAGCGTGGGCCGGCGGCCGGCGGAAGGCATGAGCGCCACGCGGAGCGGTCTGGGGTTCGATCTCCACCCGCTGGTGGATGGACGCCCCCTGATTCTCGGCGGGATCACCGTGCCGGTCGAGCCAGGAGGGAAGGGCCTCGGAGGACATTCGGATGCCGACGTGCTGACTCACGCCGTGTGCGAGGCCCTGCTGGGGGCCCTGGCGCTCGGGGACCTGGGCCGGATGTTCCCTGATACCGACCCGCGCTGGAAGGGCGTGTCGAGCCTGGTTCTGCTCGAGGGTGTCATGGTGGCGATCGCCAAGAAGGGAGCGCGGCTCGTGAATGTCGACGTGACCGTAATCTGCCAAGCGCCACGGCTCGCCCCGCACCTGCCTGCCATGGCCGAGCGGCTCGCGGGGACCATGCGGGTCGCGGCCGAGCAGGTGAGCGTCAAGGCCAAGAGCCCCGAACACCTGGGTCTCCTCGGCCGCGGCGAGGGCATCGCCGCCATGGCCATCGCCAGCGTGGAGGTGCCGTGATGGCGCTCCGCATCTTCAATACGCTCACCCGGCGAAAGGAGGACTTCATCCCGCTGGTGCCCGGCGAAGCGCGTATCTATGTCTGCGGGGTGACTGTCTACGATCTCTGCCACATCGGCCACGCTCGAAGCGCCATCGTGTTCGACGTGATCCGGCGCTACCTGCGCTTCAAGGACTACCGCGTCACCTTCGTCAAGAACTACACGGACGTGGACGACAAGATCATTCGCCGGGCCAATGAGGAGGGCGTGCCCGCGACGGTCGTGTCGGAGCGATACATCGCGGAGTACCAGTCGGACATGGCCTCGATCGGCGTCCAGCCGGCCGACGTGGAGCCCAAGGCGACCGAGCATATTCCGCAGATGGTCGCGCTGATCCAGCGGCTGATAGCGCGCGGCGTCGCCTATGACCTGGAGGGTGACGTCTACTTCGAGGTCCGCCGCTTCCCGTCGTATGGGAAGCTCTCCGGCAAGAACCTCGACGAGCTCGAGGCTGGCGCGCGCGTGGACGTGAACGAGCGAAAGCGCGACCCGCTCGACTTCGCGCTCTGGAAGGCCTCGAAGCCGGGCGAGCCGTCCTGGTCTTCTCCCTGGGGGCCCGGCCGCCCCGGCTGGCACATCGAGTGCTCGGCCATGTCCATGCAATACCTCGGCGAGACCTTCGACCTCCACGGAGGCGGCGAGGACCTGATCTTCCCGCACCACGAGAACGAGATCGCCCAGTCCGAGGGCGCGACCGGCAGGCCCTTCGTGCGCTGCTGGGCCCACAACGGCTTCGTCAACCTGGGCTCCGAGAAGATGTCGAAGTCGCTCGGCAATACTCTGTCGATCAGGGACATGGTGCGCCGGCATGATCCTGAGGCGCTGAGGTTCTACTTCCTCGGCGCCCACTACCGCCATCCGCTCGAGTACGCCGACGAGCGAATCGCCGAATCCGCGAAGGCGCTGGGCCGGCTGCGGGCGCTGCTCGAGGAGGCGGAGCGGGTCGCCCGCGGCGGACCCCAGCCTCCGGGCGCGGGCGACGCGGCGCTGCTCGACCAGGTGGATGCGCTCGTCGAGCGGTTCACCGCGGTCATGGACGACGATTTCAATACCCCGCAGGCACTGGGCGTGCTGTTCGACCTGCTGCGCCTGCTCTATGGCTCGCGCGATCAGGGCGCAGGGTCCGGCGCCTTCGTCTCCGGCGTCGGGAGGCTGGTGGATCTCGCCCGGGTCTTGGGTCTCCTCGAGCAGAGCGCCCGCGCTCAGGCGCCGATCGATCCGAAGCTCAAGGCCCGGATCGACTCGCTCGTGTACCTCAGGGAGCAGGCGCGCAAGCGGCGCGACTTCGCCGAGGCCGATCGGTTGCGCGACGAGCTGATGGCCCTCGGCGTCACGCTCAAGGACTCGCGCGACGGCACGACCTGGACCTTCTCGCAGTGAGCGCCCCCGACGCCGTGGATACTCCGCTCTTCGGGCGCCACCCGGTGCTCGAGCTCCTTCGGGCCCAGAGCCGCCGTGTCGAGGAGATCGCCGTGCTCTCTGAAGGCAGAGGTCCCGCGCTGCAAGAGCTCCTCAGCCTGGCAAAGCGCTCCGGCGTCAAGATCTCCTACCGGACCCGCGACCAGCTCACGGCAATCGCCGGCACCCCACATCACCAGGGTGTCGTCGCGCGGGTTGCAGGGGCGGAGTACACTTCCCTCGAGGACGTTCTCGCCGTACCCGGGCAGCGGGGCGAGCCCGCGTTTTTCCTTGCCCTGGACCAGATCCAGGATCCGCGCAATCTGGGCGCCATTCTTCGATCAGCGGAAGTGACGGGGGCGCATGGGGCCATCGTGCCGAAGCATCATGCCGTTGGGCTGACCCCGGCCGCTGCCAAGGCCGCGATGGGAGCGGTAGAGCACCTGCCGGTCGCCCGCGAGACGAACATTGTTCAAGTGCTTGAAATTCTGAAGGAACAGGGCGTCTGGATCGTCGGAAGCACGGTCCAGGGAGGCCGGGTGCCGTGGGAGGTCGATCTGAGCGGGCCGATCTGTCTGGTTCTCGGGGGGGAGGGGCCAGGCGTGAGGCCCCTGGTTGCCAAGGGTTGCGACTTTCTGGTGAGCATCCCCATGCGGGGGAAGATTGGCTCGCTCAATGTGGGTGCGGCCGCAGCCATCCTCTGTTACGAGGTAGAGCGCCAGCGGATCACGAAACAAGTTAAATTGTCTTGACTTAGGAAGCCCTCGAACCTAAAGTGAAGTTTTGTGACTGCTGGCGTAGCTCAGGGGTAGAGCAACTGCCTTGTAAGCAGTGGGTCGGGGGTTCAAATCCTCCCGCCAGCGCCAGACATTTCAAGGGGTTACAGTCTGAGGAATCAGCGGGGAGATACCCAAGTGGCCAAAGGGGGCAGACTGTAAATCTGCTGGCGAACGCCTTCGGGGGTTCAAATCCTCCTCTCCCCACCACCTTCGCGGGCGAAGAACGGCGCGTCGAGAGGGAGCGCGGGAATAGCTCAGCGGTAGAGCGCCAGCCTTCCAAGCTGGGGGTCGCGGGTTCGAATCCCGTTTCCCGCTCCACTCGGTCTCCAGCGTCTTGGGCATCGGCGGGGCGGAAGAGGAACGTGATCCAGGCCCATGTAGCTCAGTTGGCAGAGCACGCCCTTGGTAAGGGCGAGGTCTCCGGTTCAATCCCGGACATGGGCTCCACATTTTGACTGCGGGCGAACGGCAGGCGGACTAGGGAGGGGATCCAGGAATGGCCAAGGCAAAGTTCGACCGGTCGAAGCCGCACGTGAACATTGGGACGATTGGGCACATCGATCACGGGAAGACGACGCTGACGTCGGCGATCACGAAGGTGCTGCACACAAAGTTCACGGGGGTGGCGGTACGGGACTTCGGGACGATCGACAATGCCCCGGAGGAGCGGGAGCGGGGGATCACGATTGCGGTGTCGCACGTGGAGTACGAGACGGCGAACCGGCACTACGCGCACATCGACTGCCCGGGGCACGCGGACTACATCAAGAACATGATCACGGGGGCGGCCCAGATGGACGGGGCGATCCTGGTGGTGGCGGCCAACGACGGGCCGATGCCGCAGACGCGGGAGCACGTGCTGCTGGCCCGGCAGGTGAACGTGCCGTGCCTGGTGGTGTTCATGAACAAGTGCGACATGGTGGACGACCCGGAGATTCTGGACTTGGTGGAGCTGGAGGTGCGGGAGCTGCTGAAGAAGTACCAGTTTCCGGGGGACGAGATCCCGGTGGTGCGGGGCAGCGCCTTGGGGGCGATGGAGAAGCCGGAGGACGCGCAGGCGGCCGAGTGCATCTGGAAGCTGATGGAGGCGGTGGACAGCTATATTCCGACGCCGCCGCGGCCGGTGGACAAGCCGTTTCTGATGCCGATCGAGGACATCTTCACGATCACGGGGCGGGGGACGGTGGTGACGGGGCGGGTGGAGCGGGGGATCGTGAAGGTGGGGGAAGAGATCGAGATCGTGGGGATGCAGGAGGCGGTGAAGAAGTCGGTGGTGACGGGGGTGGAGATGTTCCGGAAGCTGCTCGATGAAGGGCGGGCGGGGGACAACATCGGGGCCCTGCTGCGGGGGATTGACAAGGACGAGGTGGAGCGGGGGCAGGTGTTGGCGAAGCCGGGGTCGATCAAGGGGTACAAGAAGTTCAAGGCGGAGGTGTACGTGCTGGGGAAGGACGAGGGCGGGCGGCACACGCCGTTTTTCAACGGGTACCGGCCGCAGTTCTACTTTCGGACGACGGACGTGACGGGGGTGTGCACGATGCCGGCGGGGGTGGAGATGGTGATGCCGGGGGACAACGTGACGATGACGATCGAGTTGATCCAGCCGGTGGCGATGGAGAAGGAGCTACGGTTCGCGATCCGCGAGGGGGGGCGCACGGTGGGCGCCGGCGTCGTCGCGGAGATCGCGGAGTAGG